>Ga0209415_10000830_pt1 | contig 58281 bp, 43 predicted proteins | sample PeaSoiSIISIP2007_FD_187696 | JGI IMG/M metagenome (GOLD analysis project Ga0209415, IMG submission 187696) | Peat soil microbial communities from Weissenstadt, Germany - SII-SIP-2007 (SPAdes) (version 2) | ecosystem: Environmental > Terrestrial > Soil > Wetlands > Peat | place: Germany... | reverse complement strand
CTGATGTCCTTGAGCTCGAACTCGACCGTCTTGCCGTCGGGCGACATCTTGCCGGTCATGCGCGGCCGGTTCCCGGCATCGCAATAGTGAACCAGCGTGAGCTGGTCTCCGTCCACGTAAAGCATCGTGACCGGATGATCGTACTTGGTCGCATCCAACGGCGTTCCTGCTTCCTGGATCTCGTGCACCAGCGCGTTCCCCCTCGAGGTCACGCGCAGCGAGAGGTGCATTTTGGCCCCTGACATCTCCGGCGCGTCCGCGACGGTAACGGGGCCTTCCCACTCTCCCGCCAGGCTTTTCATGGTTGTGAAGGATTTCTGCGCCTCCGATGGCACAGGAGCCACGGAGGACGGCTGCGCGTCAGACTGGGTAGCGGCGGCGTCCGCTGCGAAAGCGTTGGCGGCGATCAGAACGAATAGAACGGAAAGTGCGATGCGTGATTTCATGTTCAGTTTCTCCTTTTCTCTCTTTTCCAATTCAGTTGCGGAAATCTCTTCGGTGCGCTCGATTTCAACCAAGCTTTCAAGCCGACAAGATTCGATTGCTACACGGGCTTCAAAAGCGCACGCCGGAGGTCTAGTGATGTAGTTAACTATAACACTATATAAAATGCAAGCTTTTTCTTGATTTATTTTCCTCTCCCTCGACCATGTCAACTATCAGTCTTAGAAACAATGGTTTACAAACAAGCAGCAATATGGAAAGACGACGGTTGGGTGGGTTTTGCTGAGCGGGTAATTTGCGGGCAGGCGGATTTCGATGCATTACAGCGCAGCTCCTCGATCCGCTTTTTCTCCGTCAGACACCCCTCGAAGAGTCAGTTTGGGCTGGGCCTCGACCAAAACACGAAAGCCGGAACTCCGGAATTGCTTCCGGTCCCGGCCTCGCTTCTATCAACTCGATCAATTCAACAACGAGAGGTTTGAGTTTCTGAGTTTGGAAGGATGGGCGGAGAAGCCCGTCCTCCAGTTGGTCTACTGTGTCCTAGTTGCTCGGGGTCGCATTCGCCGCCGTTGTCGCTGTCCCCGCGCTGGCCCCGCTGGTGAAGCGGGTCAGGCGCGGAAAGAACGGCGTGACCTCGAACGGCATTTTGTCGCGCGCGGTAGTGATCGCCACCGGCGCCGACTTGGTCAGTTCGACGTGGTCGTCCCATGCGTTCAGTTTCACGCGCCCGCCCAAGGGCAGTGCCGCGATCTGGTCCAGCTTGTTTGGATCCAGCGCCGGACCGCCGGTTGTGAGCGCCGCCAGCCGGGTCAGCTGTCCTTTTTCGTTGGTGAAACTGTTGCCCAGGTGAGCGGTCAACAGGGCAGAGAGTTCGGGAGCGCGCTCGGAGAGTTCCTTCAGGAACAGCCCGGGAGCGTCCAGTTTCTGTGCGTAAGGCGAGGCTTTCAGCAGTTCCACGGCTTTCGCGTCGGCTGCCGTTTCCTCGTCGGGATTGTGGCGGAATCCGAAGTTGTTGTAGGTCGATTCGTCGGAGAAGAGCATGCGGTCATTAAAAGCGAACTTGCTACCCAGGTTGTGTCCCAGGACGATGTGCGCCAGTTCGTGCGAGAGCACCATGGCCAGGCTGGCCTCGTCGGGGAGCACATCCACCAAACCGCGGCTGACCACGATGGTGTTGCCGACGCTGAAAGTTTCCAGTGGGGAGGTCAGCATAACCCGTGCCCGCACCGGCCGAGCCAATTCAATATTGTTGGTGACGATCATGTTGTTGACGACAGTCTGCAGAACGCCGTCCACTTCGCCTGGCGGAGCCACCAGGCCGGCTTCCTGCAAACGCTCGACGACGTTGTCTTCCGCCTGCTGCTGCCATTCCCGCTGAGCCTCCAGCGGCGAGGCGTCCGCGGTCGAGGGACTCTCGTCCTTGACCGAATCAACCCGCACCTGCGTGAGCTCGTCTTCCTTTGAGCCTTTCTTCAGGTCGTAACCCCAGATCCGGCTCTGGGCCTTGAATGCCATCTTGTCCTTAGCGCCGTAGCTGAAGTCGCCTTCCTCACTGTAGATATAAGACGGCAGCCAGTAGCCCGGGATCAGGTTCAGGCGCCAGCTGTCCATGTGGAAGAAGTAGGCGCTCTTCGGTCGGGGGGCGTAAGTGCCGTTCAGCCTTACGATGTTGTAATCCTGGTCTTCGACCCAGATGCGGCCGACGAAGCGGCCCTTGCCGGAGTTCTTCTTGGGCGTCACATCGAAGACCAGACAACGCACATCGCCGAGAAACTCGCGACGGCTGTACTTGAAATCATAGTGGCTGCGATCGAAGTCCTGACGGTCGGCGAAGATCATCCAGGAAAAACCCATGGGCTTGTATTCAAACTTGAACATCTTAGTGACTCCGCCCAGCAAGTTTTTCTCGAAGCTCTCGTCCCTGGAGAGATAATCGCGCCGGTCCACGCTTTCCCCCAAGTCCAGGCGGCCGAGGAAGTAATGATCTTCCTTGGGCACGGCGCCTAGCTTCGGGTCAGGCTTCAGGTTTTGCAGATAGGTCTCGACCAGCGGCGTCCGGTTCTTCAGAAACGCCATCAGCGCGTGCTCGCGTTGGATGGTGCGATCCACGACGTCCGCCATGGTTGTCGGCGGAGCCGCGGTTTGAGGCTGTGCCGTTGCGGTCTCCGCGGTTGCGGATGGCGGCTGCGCCGGTGCCGTTTGTGGCGGCGTTGTTGCGGGCTGCGGCACTGCTGAACTGACCGGCTGTGACGCCGCCGGCTCTGGCGCCGGTTGTGCCGGTGTGTCCACCGAAGACGATTGATTCGCTGTGTCCTGGGCCAGCGCGCTCAGCGCGAGCAGCAGGAAAGCGGTGAGCATCCATTTCCAAGTACGCATAACTTTGTTCCTCTCTGTTTCTGCAATCCTTCGATCTCTTAATACGCCAACTGGAAAACCACATGAACGATGGCCGTGGAATCCACGGGCAAACCGGCGCGCAGGGCAGGCTTGAATCGCATCTTGTTGGCCGCGGCTACGGCGTTTTCATCCAGGCCATGGCCCAGGCCGCGGACCACGCGATTCACATGCAATTGCCCATTCGCGCTGAACATCACTTCCAGCAAAACCTCGCCCTCCAGCTTGAGCTGGCGCGCTGCCTCGGTGTAAACCGGAGTTGGCTTGTAGGTAACCTCCACTTGCGTCGTGGCAGGGCCGTCCACCTGGACGGTTTTTGCCGCGCCGTGGGAGAGTTCCTGCGCGCTGAAGCCGGCGGTCTGAACTGCTGCCCGGTTGCTGTTCCGGCCATCTCCCTGCGCGATGCCATTGCCAAAGCCCACACTGACGATGGTGCCCTTGATTCCTTTCGCTCCACCCGAACCATTACCGTTGCCCGCTCCGTTGGGCAGATCGAACGAGCCGACCTGAGTCGCGGTCAGATGAGCGCCTTCCTTGCCTTGTCCTTTCAAGCCGTTGGGATCGCCAAAGCCGCCGGTCTGCACCTGCTGCACGGGAGCGTTGACGGTAGCGACGGCCGAGCTGCCGAACGAGCCGGTATAGACAAGCTTGGGTGGAAGAGCCGCCTGCTGCAACGTGGGAGCGGAGAACTTGGCTTCCAGCTTGGGTGCCTTTTCCTCTTCCTCTTTTTTCTTGTGCGTGCGCAAATCTTTCGGCACAAACAACTTAGCGGTTGGCGTGAAGACTGGAGGCGGCAGCTTGGCCACAATCGCGCGCTGCGGTGCCTTCTTCAGCTTGGGTATTTTGGCGCGTGCCTCAGGCCTCGGAACCAATTCTGTGACGGTGTATCTCTGCCGGAGGTGGATTTGGTCGGGGAACAGGAACCCGGCAAAGAGCAGCAGCAGAATCAGGAGGATTTCGAAGCCGTAGCTGGTCGCCAGCGTGCGCCAGTCCATTCTCCGCTCGGGTAAGAGGCCCAGCTCAAACTTGTAGGGCGTAGCCATCCATAGCTCCAAGAGAACCCGAGCCTGGGGAGAATGCGCGGGTAGAGTCTATAAAGTAAGGGAGGATGGGCGATGGGTAAATGTGTCTGCCGCCCTTGTACTTAGGTAACCAGCGGAGTGCCGGATGGGGAAGTGGGACAGGGATGGGAAAAGTCGGAGGAGTCCGGGGCTCATCTCGCAAGACCACTGGGCGTTATTGGGTGAAATGGCAACCTTTCACCAATTGCCTTAAGTGTTACAGGTGTTTAGGATGCGGCCGTGAGTGAGGGAGCGTGAGCCCAGTCACGCTACTAAGTGATCTTCCTCCTTGATGTTCGAGCTTGTCGGAAGGACGATGTGAATACGTGGAGTGCAATCCTCTGAGGAGGGAGAAGGAGACATGCCTCCGATTTTCTGCTCGATCGTGCGATGGGCTGCGCGTGGGACTGCCTTCCTGGTCGCAGCAGTTTTCCTCGTCTTTGTCGCCGGGGAGCCCACGGGGTCTCTGCGAGTCATCCAACCTCGCGAGTGGGTGGGGATGGTGCTGCTGTTCGGGGCCGTCGCGGGGATGCTGCTGGCTTGGAAGTGGGAGTTCCCGGCTGCCTTGCTTTCGCTGTTTGCGTTGGGGGCATTTGCTGCCGTGGTCCACATGCAGCGCTATGACGTCTTGGTCATTGTGGCAGTTCCCAACATTCTGTTCCTCCTGGATTGGAAGCTGCGGCGTTCCTACTCCTCGCGGATTTCGACAGGGTAACATTCTTGGGGACACCCGTGTTTCCGAAATCAGGGAGTGAATAGTTTCCGCAAAAGACCGCGCATGAGCTCGCTAGCCGACCCCTCACCGCCGCCGTCGAGCGAAACCACAAAAAAACGGTATGCCCGCCAGAATAACCAGGCATCCCACCGCAGAATTGCGCAGATTATCAGTAAATGTGTAGTAGAGAAGTAGCGCCGAGGCCAGCACAAACAGCGCAGGGACCGCGGGATATCCCCAGACTCGATAGGGCCGCGAGGCTTGAGGATCGCGCCGTCGAAAAATGAACACTGTGCTTCCGGCAATCATGTAGAACAACCACTCGGCGAAAATGGCCAACGAGAAGAGTTGCCGGAAACTGCCTCCCAGCAGCAGCAAAAGGATCGAAAGAGCGGCCTGCACCGCAATGGCGACAGAGGGCGTATGGAAACGAGGATGAACTTCGGCGAGAGCGGAGAAGAAATAGCGGTCGCGGGCCACGGCGAAAGGCACGCGCGCCCCGCTCATGATCGTGCCGTTGAGCGTGACCAGCATGGAAACCGCCATGGCGGCGGAAACCAGACTGGCGCCAAGGCTTCCCCAGACCAGGCCGATGGCATCTGAGGCGGGCCGTGGCGAGGCGGCAATGGCGTCGGCAGGCAGAACGAATTGCACGGCCGCATTCACCAGCATGTAGAGAGCGGCGACTGTGGCTACTCCCGCGATCAGCGCGACCGGAATATTACGCTCCGGTTGGCGGACTTCGCCCGCCACCATGTTGAGATCGTTCCAGCCGTCGTAGGCCCAGAGGGCTGCCACGAGCGCCGCCATGAAGCCCGCAATGCCGCCCTTCGCCCCGCTATAGGCGCCGGCGAAGTGGCTCCAGCTTCCCGAGGCGTAGCTGAATCCGATGAACACGATTGCGATGATGATGGCCACTTTCAAGACGGTGAAAATCAGTTGAAATTCGCCGGCTTTTTTGATGCCGAGGTAATTGAGAAGAGAGATCAGGATGGTGGCCGTGATGGCGAAGACTTGTCCGTAACTGACCGGGAAGGGTTGACTGAGGACAGGATTCGAGAAAAATGCGAACACAGGAAACGTGCCCAGAATGCGAACCAAGCCGGTGGTGACGGTCGCAATGGAAGCTGGTTTGGCGATGAGGAACCAGGTCCAAGCGTAGAGAAATCCAGCGAGAGGCCCGTAGGCATCACGAACATAGACGTACTCGCCGCCGGCCTGCGGCTTCATCGCGCCTAGTTCGGCGTAGGTAAGAGCACCAAAGAACGAAAGCAGCCCGCCCACCAACCACGCCAGATAGACGAGCTTGGCCGAGCCGACCGCCTGCATCATCTCAGCAGGCACGAGAAAGATGCCGCTCCCGATGATCGTGCCCACCACCACCGCCGTGGCCTGACTCACGCCCAGGTCACGGGCCAGTTCGGGACGGGGTTTCAGAGCTTGGGCGTCTGTTGGCATTCAGCGATTGAAAAGTATAAGCGAAGACCTTAAAACGCAGAGGTCGCTGAGATCCCGCGGAGATCGCCAAGGAAACGCACCTTCTGCGATCTCCGCGGCAGTTCTCCGCGTTCTCTGCGATCTAAGGTTCTGCCTTTTCCGGCTGGAACACTACACTCGCGGCATAGCCGACGCAGCACGTCGCCACTGTCCCAATTGCCACCCACCACGTCCACGGCACGCGCGTCCCCAGCCAGAGATAGAGTTCCGTTACAAAGCCGAACAACATGCCCCACATTGTGCCGGCCTGATTCGCTCGTCGCGTCAGAACACCTAGCAGGAACACACCCAACAGAGCTCCGTATGCAACCGAGGCAATTTGCAGTCCGACCTCGACCACACGGCCCACTTTATGAAGCGACAGCACCGCCAGCGCGAACAACAGTAGCGCCCAGAACAACGTTGCCCACCGGGAAAGCTGCACGCGGCGCCGTTCGTCCACTTGCGGCTTGTGCTGAAGATAAAAATCAATGATCGAGGTCGAAGACAGCGAGTTGAGGGCCGCGCTCAGGTTCGACATCGCTGCCGCCAAAATCGCAGCAATCAGCAGCCCGGAAATCCCGTGCGGCATCTGGCTCACGATAAAGGTTGGATAGATTCGGTCTGCACGTCCGAAGTTTGCGGAAGGCACATGGTAAAACGCAAACAGCATCACCCCAACCATGAGGAAGAGGGCAAACTGAAACAGGATAGCCACGCCGCTGGAGAGAAGAGCGGTGACGGACTGCCGCTGGCTTCGCGCCGCCAGCAGCCGCTGCACGATGAGTTGATCGGTGCCATGGCTGGCGGTGGTCAGAAATGCTCCGCCGACCAGTCCGGCCCAGAATGTGTACGGCTTCCAGAAGTCCGGCGTAAAATCGAAAACCCGTAGCTTGCCGCCAGCCTCGGCTACGCTGTGAATGGTTGCCCAACCTCCGGGAACCAGATGAAGGATAGTGAACAATCCCACAACCGTCCCCCCCACATAAATGATGGTTTGCACGACGTCGGTCCAGATCACGGCCGCGAGGCCACCCTCAAAGGTGTAGATCAGCGTGAGCGCAGTGATGATTGCGATCGAGACAATCTCACCCGTGCCTAAAGCGATTGCCACAACAATCGAGACGGCGTACACCCGCACACCTTCGGCCGCGGCTCGCGTCACCAGAAACAGGCCGGCCGTCAGGGATCGCAGCCTTCGACCAAAGCGCCGCTCGATGAGTTCGTAGGCAGTGTAGAGATCGCCGCGAAAGTAATGGGGCAGCAGCACGAAGCTGATGATGACCCGCCCTGCCAAATATCCGAGCACAACCTGCAGAAATGTCAGATTGGTATCGTAGGCCAGACCGGGAATGCTGATGATCGTAAGCGTGCTGGTTTCAGCGGCAACAATCGACAGTGCGATGGCCCACCAGGGAATATTGCGGTCGGCTAGAAAGTAATCGCGCAGAGAGCGCTGACGTTTGCGGAAGCGCAGGCCAAACAGCGTGATCCCCACGAGATACAACGCGATGATCGCAAGATCGAGCTTGTCGAGGCCCATGAATTTCCCGAATTCGCTCCTCAAGAGTATCCAGCTTTGTTTTCGTGCGGTGGTTTATCTGTTCTTAAGGGTATCTAGCTCATAAATCCGGGTAGATCTGGCTTGAGACAAGTCACCAATAAGAGACACTCAACGAATAAGCTTTTAACCGCAAAGGACGCGAAGACTCGCAAAGGACGCTAAGAAGAAACAGAATCGCTTTTCTTCGCGGCCTTTGCGGATTTTCCTGGCGAACTTTGCGGTTAAAAGCTCTTTCGTCCTAAACCCGAAGTGGTGACGAGAGGTCATTGTGATACAACTACGCTCGTGGCGATCTTTTTGGGCATTGATGGGGGCGGCAGCAAGACTTCTTGCGTCGTCGGCGATGAGACGGCGCTGCTCGGCAGCGGGATTGCGGCCGGCAGCAACCTAGTGCGCGTCGGTGAAGAGCAGGCGCGAGAAGCTTTTGCCGCGGCGATACGCCAGGCGTGTGCCGTGGCGAAGGTTACTGCGGCGCAGATCGAAAGAACCTGCGTAGGCGTTGCAGGGGCAGCGCGGCCTGAAATCTCTGAGGTCGTCCGCCGGATTCTCCGTACACTTGTTGCCGGGGAGATCGAAGTTGTCGGTGACATGGTGATTGCCTTGGAATCCGCCTTCGGCGCTGGTCCCGGCGTGGTCATGATCGCGGGCACCGGCTCAATCGCCTACGGACGCAATTCCACAGGTCAGACCGCACGAGCCGGCGGCTGCGGATTTGCTGTCTCCGATGAAGGCTCCGGACACTGGATCGGGCGTTCCGCCGTGGCGGCGGCTTTGCGTGCCTACGACGAGGGTCAAAGTACGGTCCTGCTTGAAAGCCTGATGAAATCCTGGGGCGTGGAAAGCCGCGAGCAGATGATTTTGGTGGCCAATGCGTCGTCCCCGCCCGATTTTCCAGGGCTGATGAGGACGGTATTGTCCGCTGCGGAGGCGGGTGATCCAACTGCGCGGATGGTTTTGACCCAGGCAGGCGCCGAACTGGCGGCCCTAGCCAAAATCGTGATCCGGCGTCTTTTCGCCGAAGCCGAGACCGTACCGGTAGCCATGTCTGGCGGTGTCTTCCGTAATTGTGCCCTCGTACGCCAGGTTTTCTACAATGGTTTACGTTCCGAGTATCCCGACGCTTCACTGAGCGCGAACGTGATTGATCCGGTGAAGGGCGCTCTGGAACTGGCACGCAAGGGTCGGCGGCCGTAGCGCCGACCTCGTTTGGTCGCACGCAATGTCTCCGGATGAATCTGCAGCCTCGCACACCGCAACGGCGCCGGCCGTCCTGTCGGTCCCGCTGCAAGAAGCCGTTCACAGCGCCTCCGCCGACGTGCTCAAAGCCGCGGCTGCGGACCCAAGTCTGACTGAGGACCTCGCCCTGGCTTTATTGAAGCGATCTGACCTTTCCTCAGAAGTTCTCGAACAGCTCAGCAAGAACAGCGTTGTGATGAAGGGCCGCAAGGTGAAGCTGGCCATGGTAGGACATCCGAGAACACCGCGCTACGTCTCCATATCCCTGGTGCGCCAGTTGTTCACGTTTGACTTGATGCAGGTGGCGCTCACGCCGGCGGTCCCCGGTGACATTAAGGTAGCTGCCGAGGATGCACTCATCCATCGCTTAGAGACAATGTCGTCGGGAGAAAGACTCTCGCTGGCGCGGCGGGCATCTGGACGAGTGGCGGGCGCATTGCTGCAGGATCCCGAGCAACGCGTGATTCACACGGCACTCGAGAATGCAAGACTCACAGAATCATCCATCATAAGGGCATTGATGAGCCAGAAAGCGCAGGCAGTGTTTGTCCAAGCGGTGTGCCATCACCCGAAATGGTCGCCGCGCCGAGAAATCCGCATCGCGCTGCTGCGAAATGAAAGCACGCCCTTGGGGTCCGCTCTGGAATTTGCGCGAGCACTTCCTGCGGCTTTAGTGCGCGAAATCCTGCAGAACTCTCGGTTACCCTCGATTGTCAAAACCTGCCTGATGGAGAAGCTAGAACAGGCTAGCCGGGAAAACTCTTAGGCACATCATTCGCGAAGCTAGGACCTTGCCGCCGACACGGTCACTTTCTCGTCGGCAAGCCTGTGATGCAGTAACTGCACCAGGGCTTGGCTTAACCGCGTCCGTACCGCATAACGCTCGTTGGCTCGCGTAATGTAGCGGACGTGCACCTCCACACCGGCTGCGGTTGGGCGGAGGTCCACGGCGGGCGCTGCAGAAACCGTGCGTGGGCGGTAGCGGCTGGCGACGCTCTGCCACTCCTCTTCGGCGGCGCGTGCGTTGGCTTCGGTTTCCTTGGTTACGATGTTCTTGATGGCATCAATGAGCGGATATGGATCCTGGTTCGCTGGCACCAACATCTGCAGTTCGTCCCACAGCCATTGTCCACTGGTAGTGAAGTTGAAGAAATGGCCCTCGATGGCATAGCTGTTCACGAATGCCACCTTGCGGCCCGTGGGATGTCCGGTCTCGGTCCAGTTGCCGGTTTCCAGCAACACGGTGCGCAGCAAATTGATCTCGATCACTTCACCGGCCACGCCATTAATTTCCACCCAGTCGCCCACGCGCATTCCGTTTTTTCCCATCAACACGAACCAGCCGAAGAACGCGACAATGAAATCCTTCAGCGCCACGGTGAGGCCGGCCCCCGCCAGACCGACGATCGTCGACATCTGCTGGGGAGCGCCCAGAATCACAAGCAGGATCAGCAGCACGCCCAGCGCCTGCACCGCGAAATGGATCACGGCGCGAAGCGTATGCAAACGCGTGCCCTCAGTACCCGCCTTGGCGAGGTAGTAGTCGATGGCACGGTCAACGAAATAGACGGCCAGCAGGATGAGCAGAATCCAAAGCAGCGATTGATTCAAACCGTGCAACGCGGCGCGCTGCTGCGCATACACTAGCGCCAGCCAATTGCTGTAACTGTTCTGCAGGTCGCGCTCGTCCTGAATCCGCTTGTCCAGATCGGCAAGATTTTGCTGATCAGCTGAAATAGCGTGCAATGAGCTGATCGTGTCCTTGGCAGCGTCTTTCGGCGGTTCTGTGCCGCCCGAAGGCGCGGGACTGGAGAGGTTAGGGGGCGGCGGTTTCCCTGCTGACCGGCTGGCTTTTTCGTCGCTGATCTGCTTCGCCAAATCGGCATGGGCTTGGCCCAGTGCGGCGGTCTTGCGAACCGACTCGTCACGCGCCTGCTGTAATTGGAAAGCTTTGCCCCTTAAGGCTCGCCAGGCGGCGAATTGGGCGAGCATGCTGTCCCTGGATTGGGTTATCTGTGACCTATTGCCAGTTTCTGTCGCAGTTTTTTCGTCACTCCCATGCTCGGCTGCCTGATGGGCGTCAAATTGGCGCTGGATCAAGGTGCCCGGATCAGCTCCCGCCCGAACCAAATCTTCCTGGGCATTACTTAGCTCGTCCTGATCGAGCTCCAGTTGGGCCTGGGCCACATCGAGCTGCTCCTGCAAGCTACCCTGGCGAGCGCCACTCGCTGTGGTTACTTCTTTCTTGAGCCGGTCAGTGGCATCCTGGTCGGCTTTGACCTGAGCTCCGGCCTGGCTCGCGTGTTCGTAAAGTGGCCGGTTCTGGGGTTTTTTCTGGGGAGGATGGTTCGCGGCCTCGCGCAAAGCGTCGTGAAACGCCAGATCCACTTCGTGATCGGCGGTTTCCGCCACCTGGTCGGCTACCGCTTGTTCGTCCGCACCTGAGGCCAGCTTGGCCATGGCACGCGCGGTATGCAGCGGCTGTTCGTCCACCAGTTGCGTTTGGCCGCTGCCAGCCGAGGCCTTTGGTGGTGGCGGTGCCCCCCAGTCACTCGTCAGGATCGACACAACGACCGCAACCACAACCAGCGCCAGTAGCCCGATTGCGACCAGCCACTGCCGAGATTTCATCCAAGGTTGCATTCCGCGACCTGCAAACCGTTTCGCGCTATTATACGGAACTCCGAACGAAGCCCGCCGGTCGGAAGTTTTTACAGCGAATTGCTAGCCCTCCGGGAATCTTGGATCGATCTTCAAGTTGAAACACCCTACATGGAAATGACAGGACTTTTACAATCCACTGACAACCCAAACTATGCAGGTGTGATTCGGGACTCAGCGGGCAACCTCTATAGCGTTGCCGACGAAGGAGGCATCGGCGCCGGGACGATCTTCAAGCTGGATAGGGCCGGCAAGCTGACCGTGCTGCATACTTTTGGCGACAATGCGGGCGGGTCAAATCCGGTGGGCGAGTTAGTGCGGGATGGCGCAGGAAACCTGTACGGCACTGCTTTGTTGGGCGGCTCTGCCGGTGGCGGATTGGTGTTCAAGGTTGCGCCGTTACGACAATATGAAACGGGACGCAAACACGGGCTTGCGATTCCCCATGTGCTGAAAATAGCAATGTGTTCGAACCCAGGCTCACGGCGCCCAATCCGCGACGAAGATATTTGTCTCGTGTGGCGCTTTGGCATTGCGATTCGACGCCCACACCAGCTTTTTGCCATCGCGGCTGAACATGGGGAAGCCGTCAAAGCCGGGGCTGTAAGTGATCTGCTCCAGGTTCGAGCCATCGGCGTTGACGGCGTAGAGTTCAAAGTTTCCCATGCCGCCGGTAGAGCCCTGATTCGAAGAAAAGATGATCCGCTTACCGTGCGGAAAAAACGCCGGAGCGAAGCTGGCCGCGCCCAAGTGCGTGATCTGGCGCTTTCGTTTCCCGTTGGCTTTCATGATCCACAGCTCAAGCGAGGTTGGCCGTATCAGGTTTTGCGCCAGCAGTTCTTTGTATTCGGCAATTTCTTTTTGGGCGGTAGGATGGTACGCGCGGTACACGATCCATTTTCGATTCGGCGAGAACACTGGACCACCATCGTAGCCGAGTTCGTGAGTAAGCTGTTTTACGTGTCGGCCGTCGGCGTCCATGGTGTAGATGTCAAGGTCGCCACTACGCATCGAGGTAAACACAATCTTCTTGCCGTCTTCCGAAATTGTGGCTTCCGCATCGTAGCCCGGAGAATTTGTGAGCTGCATGAGTCCGGATCCATCGGGGTTCGCGGTGAAGATCTCGTATCCGGGATACACTGCCCAAACGTATCCCTTGGAATAGTCCGGGCGCGGCGGGCAATGTTCGTCGGTCAGATACGTCGAAGAGTATAGGATCGTTTTCCCATTGGGATAAAAGAACCCACAAGTGGTGCGGCCTTTGCCGTTTGAGATCATGCGCACATCGGAGCCGTCCACATTCATGGTGAACTCCTGGTCGCATTGCAGATTGTCGCGCGTGGACTGGAAGATCAGCTTCCTGCCATCGGCGGAAAAGTAGGCTTCGGCATTCTGGCCGCCGAAGGTGAGCTGGCGCACATTGCGCAGATGCTTCTCCTGGGGCGTCGCGAGGTCGGAAGCGCCGGTGGCGGGCGCCGCTGCCCGCGTCAATGCAAGCCCGATGCACGCCACCAATAAGAAAACCAACGTTCGTCTCATGAGGCTGAAACGGCTAGTGTAGCAGAGCCGGGCATGCGCCCTCTCTTGCCGCCGACACCTGAATTTCAACCGCCGCGAGCGGACCGGCGTTTTCGCGCGCCTCAAGATAGAATCAGTACAGCTTTCGCATAGGAGAGATCCATGAAGCCGTTCTTATCTGGAGTGGTCATCACGCTGTTCATCGCGCTGGTTGCCTTTCCCAACCTGCGAGTTTCCGCGGCACCAGCGGCAGGGGCCAACGCCGAGACGCTTCGCGATTTGGAAGCCGAATTCATGAAAGCGGCTGCCGAGCACGGCTCGCAAGGCTACATGTCCTACTACGCCGCGGACGCCGTCGAGCTGCCCAACGGTGCGGACATTCTGCAAGGGAAAGACGCCATCGCCAAGACGATGGGGTTCCTGGATCAAAAGGACAACCACCTGACTTGGACGCCAGTCTACGCTGACATGGCAGCCTCCGGTGACTTAGGTTACACGTACGGAACCTATGTTTTTACCTCGAGAGACAAGAATGGAAATCCAATCGAGGAGCATGGCAAATACGTTAGCATCTGGAAAAAGCAGAAAGACGGAAGCTGGAAGGTTGTGCTCGACATGGGGAATTCCTCGCCAGAGCATAAAGCGCAGTAGAGGGTTGGTAGTAGGTTATTTTTGAATTATCTTGCCGGATTTAGTTTTTGGCGCAGACTCTCCACAATCAACCCGGCCAACGCATACGTGGCAGCATTCGCAAGAAGGACCCAGTAGAAACGAATGCCGAAATGGAAGTAAAGACTAACAATCGCGATTGGTTGAGTGAAACGGGCGAGAGTGTACACAAGCGGTTCGGCTGAAGTTAGCGGAATTCCCCTTGCGAAGAGATAAAGCGCCCAACAGCCCGCAACGAGTAAACCTGCACTCGCCCACATAGCAATTCGATATTTCATGGCGTCGCCCCCACGCTTCTCTGGTCTAATCGTCTCACGAATTCCTCCAAACTCCAAGCGTTCCAAAAGCGCTAGAAATGCCGCTGCGTATAGTCTACTTCCGGAAGTGGTCCAGAATCGCGTCGGCCTGGGTCCGTGTGACAACGGCGGAAAGCGCGGCGCCGTCTGCTTGCTTAACCGCCTGCACGCTTCCGAAGTGTTCCAGCAACCGTCGTGTGGTGCGCTCGCCGACGCCGGGGATTTCCAGTAACTCGGTAGAACGGTCGCGCATCTGGCGGCGCTTACGGTGGAAAGTCACGGCAAAGCGATGGGCTTCGTCGCGGATGAGTTGAACCAGGTGCAGCACCGGCGAATGGTGATCGAGAACCACGGGTTCGTCTTCTTGCCCGTAGACATAGATGATCTCTTCCCGCTTGGCGATGGCAGCCAGCGGCTGGTTGATAATTTCCAGCGAAGCCAGTGCCTCAGCGGCAGCGTGCAACTGGCCTAACCCGCCGTCCACCAGAATCAGGCTGGGAAGCGCTTTCTTCTCTTCCTGCAGGCGTTTGTAACGTCGCGTGACCACCTCGCGCATGGAGGCGAAGTCATCTACGCCATCTACGCTGCGGATGATGAACTTGCGGTAGTCGGGCTTCTTCATCCGGCCGTCTTCCCAGACCACCATCGAGGCGACCGTCTCGGCTCCCTGAATGTGAGAAATATCGAAGCACTCGATGCGGCGCGGCAACTCCGGCATGGCGAGCGCATCCTGCAACGCCTCCTGGATCGCCTTGGTATTTGGCTTCATCACCCGGAAGCGCTGGTCGTAAGACTGCTTGGCGTTGTTGCCGGCCAGATCAATCAGAGACCGCTTGTCGCCTCTCTGCGGAGCCAGGATATGAACCCGTGTGGCGCGGCCACCCTCGCCTGCGAGTTGTTCCGAAAGTAGATCTTCGAGCGTCTCCCGATCCTCAAAGTCCACGGGGACATAGATGTTCCGCGGTACATACGGCTGGCCGATGTAAAGCTGTTTCAGCAAAGCGGAGAAGAATTCGCCGGGATGGAACGGCAATGACTGTTGTTCGTGCGGGGACGGTCGCCCTCGGCCCTCCAGGCCGGGCGCAGCCCGCCAGGATTCCAGACCCTCCTCTGCCGAGCTTCGCTCGACCAGATCGCCTGTCTTGGCGTGATCGGTACTGAACTCCGGCAGTTCCTCCCAGAAAAACTCCCGGCGATCGAGCACGCGGCCACCGCGCATGTGGAACAAATTTACCGCCAGCGTGTCATTTTCGTAGTGATAGCCGAATACGTCGGCGTCGTCGCCCTCGACCGCGGCGATCCGCTGCTTTTCCTGCAACTGCTCGACCGTCGAGATCAGGTCTCGGTACTTGGCAGCGCGCTCATACTCCTCTGCCTCGGCAGCCCTCGCCATGCGCTCGTGCAGAGAGCGGGACAGATCGGTCGGCCGTCCTTCCAGGAACAACTTCACATCGCGGACGGCTTCCTGGTAAGCCTCGGGTGTTGTCAGGCCTTGCACGCACGGGCCCAGGCAGCGCCCGATGTAGTACTGCAGGCAGGGGCGTGGATGAAAGTGGCTGAGATCAACCTTGCAGGATGGAATCAGAAAATGGCGATGAATCAGATCCACGAGGCGGTGCGCCAGATTCGCCGGAAAATACGGTCCGTAATATGCGCTGCCATCTTTTCGCAGGCGCCGAGTCACATAAACGCGCGGAAATCGTTCGCCTAGCGTCAGTTTCACGTAAGGATAAGTTTTGTCGTCGCGCAGCAGAATGTTGAAGCGCGGCTGCTTCTGCTTGATGAGGTGATTCTCGAGCGCCAGAGCTTCTTTTTCATTGGCAACAACGATGTAGTCAACGTCCGCTGCCTCGCGCACCAGGGTGCCGGTTTTAGCGTCTTCGATGCGTCCTTCATGGAAGTAGGAACCGACGCGGCTGCGCAGGTTGTTAGCCTTGCCGACGTAGATGACGTCGCCCTCGGCGTTCTTGTAGAGATACACGCCCGCCGAGGTGGGCAGGGTGCGGATTTTCTGCGGGAGATCCATCGCCAGATTTCATTTTAGATGATGCGCGAGAGGCCTCCGACGAACCCGGCCGGCCGAACCTGCGTGGGGGGCAGGTGTCCTCGGCAGTGAATTTCTTCCGGCGAAAAGAAAGACTACCGTTGTCCTGTATGAGTTGCTCCGTCAAAATTACGCTGACGTCAAGCGTGCCAGCCTGGCTGACCCGGACAGCGCGACGAACCGGCCTGTCCGCCGAGCAGCTCGTGATTCGAGTTTTGGGAAAGGCCAGAGCATTGGAGTAGGCCAGAACAAATGATCGAGTCTGGCTACGCCACGCAGGAAAAATCAAAGGCCTTCGCGATCTGTCCTCGCGGAGAGGATTCTCTCGACGATGACGGGACGCAAGGGCGGCTGGTCCGCTTCGGATTAGCTTTTTGCCTCACCCCTCACCGTATAAAATTTCCTCGGTCCATAGCGCTTTGATCTATTCTGGCCGGCGACTTGGCGTGAATCCGCTCCCGTATCCTGCGTGACAACAACAAGTTAGAGCCTACCCAACCTGGCATCACAGTTGGCAGCCCTCGTGCTCAGGTACAATGCGGACGAAAGGCAGTTTAGACCCGGATTTCGCAGTCATGACCCGTTGCTCAACACCCAGTTTCGTACCCAGGATTTTCTAAGATGAACCGAGAGGAAGGAGCCCTCCAAAGATGAATCGCACTTCGTTAACTGTTTTACTGGCAATGACCATGGCGGCCTCGGTTGGCTGCGCCAGTAAGAATTATGTGCGCCAACAGACGACCCCGCTGATCAACAAGACCAATGAACTCGACGACCTGACCGCGCAGAACACCAAGTCCATTAAGGACGTCGACGCGCGGGCCCAGGCCGGTATCCAGCAAGTGCAAGCCAAGGCTGCCGAGGTGGACCAGAAGGCCCAGGCTGCCGGTCAGCAAGCTGACCAGGCTCAGACCTTGGCCAACAACGCTGTCCATCGCGTGGATTCGCTGCAAGACACCGTGGCCAACCTGGACAATTATCACGTTGTGACCGAGACCTCAGTTCGCTTTGGCTTTGACAAAGACAGCCTGACTACAGACGCCAAAGCGGCGCTCGACCAGCTGGCGACGGATGTGCCCAATACCAAGGGATACATCATTGCTGTGGAAGGCGGCACCGATTCTACCGGCAGCACCGATTACAACTACGGTCTGAGCCAGCGCCGTGCGGATGCCGTGATTCAGTATCTGGCTTCCGAGCACAACATTCCAGCATACAAGATCTATTTGATCGGGTTGGGCAAGGATAAGCCGGTCGAGCCGAACACCACTCGCGAAGGCCGGGCCAAGAATCGCCGCGTAGACGTGCGGCTGATGACAAATGCGGTCGGAAGTTCGACTCCGGCACAGGCGCCAGCGGCGACCAACCAGCCGTCTGGCGGGCCGTCCCTTTAATCCAAGTTTTTACCCCTCCTCCCCGGAGGACTTCGCCAACACAGGCCGCTCCAATCCCCCTGGAACGGCCTGATTTTTTTGGCAACAGTGCCATCGGTTTTTCTTCGTGTGCCTTCATGTCCTTCGTGGTTGAAGCATCGTGGCTGCGCAGCTTTTCCAATCCGAACCAGATAGAATCTTCCTATGCGGTGGTTTGTTTGCAGTGCGCTTCTGACTTTTTGTCTCGGCGGATGGGGAACTGCCCAACAATTCCCGCCCGACCAAGGACCGGGGCCGAGCCAGTCGCCTCCGCGATCGGATCAGAATAAAGACCGGAACCGGGAAGCCGAAGCGGGCGAAAGTTCCAGCCGCGACACGCGCATCGACGTGAGCCCCCCGAAAGACGATGCCAAGAATCATCCTGGCAGCGGAGTGGCGATTTCAGAGCCCGCGGCGGAAACCTCCGGCGATGTGCAGGAGTTTCATCCCTGGAACCCGTACCGGGCAGTCAAAGATGATGAAGTGGGCGACTTTTACTTGCGGCGCAAGAACTATCGCGCGGCCCTGGCTCGTTATCAGGATGCTCTGGTGTGGAAAGACAATGACGCGGTCGCCAACTTCCGCATGGCCCAGTGCTACGAGAAACTGGATCAGCCCGACGAGGCCATAACCCATTATCAGGAGTATTTGAAGATCCTGCCGGAGGGGCCGTTCTCCAAGGACGCGCAAAAAGCGCTGCAGAGATTGAAGGCGGCGGAAACGAAGAGCCAGGCGGAAAAGGTCCCACCCAAGCGATAGTGAACCCACAAAAGAAACTCGCGTAAGGGCGGACGCCCTCGTCCGCCTGTCCGAGCGAACGTCGCTCGCCGTCGCTACGAATTACTTTTCCACCCGGATGAACTCTCCGCTGGTGCCGTCCACGTCCACGGTCAACTTAGCTTGATCGCGGCTCGTTCCATAAATCACATGCCAGATGAGTTTCGACGTGGGCCGGCTCCAATCAAGCATATAAAGAACCGGCGCGTCTGGGGTTTTCTCCAGCACTTTGTCGCCACCATGTTTCTGCGCCACCTCGAAGGCCTGGTCCGAGTCTACCTTCAGGAATTGCACATCGAAGACCTGGGTGGACGAGTTATTGGGATTGTAGTTATCTTCGGTGCCAGGGGAGATTCCGCGGGAGGGAGCATCCGCCGCGTCGGTACCCGACCACACGTAGGGCTTCGCGCCCCGTCCCACAGGTGAGGCGAAATAGGCGCGCCACACAGCCGCCTTGCCATCCTTGCCGTTCGAGTCGGCGGTGATCTGCGACTCCAGCCGGTACGGTTGTGCGTCGCGCGCCCAGCCACGAGCCGCGATGTACGTCTTCTGGAAGGCGACCCGCCCGGTCTGAAACTCCGGAGGCTTGGGTTGTGGTTTCTCGGTTTGCGCCGGCTTGGTCGGTTCCGACGAGCAGCCCGCCAGAATTGCCAGCGCCAGCATCGCCATTAGCAGTTTCTTCATGGCACCTTCTATTCGCAGGCGTGAAATTTTGCAACTGTTTGGGGTCCGGTTCATTCTACTAGATGCAGTGGAGGAGATTGGCCCTGGACTCGTATCTGAGAAGGTTACAGGAAGCGGTTGCGTCCGCTACTCACGGTATGACCGTGGAGGAGTTTACCCGCCATCCGGAAGGGAAGTGGAGCGCAGGGGAAGTGCTGGAGCATCTCTCCCTCACCTACTCCGGGACGGTTAAGGGTTTTGAGCGCTGTTTGCAGGCAGGCAAACCACTGGCGCGCCGTTCAACGCTGAAGGATAGAGTGGCGGCGGCGCTCGTCGTGGAAGTCGGCTATATGCCCAGCGGACGGCAGGCGCCCCAGCATGCACGGCCCCGGGGCCGGCCGGCCGAAGAGGTGTTGCAACAAGTCGGATCGCAGATCGCGGAAATGGACGAAGTCATCCGTCAGTGCGAACTCCGCTTTGGAAAGCACACACCAGTGTTGGACCATCCTTTCTTGGGGCCCCTGACAGCAAGACAGTGGCGAAAGTTTCATTGGGTGCACGGGCGGCATCACGTGAAGCAGATCTGGAGGCTAAGAGGGAAACTTACGGCGTGATCTCGAACACCACGCCGTAGCCGTAGGCGCCGCCGGATTCGGTGGCGCCGTAGAGGTGCCTCTCTTGCTTATCCAGGATCACGCCGCCTTGCGGCCAGATTCCGTCCGGGCCGTTGAACTTATAAAGCACGCTGTACTTCCACTTGCCGTGAGTCTGAGGAGCGAGTTTGTAGACAACCCCGCAGGCAACCCCGCCGCAGTCATTGCCGCCGCCAGCAATGCCGTAAAGTGCACCCGCCTTGTCCCTGGCCATCGTGCCTTGGGGATAGACGCCGTCCTGAATGTGCGGGAAAGTGTACAGAATGGTTTGCCTCCAACGGCCGTGCGGGCCGGGCGTGAGCTTGAAGACTGTACCTTGGCCAGTCGGACCGCCCTGGGTGGTGCCGTACAGGTTCCCGGCGGCGTCGAAGACCAGGCCGCCGTAGGGTTGCGCGCCGTCGATTCCGCCAAAGCTGTGCAAGACCCGTTCCTTCCAGCCACCGCCTGCCACAGGGGAGATCTCGAAGACAGTACCGAGGTTATCGCTTCCGCCGGCCCAGGTAGTGCCGTAGACATTGCCTGAATCGTCAAGGACGGGCGCAAAGTAAGGCTCCGACCCGTCGTAGCAAAACTCGCCGAACTTGGCGCAGAAGCTGTAAAGGATAGTTTCTGTCCACCCGTTGGAGCCGGGGGTCAACTCGAAAGCAATGCCGCCCCCGTAGATTCCTCCCTCGCGCGTGAGTCCATAAAGGTTGCCTGTCTCGTCCATCACCAAGCCAGCCCACGGGGAAGACCCATCCGACCCGTGATAGGTGAGATCGAAGCTGTGGAGCACATCGATCGTCCAACCATTAGAGCCGGGCGAGAGTTCGAAGGCAGTGCCATCGTCGTGGGTGCCACCACTCGTTGCCGTGCCAAAGAGGTTCCCGGCGGGGTCAACGATCAGCGGCGCGTAGGGGGTATACCCTCCGCTTCCTGTGAAACTATAGATCACGGTTTCGGTCGAGCTGTGGGAGCCAAGCGCGACCTCATAAACGGTGCCAGCTCCCCCGGTGCCGCCACCGCTTGTGGTGCCGTAAAGGTGCCCATTCCGGTCCAGGACAACGGTAGCTTGTGGGACGCATGCATCAGGGGTGCAACTGAAGCTATGCAGCACTTTTTCCTTGGGAGCAGCGGAGGCGCGCACTGCCAAGGCGAAGGCTGTCAGGAGGATAGCCGAGGTCAGGTGTTCCAACAGGCGACGCAATCGTAGTGACATTTCGCGTTACCCCTCGCGGAAGGCGCTGCCAGGCCGGGGACGGGCTAAGCGGCGAAGCCGGCAGCGACATTTTACCACTAAATGCGGGCGCTGGCCTCGAGAAACCAGCGCCCGCTCCAAAGATGCGACGACCTCAGAGCCCACTAATCGGCATCATTGCCCGGGGGCTGCGGCGAACTTTGCGGTAAAAGAATTTTCTTCCCGACTATCGATCAAAACTGAAAACCCTCGAACCTTGTCGAGGGCTCAGTCAAGGCTGGTAGCGATCGTTACTTCTCTTCCGACGGCGCCTGCTCCGCGGACTCCCGCACCGAAGTCGGAACGCCCGACTTACGCGCTTCCTCTTGCAGGCTCTCCATCTGTGCCTTGGCGTCGTCCAGAGCCTTCTGCTTCTCGGCGATCTTGTCTTTGTAGTCTTTGTCTTCCTTATCCCACGTGGTTTCGTTGCGCATGCGGTTGCCGACGTCGGCATACATGGCGGCGGCACGCAGACGGTACTCGCGTTGCGTCACATCCAGTTCGCGTGCCAGCAGGTCTACCTGTTCCTTCTCTTTGGCAATCCTTTGCTGCCAATCCGCATACACCCTTTGCCGCTCTTCCGCCGACTGGCCGGGCGTGACTTGCGGCGGCTTGTCGGCCTTTTGCGCATCCTGAGCGGCTTGCGAGCTGTCAGCACTTTGCGACGTGGCCTGACCGTCGCCAGACGCGTTGCCTACGACGCTGACCTTGTCGTCAGTGGGCAGATTGTCATTGTCAAACTGTTTGGCCGCTGGCGCTTTTTTGTCCTTGCGCACCGAGCGGGCATAGTCGCCCAAGGGCTGCGGCGGTGGGGTCGAGGGCTGCTGGATTGAATTCGAGCCGGGGTCCGAACCTTGCGTGCCCGAGTTCTGGGCGCTCGAAACCGAAACCAGCATGCTTACCAGAATCATTCCTGCAAACCACACATAGGTGATGCTTTTCATGGGTGCTCCATCCTTAAAGTATCGTCGCCGCTCTCCTGGACGCAGCGCGCAGATTATTCGAATCAAGTTCCAGCCGCGGCGCTCTTCGCTCTTGCGCCGGCAAGAAAGCCGCCAATGCTATGGTCCAGTTGGGCCGCTTCGGAGGCGATGTCGGCGGCCAGTTGCCGCGCCAGTTCCGGATCGCGGCTGGCCGCCAGTTGCTGCGCATAGCCTGCAATGGTGGCCAGCGAATTGCGCAGCGCCAGCGCCATCTCGGCCGACATTTCGCCGCGCAGTTCCTGCTGTCTCTGAATCTGCGCGATTTCGGTCCTATCGTTGATCAGGCAGGCGGCGCCCAGGGTCTCGCCCGACGGGGCAAACACCGGGGTGAGGGTGATTTCCAGGGTCCGTTCCTCACCCGCGGGAGTCACGTACCGCGCCCGCACGCTTCGTGAAGGCGTCAGCTCCCGCAAACTGGACTGCACCGCGGCCGCAAGTCTCTCCGGTGGAGCGGAAAGAGAAATCACCGTCGCATCGCGAAAGGCTTCTTCCATACTCAGTCCCACCGGCGAAGCAAATCCCAAAATGTCTTTCGCCGCCGTGTTAGCCTTGCGGACAAGTCCATTCGGGGACAGGAACAAAACGCCACTCGACAGATTTGAAAGTACGGCCGCGCTGATGTTCTCCGAAGTCTTGGCCCGTCGCCGTTCCACCTGTTGCACGCTCATCAGCTCGTGTTTCTGCTGCTTCAGTTGCTGAATCACGGCATTGTAGGTGTGCATGGGAAACTGGTCGAGCGAAGGAGTGGTCTCCATGAAGAAATCTTCTTCGGTCAGGTTGCGGCGCAGGCGGCGCACCATCACAATAGCCACCACGCAGGCCGCGGCTGAGATCAGCACTGTGAGTGCGGTGTGGAACACGATGGGGTGGCTCAATACCTTCAGAGCAACCTCCAATACCAACGCAGAAACCGGTTGCCAAAGAAGAAAGCAAACATGGCCATGCTGCCCAGGAAGACGCCGAAGGGCATGGGAAAGCGCCGCAGGGCTATCGAGGCCGATGCCCAGGCGTGACGCCGCGCTTCCCGGGCCGGTTCATGATGGCGGCTCATGCGGCGGCGTGTGCGCTTGATCCAGACCACCGACAGCGTCCACAATCCCACCAGCGATCCCACCAGCGATGCCGTAAACACGGTGAAGATGGTCAACTTGATCCCCAGGAATGCGCCCACCATCGCCATCAGCTTGACGTCTCCGAAACCCATGCCGCGCACGCCCCGGGTGCGCAGATAAATCGCTCCCGCGCCATAGATGAACGAAGCGCCCACCGCCGCTCCCACCAGCGCCTGCAGGAAAGAGAGCCAGTGCCAGGAAGCATGCATCACCGGCAGATAAACCAGGCCGAGCACCATCTGCGAAAGCAAGTCGTCCACAGGAACGAACAGGCTGAACAGCAGCCCCAGCGCCAGCCCAGTGAGCGTCATTTCGTCAGGCAAGAGCTGGGTTTCTGCGTCGGTGAAAATCAAACCCAGCAGCAGGAATCCGAAAACGCAGTACTTCAACATCGCTAGGGTAAGTCCGAAGTGCGCGTAGCATGCGACAAAGATCGCTCCCGTAAGCAGTTCCACCGCGAGGTAACGCGCCGAAATCCGGGCTTTGCATTGCCGGCACCGCCCTCCCAGAATCAGCCAGCTCAACACCGGAATGTTGTCGTAGAAGTGAATCGCGCTCTGGCAGTTGGGGCAGGCCGAGCGCGGATAAACCACGTCGAACCCACGCGGCAACCGATAGATACACACATTCAAGAAGCTGCCAAATGCCAGCCCCAGGGCGAAGATCGCCAATGCCGACGCAGGGTCCACCGTTCCTTTTACTTAAAGGTGCAGATTTGTACTGGTTTCGCCTCGATTATACGGCGACCGCGGGGGCGGAACTTGGGTACTAAAGGCACTGTCCGGAAGGGCCGGTGGACGTTGCTACTGTGCTCCTAATCGCGCGGGCGGGCGAGCCGCGCGGGCGGGCTCACCCCTAATGTTCCACGTGGAACATTAGGAAAATGCGCGGAGTGTTCCACGTGGAACATCCCAAAATGGGAACTGTTGATTGGATGGAGGTTACTGGGCAGCGCTGGGCTCGATGTGGCAAGTTGCAACACCTACGAAAGTAGACTTGACAAGCTCGGGAAAAGTCCGATTCGGCTGACCGAACCATATGCCATCAATGGAACAAAATGCGCATTACGAAACCGGATCAGTCTAGGAGCGTTGCCGATAGGCGTCAATGCCGGGAGGGGGTTCTAAGGGTTGGGGATGAATTCTACCGCACCCTCTTTGCGCTAACATGCAGAATCGCTAGTATTCATGCGGCTCCGCGTATGTACATGGCTCTCGCACCCGTAACAGTTGACAAAATTCGAGAGTGGCTTCGCGTACTCCGACTTGGCTTCTTTCTGGATGGGGATTCGATGTTCAATTGCTACTTCCATCTATTCGCGGTCAATGCTCTAGGTCTATTATTTCGATGGAAGGTAAACAACAGACATGCCCGCAATGAACCTCATCAAAGCATCCGACTTGGACGTGTGGTCCAGATCACTTGCTGCAAGGGCGAATCTGCCCGGCTTGGTTGCATCTCTTATCCGTGCCTCTTGTCCGACCTTGCAGTCCTACCGTTTTCCGTCGGGCGATGCCTCGCAGACCCATGGCTTCGATGGAGTCGCCGATGTCGCGACCAGCACTACGTTTGTTCCGGCTGACCGTTCAATTTGGGAGTTCGGGGCGGGTGAAAACTACAAGGAAAAAGCCTCCGCAGACTTCAAGAAGCGCACGGGCGAAGTGAGCGCAGACGATCGTGCAAAGCAGACCTTTACGTTTGTTACCTCGCGGATCTGGCATGGAGGACCGGAGGACTGGGAGAAAGAGCACACTTCTTCGGGATGGCTGAAAGTTCGCGCGCTCGATGCGACTTCACTTGAATTGTGGCTTTCGGAATGTCCGAGCGTTTCTCTTATATTGGCTAGGGACCTTGGTATCATTCCGCCAACTGGCATTAGGACGATTCTGGATTTTTGGGATGAGTACCGATTGAACTTTGATCCCGTTCTGAAAGAGGAACTGCTCCTCGCGGGACGCGCGGAACGGGCGAAGGGCCTATGTCAAGCGCTGAGCGAAGGACTCACAGGTATCACCAAATGGCAGGCAGACTCGTCTGCGGAAGCCATCGCGTTCATCGCGGCGTCAATAATGAAAGCGGATCCAGAAACCTCTGCATTCCTCATTTCAAAAACACTTATTATCGAAGCCGCTGAAATCGCGCAGATCCTGCCAACGAACAGATTCAACTTCATTCTCACACCGCCAGCAGCGAGAGTTGGTCCCGCACTTGCGAGAACGAGCCAAGTTACCTTGGCCCTCGGCAGCGACGACCGAGCTGGCGAAGCAGAACTCCTCGACCGGATGAATACCCGAGAGTTCGCCGCTGGCCTGAAGTCGATGGGATTGGACGACGAGGAAGCATTCCGTCTGGCGATACGATGCGGGAGGAGTGTCACGGTGTTGTCCCGGCTAAATGCAAGTGCTATCGCGCGCCCCCCTGCATGGCACCGAGACGCCACCCTAGTGCCATTTGTATTAGCTGGCGGCTGGGATGCGCGGAACGAATACGATCAAGCAGTAATGGAAAGACTGTGCGATGCGTCCTACGACAAGATCGATGCTGCGGCACGCAAATTCGCGTCTGTCGCAGACCCGCCAATTGATCTTGATGGAACGGTCTGGACGCTACGTTCCGCGACCGATGCTTTCATGCTCTTGGGCTCCCTGATAGACATGGCGTCGCAGCAACGCATGCGCGATGTTTGCATGGACGTGCTGGGCGAACGAGACCTGACTCTCGAAATTCCGGAGCAAGGAAGACCCATAATCCCTGTAAGAGGGGCAGACTTTCACCACTCCGAATGGATTCGGCGTGGCCTGGCGAGGAGTCTTGTGCTCATTTCCGGGCTTCACGAGGCTGCCAAATTCAAGGTCATCGGTGCAACTCCAGAGCAGTTTGTTGACGATATAGTCCGGTCGTTGCCTGGGCTTGCGGAAGACGTTCGTTTACTGGCAAGTCTGAAGTCTGAGCTCCCAGTGCTTGCGGAGGCTGCACCGATCCCTTTGGCATCGGCCCTCGAGCACGTGCTCGAGGGTGACAGTGCCGCCTGGGTATCTATCATCTTCCGCGATAAAAAGGGTCAGTCATTCTTGAGTTCTTTCAGCCCGCACACTTACATATTGTGGGCGCTGGAAACCATGGCGTGGAGCCCGAAGTACCTGCATCGAGCGACATCCATACTCATGAAGTTGGCTGAGCATGATCCGGGAGGATCGCTCACAAATCGGCCTCTGCATAGCCTGCGCGAGATATTTCTAGCCTGGAAGCCGAACACCTACGCCCCGCTCGACGAACGAATTGCGGTCTGCCGCTCTGTATGCACGAGGTCTAGGAAAACAGGCCTCGATCTAGCAATGGCTTTGTTACCAACGCGGTTCGATCATTCAACTACGACTGCCAAACCACGTTTGAGGGACTTTGGGGACGCGAGCAGCCAAACGGTCACATACGGGGACGCGAACAAAGCATTTCAACAATACGGGGATCTTGCGGTTGAACTTGCAGGAACCGACATACTCGCCCTTTCCGCGCTGATTGAGCGACTACCTCAATTGAGTGTGGGAGCACTGGAGCGTGCTCTGACTGCAATAAGGATTTCCTCGGCGAGCGCTAGCCCAGAAGACATATTCCAACTGTGGACTAAATTGCGTGACTTGGTGCAGAGACACCAGAGCTTCCAGGGAGCAGACTGGGCATTGCCGCAGGATCAGTTACGCCCCATAGAGGATCTCTGTAAGGAAATAGAACCACGCGATCCGATTAGGCAGATTCTGTGGCTGTTCAACGATTATGTTCCTAAAGGCGGAATGCCCAGGGGACAGGACTATATGGAAGAGGCAAACCGTGACCGTATGCAGGCAGTCCGCGAACTTCTTAGCGGGCACGGAATAGCAGCTGTTTTGCAGCTGGCGAAGGCTGCGAAGCTACCACAGTTCGTAGGCATCGCCGTCGCACAAGCCACTGAATCTGTGGAGTTGCTGAAACAGATACTCGAAGCTGGCCTGAAACCCGAATCCTCGGTCGATATCGACTTTGCGATCGCGGTGTCTGCAGTGGGGCACGAATCGCACGACACGGATTGGGACGATTGGTTAGTGGGGCTCGCATCTACTCTAGACGCGGATAGCGCTGCCAATTTGTTCTTGCGGTGGCCAGACAATCATCAGACCTGGAATATCGTTGCGAAAGTCTCGCCGGAAGCTGAAAAGGAGTATTGGAAGCGCAAGTGGGCGTTTAAGCCGTCTTCACAGGATGAACTGTTGTTTGCGTTTAGCAAGTACTCGGAAATTGGGCGATTCAGTGCAATCCTAGACATGATTGGGTATGACGAAGCAACGCTCTCCACATCACAGTGCATTGAAACGCTGCATGGCCTAATCGGGGAGCTGAATGCAGAACCCTCAAAGTTGCAGCGCATTCACTACCAGCTTGTACACATGATTCAGGCTCTGCAGCAACGCGGGGACGCAGATCTTACCCAGATCGCCGCACTCGAATACGAGTATCTTCCGCTGCTCGAATTTCAAGCCGAGCCAGTTGCCCTGAACCAGATACTTGCTGATTCACCTGACTTCTTTGTCAGAGTCATTTGCGACGCTTTTGCCCCGGCGTCAGGACCCAAGGAGCCAATCACAGATGACCGGAAGCTGCGTGCGAGGCTCGGCTATCAGGTGCTTCAGTCTATGAGGATAGTGCCGGGGTTCTCGGGTGGAACCGGGGATCCCGACCATCTTCGCACCTGGATCTCTGAGGTGCGAAATCTCGCCAAAGAAGCCGATAGAGCGCTTATTACAGACCAGCAAATTGGCCAAGTCCTGGCCTATGCGCCTGCGGATGCCGACGATCGCGCATGGCCAACGAAGAAAATTCGAGATTTGATCGAGGAATTGGCAGCCGACCAAATTGAAAAGGGGATTATGATCTCTCGATTCAATCAGCGAGGAGCGTTTCGAAAGGAGTTGTACGACGGTGGAAATCAGGAGCGGGGCTTGGCAAAGCAGTATCGCGATTGGGCCGCGGCTGCTCGGAACTGGCCGCGGACGAGAGCTCTACTCGAACGCATAGCCGAAGACTGGGACCGCCATGCAAAAAGAGCTGACACTGAGACCAGACTCGATCAAGTCAGAGATAGCTAGCGAATAGAGGAAATGGCATCCGCACGCACTCAGAATTCTGCGAGAATCTCGTTAGGGCGGGTGGCCCACATCTCGCGGCAAGCATACCTTAGGACAGGGATTTGGGGTGCCCCATTTCTCGCGTTCGGTGCGAGAAGTGGGCGGCGCCAGAGCCGGTCACGCCGTGCGGATCTTCATCTTCAGCACTTGCCAGTCGTTCACGCGCACCGCGCCGGTCTGGCCATACGCGTAGAAGCGGAAACTGCTCCAGGGCCACTGCTCGGGTTCATTCACTAAGCCACGCTTCACCGGATTACGATGCATGTAGCGTTTCAGACTTCTGGGCACGTGAAAATTGTAGGTTCAGTCCGGATTGGGAGATGTGACGAGTGAACGGGTTTCTGACGATAGATCGGTGGACGGGCAAGGCCCCACTTCTCGCACAGAACGCGAGAAATGGGGCACCCCAAGAATAGGCGCCCAGACGACCCCACTTCTCGCACAGAACGCGAGAAATGGGGCACCCCAAAAATAAGACACCCAGACGACGCCACTTCTCGCACAGAACGCGAGAAATGGGGCACCCCAAAAATAGGACACCCCAAGAATAGGACACCCAGACTGGTCCCAGACTGTCCTTGCCTTAACTGCTCGGGGCCCGGCCCGCCATCTCCGGCAGGAACACAGAAAACACGGTGCCGCTTGATCCCGGCGTGGTGCGGCTGCGGACGCGGATGGATCCTCCGTGCTTCTGCACGATGCCATGCGAGAGCCACAGGCCCAAGCCTGTTCCTGCGTCCCCCTTGGTGGTGTAGAAGGGCTCAAAGATGCGTGCCATGTCGCTGGCCGGGATGCCATTGCCGTTGTCGGCGATGGTCACGCGTACTCCCGGCCGGCGGCTATTCGCCCATTCGCGGCCGGGCGCGACATGAAGCACCAACCGGCCTCCGTCGCCCATGGCATCCACGGCGTTGATGATCAGATTGGAGAAAAGCTGGCGCAGTTCTCCTGCGAAGCCGCGGATTTCCACCGTCGCGTCGTAATCTTTTTCAATGCCGATGTGCTTGTCATCCAGCTTGCGACGGCAGAGCTGCAGCACGTCGTCGAGGGCTGCCGAAACGTTCAGCGGGGCCGGTGATGCGCTCTCGCGGACGGAGCCCAGCATCTGCTGGGCGATTTCGGCCACGCGGTGCACTTCCTTTTCCGCCATGTCCAGGTACTGGTCCGGGCTGGCGGGATTGTGGCGGGCAAGATAAATCAGGTTGGTGACCGCTTCCAGAGGATTATTGATCTCGTGAGCGACAGCGGCGGCGAGGCGTCCGGCGGTCGCCAGCGTCTGGTTGCGGCGTAGCGCGTCTTCGGCCCGCGTTTGTACCGTGATGTCATGGGCGATGCTCGAAGTGCCTACAATTTCTCCCCGCTCATTCCGCACCGGGGAAAGCGAGATATCCACGACCAGGCGGACGCCGTCCTTGCGTACGCGCTCCGTCGAATGATGCTCGATGGATTCGCCGCGCAGCAGCCTTTTCAGAAAGGTGGAGATCTCGTCGCGATGGTCAGGCGGCGCCAGCATGGAAACATGCTTTCCGATAACCTCAGCGTCAGAATACAGATACAGCCGTTCTGCACCGCGGTTCCAGCTGGTGATGATCGCTGCTGTGTCGGTAGTGAAAATGGCATCGTCGGAAGATTCTACCATGGCCGCCATCTGCTGCTGCATGTGCTGGGCGCGAGTCTCGGCGCGGGATCGTTGCCGGGCGATGCCGGCGGTGAGAACGGCCACCACAAGAAAGACGACAAGCCGTGCATAGTCGGTCGCGGAAATCTCAAAGCTGAAGTAAGGCGGGAAGGCAAAGTAGTCAATCGCCAGGCCGGACGCAGCGGTGCAGAGCAGAGCCGGGCCGAAACCGAGAAAGCGGGCGCTCACAATTACCGCGGCGATGAAAATCGCGAACGGGTCCTGATGCATGACCGGCCAAAGAAACCAGATCCAGAGGGCAATGCCGCTGGTCGCCAGCGCGGCGCCGTAGCGGACCGCCCAATGCTGCCGCGCCAAGCGGCTTTCCGACTGCGGAGTGTGCGCTTGAGACATGGGAAGGAATGCGACGAACACAGGCAAGACGGAGTGGGGTGCGCGAACCTCAACCGTCTGAAAAATAAACGCCGCAACTTAATGAATTTAGCAGGCGGAGACGGGCCCGCGCAATTCGCGGAAAGGAGAGGGAAGGATTAAGCGGGCATCGCCGCCCAATGCACCGCAGCCTTCAAGTCCTGGTAGGAAGTCAGTCACAGGTCAGTGACAGCCCCAGTCCGATTCGTGCGTAGGCGTAAGAAGAAACGCATGTGGCTGGCCGTTGAGCGTGCCCTCCCCGGTGATTTGTCCCCGGTCATTGATCGCGAACGCCTCCAGGAGGATCCAACCCGAATTCTGGGCGATCAGATCATTCAAGTTTTGCATTCCCTTGGCGCGAGTCCAGATAAAAGCACGCCACCAACCGGAGAAACCTACTACCTCTGCGCTGTTGTTGATGGCAAATGCGGCGCTCGAAGTCGTGCCGGGAAGCGTTCCCAGCGACTCGATTTTGCCCGCTTTGGTCCACAGCACTGCGCGATCGGGGTAATAGTACCCTTTGATCACTACATCGGAACTCCCGACGATCTGGAAATGGTCGTTGATGCCGTCTGCCCCGGAGTGGCCGCCTGTCGGCAGGGCGGGGAGCTCGCGCATCCCGGTGCGCTCGGTCCAGACAAAGCCGCGCCCCTGCCCCTGGCCAATATCCCCACCGCCGACCACAGTTCGGCTGCGGTTGATCGCAGTTGCCAAACTCTCCCAGCCCCCGGGGAGCGTACCCAAGTTTTGCATGCCTTTGTCCTGGGTCCAGAGGAAGGCGTGTAAAACCCCATAACCACTGGAACCGCCCACCAAGTCGCCGCGATCGTCGATCGCGCTTGCGGCACTGGAGGTGTCGCCGGGAAGCGTGCCAAAATCGCGGATTTTTCCTTGTGTCCAAGTCACGGCGTGGCCGTCGCCCGCGCGGTTGACTGCGTAGCCGGCGACCACGCCGGAAGTGTTAATCGCGTTTGCCGAGCTCCCACGGCCCCCGTGAAGTGAATGCAGTTGGATCAAACCGGTGTGAGGGCCCCAAAAAAAACCAACCGTTGGCGAAATGTTATTTACGAAGCCCCCGACTTGGCCGCAGCGGTTGACCGCGTTCCCCTGACCATATCCTCCGACTTCGCCCAGATCTGTGACCCTGTAGATCTGTGCCGTTGAGACTTGAGCGGAAAGGAAGAGGCCCACAACTGCGACGCCTACCGAAGACCTCAATGCGCGCATCGAGCACCTCCAAAGCTGGAAGAGCCAGGGATCAGAAAGCAGAAGAAGTTCCGTTGAAAGTATACTCCCGTGGTATTCGCCGCAAGGACTCTTTTGCACCAGCGTCCCAGACGTAGCTGCGCTCTTGAATTGGAGTCCCCTGAAGGCTTCGGGGAGCGACTGCGCTGCCGCCAGATCAGCAACTACCGTGTGATCTGCCACACCGTCCCGCAGCCGCTTTGGCACTTTGTTCCGCTGCCGCCATATGAGGTTGTTCCGTAGAGGTTCCCCTTCGCGTCCCGGATCACACCTCCGATGGGATACAACCCGTCCCATCCCACGAAGTTGTGCAGTACAGTTAGCACGCCTTTCGTATCCAATTCGTACACCACCCCGTGGTAGGAATTGCCGCCGAACTCGGTATCGCCGTAGAAATTGCCCTTCGCGTCCATGATCACACCTGCGCGGGGATTGTCGCCATCGGACACGAAGTTGTGCAATACCGTCTCGGTACCGTTCTTGCTCAATTTCCACACGGTTCCATAGCAGTAGTGACCGCACCCCTGGGTTGTACCGTAGAGGTTTTTATGCGTGTCCATGGCCAGGGTTCCCGCGGGATAGTATCCGTCCACGCCTGCCGTGAAGCGGTGCAACACCGTCCATCTGCCGGTCTTGCGCAGCTTGTACACCACTCCTACGGCGGAAGGACCGCCGTACTCGGTAACACCGTAAAGGCTGCCCTTCATGTCCATGAGCAAACTTGCCAAGTAAGGATTTGCCCCGTCCGTTGGATACCCGGCGAAGCTGTGCAGCACGGTCTCCTTTCCGGTCTTACTTACGTTAAACACCGTCCCGACGCCGGAAGCGCCACATGAATACGTAGTGCCGTAGAGATTGCCCACCTTGTCCTGGAGCAACCCCGCGTAAGGATCGCATCCGTCCGTCGTCCCGCCGGCAAAGCTGTAGAGCACGGTCTCGGTTCCGGCCGTGTCCAGCTTGAACACGGTTCCAAGCCCGTGAGCGCCGCCCCCAGAGGTGGTGCCATAGAGGTTACCGGCCGTGTCCCGGATCAACTCTGCTACGGGATATTCCCCATCCTTCCCGCCGGTGAAACTGTGCAGCACGGCCTCCGTGCCGCTTGTATCCACTTTGAACACGACGCCGTAGCCAGAAGCGCCGCCTCCCTCGGTGGTGCCATAGAGATTCCCCGTGGCGTCCCGGACCAAGCCTGCTTGGGGAAATGACCCGTCCGACCCTGCGAAGTTGTAAAGCACACTGAAAGTCTGTGCTCCTGCCGATGGGGTCGCAACTGCGCCTACCCCAAGCACGATCGCTAACGCCAGCGCTCTGCTTGTCGCCTTGCTGAGAATTTCAGGAATCCAGGCCCGATGTGGCCCTGGGTTGTTCGTATTCAATCTCCGCTGCTTGCGGTTCATGTTGGACATCTGGCATTCTCCTCCGCCTGGGACTCACCGATCACAGCCGAGGGTGCCTGTGCCGAGCCGAAAAGGGCACAGCCTTAGCCGTGCCTTGCTTTCCGGGATTTATCGTCCGCCTACTTGGCCTGCAGCGATTCGATGTACTGGGTCAGGTTCGCCACCCGCTGCTGTACCTCACCCTCGTGACCTTTACTCATGGTCCAGAACAGTTGGCCCCAGACTGGCATTTCACGAGAGCCGTGTGCCGGCAGAGTGGCCTCGCCGCGGATGACGGCAGCAACTTTCAAGCCGGGATACTTGCCGCCATTGTTCTTGCTCATGGCGGTCAGATCGGTGGGCGGGACCTTCAGCGCGTCGGCGGCCGGACCCTTTCCCTTACCGTCCACCCCGTGGCAGACGGCGCAATAAGCTTTGTACATTTCCGCGCCCGACGACGGTGAAGTGGCCGTGACGGGGACGTGCTTGATCACTTTCTGGGGCTCGTTCTGCGCCCCGGCCGCGATTGCCAATAGCATAAGGACTGCAAAAATCCCAATCAGTTTCTCGATCCGCATAATGTTTCTCTCCTCTATGACTACGAAAGAACGGAATATGATCGCTGAGATTATTGTAGGAGTGAATTGTACGAGTGGCTGTGAGGTTTGTCACCAGCCCAGGTGATTGGGCGAGGCGGGGCGAAGCAGGAAAGTAACGGGGCGTGCCGATTCCACGCCCCTTTTTGGCGGTCTGATTCTATTGATTAGTCCCTAACTGCTGACGTCCCGAGTTGGGACCCTGGCTGGTCGGGAGGACGCTTACCGCGGTCTGAAGAGTGAAATTCAGCACGGTTTCCGAGGGCAGCTTGATCTGCTGACCCTTGGTCGCAGCCTGGACGCCGCCGCCCAAACCGCCGCCGGCTGCGGCTCCAATGGCCGCTCCCTTGCCGCCTCCGGCTAGCGCACCGATGATGGCTCCGATTCCGGCGCCGGCTCCTACTTTCTCCGCCGTATTCTTGCCGCGGGAACTGCCTTGGCGCTTGTACTGGTCAGTCTGGATGTCGTAGTACTTTCCACCGGCCGTAATGCGGTCCAACTGCAACACCAGCACCGACTGGCCAGCAAATTTACCGGCGCTCTGCACGGTCACGACGTGGCCTTCCACGTCATAGCCGGCGGGAATTGCGATGTCGCCATCTACGGCTAAGGGAGAATTCAGGGTGGCATGGAAGCTCTGACCCTGGGTCGCGGTTTCTGAATCCAGCGCGTCCACAAGCCGCACGGCTAACGTTGTGCCCGAAGGAATCGTGACCTTCTGCGGCGGAGGCGGCGGTGGCGGCGGAACCTGGGCCACAGGCGCGGACACCGGTGTGGCGACTGGCGGCGGTTCGGCCTGAGCTATCTGCGTGGGAGCGCTGGCGGAGTCACTCTCAGTTCGCGAGGTGTTGTGGCGGCGTTTCGCGGCAGACGACCGGCGCTCCTGCTGCGGCGGAGTTTGCTCAGCCTGCTGCGGGCCGGCCTGCAGATTGTTCACTACCTGCTTTACGCCCGCGACGGATGAGGCATACCGCGCGGCCGCATCGCGTTGCGCATCATTGTCCACCTGCCCGGAAAGCGTCACGGTCCCGTTCGCGGTCTGCACCACGAGTTGCTTGCCCTGGAGGCCGGAATCCGCACTAATTTTGGACTGGATATCGTTGGCAATCTGGGCGTCATTGGGAGCCTTGGAGCAGCCCAAGCCCAGGGCCAAGATGCTGAGCAGCACGACCACGGTGAAGCAAAGAGAGATTTTCGCTTTCATAGAAACACTCCTGATTGTGTGAGTGGTAGTGGTGCAGTTTAATAAGGAAGCGAGCCAAGCGCGCGATTATTCTGTCGCGCAGAGCGCGACCGTTCGCGCGGCTCGCCCAGATCCCCTTCGACTGCGCTCAGGGCAGGCTCTCGCTGCGCAAAGAACGCTGGCTGGGGATGACAAATCAAACTGCACCACTACCGTGTGAGTCCAATCTATGTATGAAGCAGATCTAAGACTTTAGATGCAGAATACCCAGAGTTTCTTAACAAAATTGCGTCCAGAAACCGGCCGGTTATCCCAGTTGCAAAATGCAACAACCGGGCAAATGCAGAGTCCCGTGGACGAGTGGCTAAAATGCACGGGCTGACCTCGCCTGCCCGGCTCGGGCGATCAGATCTCCTGCAATTTCATTCTTGGGGTAAGCTCCCACGTAGATTTGTGGAGGCGGTGCAAACGAAATCTCTGACCCGAACTTCCCCGGTGTGGCAAGTGTCAGGGTAATCCGCGCCGGCTTTCCGTTGAAATTGACGTTCATGATATTGGAAAGCGGGATGTTATCTTCTTCGCCGCGCTTGCGGACCAGCAGAAAATCGCCGCAGTCGTAGACCTCATCGACCACATTCTGAAGCGACGTCTTGGTAGAGAAATAGCCGATGACGGCCATCACGCCCAGCACCACAAGAAACATCGGATTTGTTTTGTAAGCCCCGTTCGCCACCAGCAAAAAGGCAAAGAAAGCGAGAAAGCCAAAGAACAGGAAGGGGAACATTTTGACGGAAAACGTGTACGGTGTTGAGATCCGTTTCATAGCGCGACTCACTTTGCGATCTGACTGCTAATCCTGGTGCAGGAACTTGTAATCCAGAATACTGGCGCCCAGTCCAGCGTTTTCGACGTTCTCCTGCGTGTCCCTGGTTCGAATGATGCGTCCCTGACAGAGGACTGTGCTGTTCTTTTGCCCAGAAATCTCTTCCGGCATCTCGAAAACCATCTCGACCAGCGTGTTCGTCGGAAAGCGCTGCGGGCCATGAAGAAGCACGCCAGACTGGCTCAGGTTCTCGATGACGCCTTCGTACCAGTTGCCCAGGTTCTTCACCCGATACCGCACCGGGGTGTGCAACTTGAGGCGCCGGGCGCGAGGAACCCATGTGGGCTTTCGCGCATGGCCGCGGCCCCGCCGCGTGGTAGTTGCCTCGGCTTCGCTGGGAGCCTGACTTCGGTCCACGCGCTCGGTACGGCGCATGGTTTTCCAGTCGTACTGATATTCGGCGGCACAAAGCAGGCAAACCTGGTAGTAATGGCCATCGGCAGCCCGCCTTGGCCAGGAAAACTCATGCGAGCAACGGCCTAACATAAGAACGTCCAATAACTTCTGGGGCATGTTCGTCTTTCCGGGCGGATCACCGGAAGTAACATCATCTAACGGGGTGATGCTTTTGGGTAGGTTACTAACGTGTATTGGGTCAAGTCGTGCTGATTCCAGAAATCGTGAGTTTCATGCAATCCCTTGATTACGTGCACCCTTGACTACGAGCAGTGTAGGACTCGACGGTATAATCACGGCGTAATCGCATCGCGACGCGGCGACAGATTCCAACATCCAAGGTGATTTTCAGCCCAGGCTTAAAGCCATGAATCATTTGGCACCCCACGATGTGATGGTTGTGTTCCTCGCGCTGGCAGCTCTTCTGGCGAGCGCCAAATTTGCCGGGGAACTGGTCAAGAAATTCAACCAACCCTCGGTGCTGGGTGAAATCATCGCCGGCATTCTGCTGGGACCGACGGTTCTCGGCCACTACAAGCCCGCCGTCTATGCGCTACTGTTCCCGAACGCGGGCCCAGTGGCCTTGGTGCTGGACGGAGTCACTGCGATCAGCGTGGTCTTCTTTCTGCTCACGGCCGGCATCGAGATTGATTTGGCCAGCATTTTTCGCCAAGGCAAGAGTGCACTGCTGGTGAGTTCGTTCGGCATGGTGATCCCATTTGCCTTCGGATTTTTTTCGGCCGGCTTGTTCCCGCGATTCCTCGGCGCCGACGAAGGCACCGACCGGCTGGTCTTCGCGCTGTGCATTGGCACCGCCCTGTCCATTTCCGCTCTCCCTGTGGTCGCCCGCATCCTGATGGATCTCGGGCTGCTCAAGACCGAGATGGGCACGATTGTGATGTCCTCCGCCATGTTCGACGACCTGGTGGGATGGATTCTGTTCGGCATGGTTCTCGGGATGATGAATCCGCAGGCGGGCACCGGGCACGGCCTCCGGCACACCATCGTTCTGGTGCTGGGTTTTGCGGTGCTGATGCTGACCGTTGGACGCTGGCTGATTCACAAACTTCTCCCTTTCATCCAGGCGCATACCACGTGGCCGGGAGGGGTCCTCGGCTTCATCTTCTCCGTAACCCTGGCCTCGGCAGCTTTTGCCGAATACGCCGGCATTCACGCCGTGTTCGGCGCGTTCATCACCGGAGCGGCGGTTGGCGAATCCGCTCATCTGCGGGAGCGCACCTCCGAGCACATTCACGAGATTGTCACCAACGTCTTCGCGCCGCTGTTCTTCGCCAGCATCGGGCTGCACACAAATTTCGTGACCAACTTTCATCCCGGTGTCACCGCTGTCATCCTCGGCGTAGCTTGTCTTGGCAAGGTTCTGGGCGCGGGATGGGGGGCGCGGCTGGGAGGCATGGACACACGCACCGCTATCGGGGTCGGCCTGGCGATGAACGCGCGCGGCGTGATGGAAATGATTTTGGGCATTCTGGCGCTGCAGGCCGGGCTGATCCGGGAGCCGATGTTTGTGGCACTGGTGATCATGGCGCTGGTCACGTCGCTCATTTCGGCGCCGGCGATCCGGCTGGCGATCAAAGGCAGAAAGTCGGTCAGCTTGAAGGAAATCGTTGCCAGCCAGCTTTTTCTCCCCAATCTCACGAGCGACACCAAGAATGGTGTCTTACAGGAGATGTGTGACGCGGCCGCGCCCCTCGTGGGCAATGCTCCAGAGCGTTTTTTTCGCCTGGTTAACGAGCGCGAGCGTGTGGCCAGCAGCGGCTGGCGCTTCGGAGTGGCGGTGCCTTACGCACGGGTGGACGGCCTGCTTCGTCCGCTGGTAGTAATCGGGAAGACTGGTAAGGGGATTGATTTCGATTCGCGCGATGGCCGCCCCGCGAGGTTGATTGTGTTAATCCTTACTCCAGACACCCAGTCTCAGCACGATCTGCTGGCCCAAGCTGGACAGCTCTTCAGCCGGAAAGAAATTGTGGACCGTATGCTCGCCGCCAATAGTTTCGTGGAGCTGGTGGCAGCGCTGAACGCGCCCGTGAAGTAGGCCGAACGTTGTGGGATTGCGTATGGAGCGTAGATTCCCCCGAATCCCCACAGCCCCAGGCACGCCGCCGCGACGTTTGTACTAACATACATACGCAGATGATGGTTTCGACATCAACAGATGGACCTTACACACACGCGAGATCTGGACGATAGGTTGGCGAGTGGTGGTTCGCCAGTGGGAGTTGCAGCATGTGCGGGATAGCGGGCTTCGTCGGTCGAGAGCGAGATCTGGCTCGAAGCGAAGACATCCGGCGGATGACGCAAACCATTGTGCACCGTGGCCCGGATGAGGAAGGCATCTACGCGACCGCGAATGTCGGCCTGGGTATGCGCCGCCTCAGCATCATCGACCTGACCAGCGGCAGCCAGCCCATTCACAATGAAGATGGCACCGTGTGGATCGTGTTCAACGGAGAAATCTATAACTTCCCCGATCTGCGCAAAGAGCTGGAGAGCCGCGGTCACCACTTCTACACGCACACGGATACTGAGGTGATCGTTCACCTTTACGAGGAGATGGGGCCGGATTGCGTGCGCAAGCTGCGGGGCATGTTTGCCCTGGCGCTTTACGACGAGAAAAAGAAATCGCTGCTTCTGGCCCGGGATCGCCTGGGCAAAAAGCCGTTGTACTACGCGGTGCACGAGGGCTGCTTGTATTTCGCCTCCGAGATCAAAGCCATGCTCGCGGTGGCTCCGCAATTGGCGGAAGTGGATGCTGAAGGGGTTCTCCAATTTTTCTACTTCGGGTATATTCCCGATCCTCGATCGGCTTTCCGGCACATCCAGAAGTTGCCTCCGGGACACTTGGCGGAGTATCGCAACGGCAAGCTCACGGTGCGCGAGTATTGGGACGTTCCCGCCTACGGCACCACCGATCCCGGATCAGACGAAGCTTGCCTGGAGGAGATGGAGGCACGCCTTGCAGAAGCGGTCCGCATGCGCCTGATCAGCGATGTTCCGCTCGGCGCTCTCCTCAGCGGCGGCGTGGATTCCTCGATCGTGGTCGCGCTCATGGCACAGAGCTCTTCCGCCCCGGTTAAGACTTTTTCGATTGGCTTTGGCAAAGCGGAGTTCAATGAGGCTGCCCACGCCCGCCTGGTCGCGGAGCGCTTCGGCACGGACCATCACGAACTCATTGTCGATCCGAACATAAGCGAGACCTTGGATTATCTGTCTCGAATGATGGAGGAGCCATTCGCCGACTCCTCCATGATCCCTACCTATTACGTCTCCCGCCTGGCCCGGCAGCATGTCACCGTCGCACTGTCAGGAGATGGCGGCGACGAACTCTTTGCCGGATACAACCGCTACATCGTGAACTGGAACCGGCGGCGTTACGATATGGTGCCGGGGTGGGTAGGCAAGGTTTACCGCGAGCATCTGTACCCTCGGCTGCCTTCGACCGTGAAGGGACGCAAGTTCGCGTGGAATGTTACACTCTCGTTGCGCGACCGGTATCTCGATGGAATTTCGTTCCTGCCCGCTTTGCACCGCGAGCGTGATTTATTCTCAGAGGAGTTTGTCAGAAGCGCGGAGGGACGGACCGACCCTTTTCTCCAATTCCAACACTATTACGATGAGGCTCCGGCGACCGACCCGCTTAGCCGACTCCTATACCTCGACAGCAAAACTTATCTCCCAGCCGACATCCTGACCAAGGTGGATCGCATGAGTATGGCGATATCGCTTGAGATGCGCTGCCCGCTGTTGGATCATGAGTTTGTCGAGTGGGTCGCGGGCCTCCCGATTCAATATAAGTTTCGCCAGGGCGTGCGGAAGTACATGTTCAAGGAGTTGGCGAAGCGGCTGGGAGTTCCGTCGGCGCTGCTCGACCGGCGTAAGCAGGGATTCGCGCTGCCCTTGGTGCACTGGATGCGCGACGAATTGAAAGACGGCCTGCTGAGCATACTGCTCGAGCCTCGCACACTGCAGCGTGGCTACTTCAAGCCAAAAGCCATCCGCGGCGTCCTGGATGAACATTTCCGTGGGCGGCGCGATCATTCCGGCGTGTTGTGGTTGCTTCTGATATTTGAACTCTGGCACCGAAATTTCCTCGAGGCGTATTCGGGCTCATCACGCGCCCCGATTCCTGCAACTCGCGAGGCAGTTCTTTCGACGCAAGATACAACGCCCATGTAGGCGTGAGCGTCCCTTCGACTTCCCCTTCGACTTCGCTCGGGGCTTCGGCAAAACGGGGCAGGACCTCACTCGTGCGAAGCAGATCGCTATACACTATCCGGGGGAATGCTCTAGGGAAATTACGTCTTTACCGTGGAATCTCTGCGAGGCGACCCAATAGCCCGGACTGACATCGCGGCGGGACAGCGCCGGCCCGGCGTGTTCCTGATGACGAACTCACTGGAAACGGGGGGGACCGAGCGGCAATTCGCCGCCCTGGCGCAGGGTCTCGATCGCAACGCGTTTGCCGTCTCGTTGGGTTGTCTTAAGCGCGAAGGAGCGTTCCTGGAGAATCTGGATGGGCTGGTGGAATTTTCTCCCGGTGGAAGCCTGCTGAAATGGGGTTCGCAGCGCGCCCGGCTGGCCCTTGTTCGGCACCTTCGTGAGCAGCATATCGCGCTCGCGCATGGGTTCGATTTTTACTCAAACCTGATGCTGATTCCCGCCGCCCGCATTGCCCGAGTGCCCGTAGTGATCGGCGGTTTCCGCCAACTGGGAGACCTGCTCACCCCGATGCAGTTCCGCGCACAGAAGATGACATTCCGATTGTGCGATCGCGTAGTATGCAATTCTGAAGCTGCCGCCGAGCGCCTGCGTCTGGCAGGACTCCCAGCGCGAAAACTGGCAGTGATCCCCAACGGCCTGACCGATGGCTTCTTTGCCGCTGTATCGCCGGCGTTGCCTCGAGGCGCAGAAACCTTGAACATCGGAATGATCTCCCGAATGAACGATCCTTCCAAGCAGCATGACGTATTCCTCCGGGCGGCGGCGCGACTGAATCCCCGTTTCCCGAAACTTCGGTTCGTTCTGGCGGGGGATGGACCGCTGCGGCTGAGCTTGGAGCACTTGGCGGGATCCCTCGGACTGGGCGATCGGGTTGTGTTTATGGGTGACCGGAGAGATATACCGGCTGTACTGGCTTCGCTCGATGTTAGCGTGCTTCCGTCTACGTCGGAGAGTCTTTCCAACGTGATTCTGGAATCGATGGCGGCGGGCGTACCGGTCGTCGCCACTCGTGTCGGTGGCAATCCTGAACTCATCCAACATGGTGAGACGGGGTTGCTGGTTTCGGAGGGCGATGAGAACCAACTAGCCGCCGCGCTCGAAGTCTTTCTGACCCAACCTGACCTGCGCAAGCTCTGCGGATATAAAGCTCGGGAGAAGGCGAAGGCTGACTACAGCATCCGAAAAGTGACACAGCGTTATCAGGAGCTTTATCGCGAACTGTTGACGGAAAAAGGCTGGAAGCCTGGGTAGTGGCTCAGTTTGCCTGTCATCCCGAGCAAGCGTTCGTTGCGAAGCGAGGGATCTGGGCGAGCCGCACGACGCGTCGCGTACTTTGCGACGCAATAATCGATGGGCTCGCTTCCATATCAAACCGAGCCACGACCGCACCCGGGTCGCTGTTGAATGCACCGAGTGCGATGATTGAGGATTATTGATCGAGGACTGCTGAGTTGAAGCGAATTTTGCAGATCGGAAACTGGCCTCCGCCGGTATGCGGCTGGTCCATGAGTCTGGTGGGCCTGCGCCGGGAGCTGGAATCGCGGGGTTGGGATTGTCAGGTGATGAACCTGAACGAGAACCGCAAGATTCCGAGCCCGGAATACATCGATGTGCAGGGCGGTTGGGATTACTTCCGCAAGATTCTACGCTTCGTCCGGCGAGGATATGCCGTGCATGTTCGGGTGAATGGCGAATCGGCCAAGGGATATCTGCTGGCGCTCGTTGCGCTGCTGCTGGCGCGCTCATGGCGCTGGCCGGGGCTGCTCACTTACTGCGGCGGCCATCAGCAGAGCTATTTTCCCGCTCCTAGGGGGAAGCTCCGCCACTTTGCGTTTACTGTCCTTTTCCGCATCCCGACCCGCATTTATTGCAACAGCGAAGCGGTCAAGGTGGCGCTGCTGACCGCGGGGGTCGATCCGGGGCGGGTTGTCTCAATCCCACATTTTTCGACGCACTACGTGCAGTTTGAACCCGTTGCGCTTCCCCTCCCGATCGAAGAATTCTGTCGCCGTCATCAGGGTGTATTTTTTGTGTATGTGTGCTTCCGCAAGGAATACATGTTGGAGTTTCTTGCGAGCGTAATGCGAGTTTTTCGAGCTTCGTTCCCCAAAATCGGCTTCCTGATGGCCGGAACCAGTACTCGGGAATTGCCGCCGCTCATAGAGTTTCTACGCCGCGAACAGCTCGAAGATGCCACCTGGGTTACGGGTTCAGTGCCACACGACCTGTTCCTAACCCTGATGCAACGCTCGCTGGCGTACATCCGGCCTCCGCTGACGGATGGCGTCTGCGCCTCCGTGATGGAAGGCTTGACCTTGAAAGTTCCCGTTCTGGCGAGTGACAACGGCGCCCGGCCGCCTGGAGTGGAACTATGGGGCGAGGGGGATGCGGATCGGCTGCTGGGACTCATGACCAGAGCTGCCATTGCACGTGAGACGCTGGTTGCTCGCATGACCCCGGTGACCGTAGAAGACAATACCGGCAGACTGGCGGATGATATTGAACTGGTCTGCGGGGGATCCCGGGACCGATGCCGCGTTGCCGCATCCGAAGTGTCTTCCAATACGCGAGTCGGCAGTTGAACCGGCGAGTGATCGCGCAAGACGACGCACAATCAAGGCCTAGGCGCAATGAGTGAACCTACAGCACCAGCGGTCGCAAGAAGCGCCAAGATGGCCGGCCAGTCGAGGAAAAACGCGCCAGTCTTTGTTCTCGGCAGCGTGCGCTCGGGCACCACTCTTCTGTATCACATGATCCTTTCCGCCGGCGGATTTGCTGTCTACCGAACGGAGTCCCACGTCATGAACCTGCTGGAGCCGCGCTTCGGGAATTTGTCTGTCTTGCGGAACCGGGAGAAATTGATGGATGCTTGGCTCGAAAGCAAACTGTTTCGGGCCTCCGGCCTGGATGCCGAGCAAATCAGGAAGAAGATGCTGGCCGAGTGTCGCAACGGAGGCGACTTCCTGCGCATCGTCATGGGAGAAATTGCGCACAATCAGGGTGTTGAGCGCTGGGCCGATTGCACTCCAGAACATCTGCTTTACCTCCGCCGCATCAAGCAGACCATCCCCGATGCGCTCATCATTCACATTATTCGGGACGGCCGCGACGTGGCGCTGTCCCTGGAAAAGCAAAAATGGATTCGGCCGCTTTCCTGGGACCACTCGCGGCCCTTATTTGCCGGAGGAGTCTACTGGGAATGGATGGTTCGGAAGGGAAGAGAACAAGGACGCAAACTCGGCGGCGACTATTATGAAGTCCGTTTTGAGAACCTCATTGCTGATCCTCGCGGTACTTTGGCTCGCCTTGGTGAATTCATAGACCACGATCTGGACTACGATCGCATCCTGCGCAACGGCATCGGTTCGGTCACTGAACCGAACTCTTCGTTCGGTAAGAACGCGTCCGAGGAGTTCAATCCGGTTGGCCGCTGGAAGAGAGCGCTCACCCCGGAAGATCTGGCCCGACTGGAAGAAATGATCGGAGACACTCTGCAGGAACTCGGCTATCCGCTGGCGTCGTCGGCTGAAGCGCTCGGAGGGCGGTCCGGTCTCAAACGCCTGCGCGCGTCTTATCTCAGCTATTTCAATCTTAAGTTATGGCTGAAGGCCAAAACACCCCTGGGGCGTTTCTTTGTCACTAAAGATCTATCGTGGCTTTAGCGTCCTGAGCCCGGTTCCTTTACCTATTTTTGTCATCCCGACCGGAGCGAAGCGGAGTGGAGAGATCTGCTTTTTGTTCTTCCAGCCGTCATTCTGCGACTACTTCACTGAGTACGTCGGAAAAACCCTTCGCCACTTGCGTCCAACTGCAATTCTCTTTTACAAGTTTACGGGCCGCGATTCCAATTTGCCTGCGGCGTTCAGGTTCGCGAAGCAGGTTGACTACCATCTGGGCAAATGACGCGGGATCGTCCGCGAGCAGAAGATGCTCGCCATCGCGTACAGGAAGGCCTTCAGCGCCGATGGAAGTGGAAACTACCGCCTTGCCCATACTCATGGCCTCGAAGATCTTGAGACGCGTACCACCCCCGACGCGCAGAGGGACAATGCAAACCGCACCGCGGGCCAGGAAAGGCCGAACGTCCTCAACCCAGCCGCTAAATTGCAGGTTCTTGTAATTCTGGCACAAAGCCTGCAGCCGGGAGGAAGGCTTGCGCCCAACCACGCACAAAGAAGCCCCTGGAATCTGCCGCCGGATCAACGGAAGTATTTCTTCAATGAAATAAAACATCGCGTCTTCGTTGGGGAGCCAATCCATCGAACCGGTGAACACGATGGAATCGGGCACGTCTTCGGTAGCCGTCGGCTGAAAGTATTCCACATCCACACCGGTTGGAATGACCGTGAGTTTCTCGGCATTCAGGAACCGGGCAAAGTAGTTGCGATCATTTTCCGAAACCGCCAGCACATGATCGGCGAGCTGCAGGTATGTTCGCTCGGCGGCTTGCATTCTCCGCCACTCCCACCAGGACAGCGCCTTCCAGAGCGGGTTGCGCGCAACCTCGTAATGACGCCGCCAAATTGCAGCTTCGACGTTATGAGTGAAGAGAACCTTGGGGCACGGCCAATCCCACGGAACTACGCCAGCGGCGATCACAAAATCACAGAGAATCAAATCATGGGTTTGCTGCTGGAGAACGCGAAGCAATTCCCGCCGAACTTCAGGACGGCAAAACTTGCTGATGTTATAAGGCTCACGGGAGAACAGGCGAAGAATGTAATCCTTCATCTCGGTAAGGCTCTTGGGGGCCGGGAGATTCAGCGGCAAACAGACTACCCGATCAAGAACATTGTTCAGGTCAGCATGAATGTCATGGTCGTGGGCGCTGTAGAAAGAAAAGAACGTAACGGAGTGGTGACGTGCCAGCTGACGAAGAATGTTGTAGCTGCGGATTTTTCCGCCGGTATCGGGCGGAACCAGTCCGCCAGCTTTTACCCAGAGAATCTTCATGATTGGGACGAGGCTACCAACAGATCCCCTTATAAACGGCCGAGGTTTCCACGCGACGGGCCTTCTCCAGGTTCACCAGATCGATGACGATTTGCCCCGGGCGAATGCAGCGGCGCAGCGTCTCGTAGTCCGCATCACGCTTGCCGATGACGACTACTTCCGCGTCTCGAAGAACGTGCTCAAGAGCGGGAATCACAATCGACTCCGCCGTGCCCGGAAGCACGGTACTGCGCAACACTACGAGGTGAAAGGAACTCTTCTTTTTGAGTGCTTCGCCGATCTGGCGGCATACGGGTTCGACGTGACCCAGATCGAGTCTGCCGTTGCGCAGGCTGGGCGTGCCGACACACAGGAAAGTGATCTCCGTGTTGAGGACCGCGGATTCAGAATTGCAAGTGGCGTGCAAACGGCGATCCTTATGGCACTCCGTGATAAGTTCGCCGACCTGCGGCTCAACGATCGGACTCCTGCGCGACTCTATGGCCTCCACTTTGAGCGGATTGAGGTCCACGCCGATCACGTGGTTGCCTTTGTGGGCAAGGCAGGCGGCAGTGACCGTGCCGACGTAGCCCAAACCAAAGACGCTGATTGCGTGACTCATCGCGACGCCGCCACAAAGTTTCCTTTCAGAGACAAAGCAATTTTACAGGTAGTATTGAATACGAGGGCAGTCCCGGAGAAAAACGATCGCTCCGGCCCAGCCATAGCGCGAGCAAACTGAGGACGATCGATCAGGAATGGTCCGACCATGAGTTTGAGTGCGAAGTGGAAAGCCCGCTGGGCGCGGCTCGCGTCGATGGACAGAGACGAACTCGCCCACCGCCTGCATCGACAACTTGCGGCTCGCATAGACGCCGTGCGGAACCGGCTGGGAGCCGACTTCGCAGCCGGTATGGTGGGCAGCCCCGTGCGCCAGCATCCCCGCTTCTTCTTCATGCCCGGGGAAGTCTCGCGGCTCTGCGCGCTGTTGAAGCGACGTTTGCCAAGGCAGGTGGAGGAGATTGTCAGACGAGCCGAAAGAGTCTGCCAACACCGTTTTGACCTGTTGGGTTTCGAGGGCCTCGACTACGGAGATAGTATCGACTGGCACTGCGATCGGGTGCATGGCAAGCGGGCTCCCCGCAAACCTTGGTTCCAGATTCGATACCTGGACTCTAGCGAAGTCGGTGATAGCAAGATTATCTGGGAACTGAATCGGCACCAGCACCTGGTCACGCTGGCAAAGGCCTATCGTCTTACCGAGAATCAGCGCTTTGCCCAGGAAATCATTCAGCAGTGGAAGCACTGGCACGCCGAGAATCCTTATCCGATCGGCATCAACTGGGCAAGCAGCCTGGAAGTGGCGTTTCGAAGCCTATCCTGGTTGTGGATGAGCGCTTTGATGGGAGATTGCACGGTTACTCCTGCGGGATTTCGCGCGGAATGGCTTAAGGCGATGGCCATCAGTGGACGACATATCGAGCGCTATCCCTCGACATATTGTTCCCCTAATACGCATCTGCTGGGAGAAGGCGTGGCTCTGTTTTTCATTGGCTTACTTTGCCCGGAGCTTCGGGACGCGGAGAAATGGAAAGAAAAGGGATGGGAGATTGTGTTGCAGGAAGCAGATCGGCAGGTGCGGGCCGACGGATTTCACTTCGAACAGTCCACGTACTACCACGTGTACGCGCTTGACTTCTTCCTCCATACGGCGGTGCTCGCAAATCTGAACGGGGTCTCAGTTCCGCGCGAATTCGAAGAGAAACTCGAGAAGATGCTTGCCGCGGTGCTTCTGCTCGGGCATTCCGGAACACTTCTCCGGCTTGGCGATGACGACGGAGGTAGGGTGTTTGATCCCGCACGCAATCGCGCTGAGCACATGCTCGACCCGCTGGCTACAGGCGCCGTGCTTTTCACCCGCGGCGATTTCAAAGCAGTGGCGGGAGGGCTGCGCGAAGAAACGATCTGGCTGCTTGGGGAGCAGGGTGTATTGGAATGGGATCGTCTGGAGCAGCGGCGCCCTGTCATTGCCTCAGCCGCATTGGAGACCTCCGGTCTCTATTTGCTAACGACCTCTCGCAGTCAGTTAATCATCGACGCCGGCCCGCAAGGCGCATACAACGCTGGACACGGCCATGCAGATGCGCTGAGCATTTTATTGCAGGGCAATGGGAGTCCTCTTCTGATTGACCCGGGCACGTTCGAGTATGTGGGCGAGGATTCGCAACGAGACCGGTTCCGAGCCACCTCCATGCATAACACACTATGCATCGATGGCCTCAGCCAAGCGGAACCGTCCGGCCCATTTTCATGGCGCACGCCGGCGCACGGAAAGATGGAACGATGGATTCAGGGCGAGACATTCGATTTATTCGTCGGCAGCCACAACGGGTACGCTCGGCTGCCTCAACCGGCCATTCATCGTCGCTGGCTGGTCGCGCTGAAGTCGGGCCTGTTCTTAGTGCGGGATGTTGTGGAAGGGGAAGGAAAGCATCGGGTCGATGTTTCCTGGCATCTGGCCCCGGAAGCACAGATGGTGTTGGATCATTTGTTCCGGGTTAGAGGCGCTTCGCACGGATTGGCCGTTCTCCCCGCAGAGGGGCATGGCTGGGCCGAGGTCCTGCGCAAAGACTCTTGCTCGCCCGTGTATGGTAAGAAACAGCCGATCACCGTACTCGACTTTGGAACGGTCACGAGCCTGCCCACCGAGTTTGTGACCTTGTTGGTACCATTGCAGGAGGTCCACAATATCCCTGGCAAATTCGCGCGGATGGGAAAGCAGGATCTCTCATCGGTTTCCAGCTGTCGCTACGAAACCGGCCCGGAAACGTGCTCATTCTTCTTTGGCAAAGGGAAGCCGTGGAAACAGGGAGCCCTCAGCAGCGATGCAGAGTTCGTGTGCTGGAGGCAGTTGCGAGGCACCGAAAATGGCACACTGATTCTCTGCAACGGCAGCTATGTTGAGATCGAGGATCGCCGTGTTCTCACCTGTAGTCGTGTGGTTTCGCGGTGCGAGTTGATCGTTCACGAGGGCAGCCGACAAATAGTCTGCTCAGACCCCGGCGCTGTGGAAGAGAACCCATCCATCCGCGATAACGCTCCAGAGGAAGCCTCTCATCTGACGGTAAGTCAGGAATCCAGTCCCCGCGGGACGGGTGATTAACTCTGTATGTGTGGAATCTGCGGAGTATTTTTTTCAGATCGGCAGCGGAAAGTGGACGCAGACGTCCTGGCGCGGATGAACCAGCAGATCGCGCACCGCGGGCCGGATGATGACGGCTTCTTTGTCGATGGGAACGTCGGGCTGGCGGCGCGACGCTTGAGTATCATCGACATCCGCAGCGGCCATCAGCCGATCGGCAACGAAGACGGCAGCATCTGGATCGTTTTCAACGGAGAGATTTACAACCACGCGCAACTGCGAACTAGCCTGGAAACGCGAGGTCACCGGTACAAAACCAAGAGCGACACCGAAACCATCGTCCACCTCTACGAAGAGTATGGCCGAAACTGTGTGCATCATTTGCGTGGAATGTTTGCCTTTGTCTTGTGGGATGGCCGCAAGCGCAGGTTGTTTGCGGCCCGCGACCGGCTGGGAATCAAGCCGTTCTATTACTGGTTCGCAGGTGGGACATTTCTATTCGGATCGGAGATCAAAGCCATTCTCGCCCACCCGGGAGTAAAGGCCGAGTTCAACCGCGGCACTCTGAGTGAGTACCTGGCATTCGGATACCTTAGCCGGCCAGAAACCATGTTTGCCGGAATTCAGAAGCTCCTTCCTGCGCACACATTGGAACTGGAAGATCACGGCGAACTGAAAATCGAGCCATATTGGAACCTCACTGTCGCGCCGGAGGCAGAGAACAAATCCAGAGAATACTACGTCAAGACCTATCGCGAGATGCTGGAGGAGTGTGTCTCCAGCCATCTGATGAGCGATGTGCCGCTGGGCGTTTTTTTGAGTGGGGGCTTGGACTCGAGTGCCGTTGCCGCGCTCACCGCTAGGATTCGCCGCGAGCCCATCCAGACTTTTTCCGTCGGGTATGAGGAAGACGCTCACAGCGAACTGCCCTACGCGCGAACCGTAGCGGAACACATTGGCTCGCTGCATCACCAAATCCGGCTGAGCCGGGAAGAATTCTTCGATGCGCTTCCCCGGCTGATCTGGCACGAGGACGAACCCATCGTTTGGCCGTCGAGTGTGGCGCTTTATTTCGTGGCGCGGCTGGCGCGAGAACATGTTACGGTCGTGTTGACGGGAGAAGGCGCGGACGAAACCCTGGCGGGTTATACCCGCTATGCCTGGACCCTGCTCAACTCGCGCCTTGACCGCGCGTATCGTTCCTTAACTCCCGCAGTTGTACGCAGCCGCCTAAAGAATGGCATTCATCGCGGTCCGCTCTCTGGTGTGATGCGCCGCAAGTTGGAACACACTTTCCTCGGGCGCGATGGTGCAAGTTGGCCGTCCTTCTACTTCGATAATTTCTATTCCGCTTTTTCGAGCGATGACCAGAGCGAGCTTCTAAGCCCCGAGGTACGCGATATTGCAGAAAACCCGTACCAAAGCTCCATGCAATATTGGCAGGAGTCCACCGGCGATTTGTTGCACCGCCTGCTGTATACCGACATCAAGACGTACCTGGTGGAACTGCTGATGAAGCAGGACCAGATGAGCATGGCGGCGTCGGTCGAAAGCCGCGTGCCATTTCTGGATCATGAACTGGTGGAGTTCACCGCCAGGATTCCAGCGCAATTTTCCGTGAAGGGCATGGCCGGGAAACGGATTCTGAAGTCGGCGGTTGAAGATCTGCTTCCCCGTTCGATTGTCCACCGTACAAAGATGGGATTCCCAACACCATGGGCCGAGTGGCTTGCAGGCCCGCAGTTGGGCGAGATCGAAAGAATGCTGCTGGAGCCACGATCGCAGGCGAGAGGATTGTTTCAGCCGGGAACCGTCAAGAAGATCTTTGCGGAACACCGCGCGGGCCGCCGTGACCACGGAGATCGCATCTGGCGCCTCTTGAATCTTGAGATTTGGCAGCGCGTATTCATAGATGGCGAGGTGCCTTCGTTCAGCGGAGGTTTTTCGCATTCCGTTCAGTCACACCTCGAAAGAACATGCTGAAGGGAATCAAACACGGATTCCTCCAGGGCTTGAAAAGCGCGGGAATCTTTCGGCTGGTACGAGAGAGCGAATGGCGACGGCAGCGCCTGCTGATCCTGTGCTATCACAGCTTTTCTTTGGAGGATGAGCAGCAGTGGAGACCGGCGGCCTACATGCGGCCGGAGGCATTCGACGAGCGCCTGCTCATGCTCCGTCAGGGCGAATACAACGTGCTGCCGCTCGCAGAAGCACTGCGGCGCCTGTATGCGAATGAACTGCCGCCCAGGAGCGTCGCTCTCACCTTCGACGACGGCACTTATGATCTGTACAAGGAAGCGTATCCCCGGTTAAAGAAGTTCAATTTCCCCGCCACCGTTTATCAGACCACCTATTACACAGCCTTTCCAAGGCCCGTCTTCAATCTGGTTTGCTCCTACATGTTGTGGAAACGCCGGGAGAGGAAGTCGATCGACGCGAAAGTTCTGGGATTTGCGCGGCCGCTGGACGTGACGACCGATGCGAGACGGCAGAAAATCGTGGACGAGTTGGTGGACCGGGCGGCGAAGGAGAATCTTACGGGCGTTCAGAAAGATCAGTTGGCTGCGCAACTCGCTGAGTTGCTCGGCCTCGATTATGAGGAACTGGCGGCCAAACGCATCCTGCAATTGATGAGGCCTGCCGAGATCGCGGAATTATCACAAAACGGAATCGACTTCCAGTTGCACACCCACCGGCACAGGACGCCGCGAAACCAGCTTCTATTCCGGAAGGAAATCCGCGACAACCGCGACAGCCTCAGGAAATACACCGGGTCATCGGCTGCTCACTTCTGCTATCCCCTGGGCTTGTACTTCGAGGGATTTCTGTCCTGGCTGAGCGAGGAGGAGGTGATCTCCGCCACCACGTGCGATACCGGCCTGGCAACGCGCCGGAGCCATCCCCTGCTTTTGCCGAGAGTGGTGGACGCCAGCGCACAAACCGCAATTGAGTTTGAAAGCTGGCTCACGGGCGTTGGAGACCTTCTCCTGAGCGCAAGAGGCGGGCCCAAACGCAAAGGGTCAATCGCGGTGGACGGGGAAGACGCTCGAGTTGCAGCCAGAAAATTGTTAGAACTGAAGCCGCTGGAGCGTGTCCCACGCTGAAGCGTATTGAATTGATGTCATGAATCAGAAATGGGGAAAGACTGGATCAAGCAGGCCCTGACCGCGACTGGTGCGATGCGCCTGGCGGCAAGATTTAACGATCGGGGTGCGGTCATTCTGATGTATCACTCAGTGCGGGATGAACCCCAGCGCGCCGCCCGAACTTTGGGTGGAATCAGCCATTCGACTCAGGTGTTCCGCGGGCAGATGGAATTGATCGCACGGAAATACAGCCCGGTGTCCCTGGGAGACGTTTTGCGGTTTGTGCGGGAAGAGAAAGATCTGCCGGTTCGGCCCGTGGCCGTTACTTTTGACGATGGATATGCGGACAATCATGAAGTGGCGATGCCTATCCTGAACCACGTCGGCGTGCCTGCGGCTTTCTATGTCACAGTGGACTGCGTGGAAAATAAAAAGCCCCCTTGGCCGGCGCGCTTGCGCTATGCCTTCCATGAAACTACGAAGATGATTTGGCGCGAGACAGGGAGCCAAACCTGGGAACTGAAGACCGCCGCCCAGAGAGAAAGCGCGTACCTAAAGGCGTGCGACGAGTGCTGCCAGCTCTCCGGGGACGCGCAGGAAAGGTTCGTGGCTGGGATCGAGATGGAACTGAGCCCGGCGATTCCCGAGACCGACAGGCCACGAATGATGACGTGGGATCATGTGCGCGCGCTGGCCAAAGCCGGCCACCTCATGGGATCGCATACCATGACCCATCCCAACATGGCTTATCTCGGAGAGCAAGACTTGCGCCGGGAATTCGCTGAGTCGAAGCGAAAGCTGGAAGAGGTCCTGAATTCGCCCGTCATCCATTTTTCTTATCCCTGCCCGGCGCTGAGCCCGCATTGGACCGAGCGCACGGTCGAGATGAGCCGTCAAATCGCCTACCAGACTGCGGTCACAGCCGACGGCGGCTTGGTGCGTAGACGGGACAATCCGTTGTGCCTGCGGCGCATCCGGCCCACCAAAGAGGTGAGCGGCCTCCGCTGGAATCTGGAGTGCGCATTCGTAGGGCGTGCGATGTGAGAGTTCCCATCCTCTGGTAGCGCCAACTGACGGAGATTGCGGAATTGGCTAGAGTTCTCATCCTCGACGGTCACAGCGCGGCGGCGCTGGCCTTCACGCGCTCGCTGGGTCGAGCGGGTTACTGGGTGGCGGTCGGGGCCAACCGGGGGATCTTTGCCGCTGCCACACTCTCCCGCTACTGCCAGGCCAAGCTGGAATATCCGGTTTCTACCGAGGAAGCCGATGTCTTCACCGCGGCTGTCGCAGAGTTTGTCCGCCGGAACCGTATCGAATTGGTCGTGCCCGTCACCGACTGGACGACGTGGCCTCTTTCTCGATATCGCGAGCGCCTCGATGGAATTTGCCGGCTGGCATTGCCCACGCATGAAGCCCTCGAGATTGCCTCCGACAAGTACCGCACCATCGAACTGGCGCGTTCTCAGAATGTGCCCGCGCCCGAGACTTGGTTGATCCAGTCCGTAGCTCATCTGCACGCACTTCCAGAATTGAGCTTCCCAGTTGTGGTGAAAGACAGGTTCTCGGTGCGCTGGCAAGCCGACAAGGCAGTGTTTGGGTCGGTAGCCTACGCGTACTCTGCTGCAGACTTGGTGCGCCAGGTCGAGCAGCGGCTCGGCCAGGCCGGAGATGTGCTGGTGCAGAGTTTTGTAGCAGGCACAGGGATTGGATTTTCCTGCTTTGCTGTCGGCACCGAAATCTGCCTGCCCTTTGCCTGGCAACGCATCCGCGAGATCGATCCCCGGGGATCCGGCAGCAGCGCGCGCAAATCCATCGCTCTGGACTCAAATCTCAGAGATCTTAGCGAAAGCCTGATCAAGGGCGCGAACTTTCAGGGCCTGGCTATGGTGGAGTACAAGCGCGAACTGGCGACCGGGCAGTTGGAACTGATGGAAATCAATGGCCGGCCCTGGGGCTCGCTGCAACTTCCCATCGTGAGCGGAATCAATTACCCGCTGCACATGGTGCGCTGGATTCTGGAAGGCGTGAACCCGCCGCGAGAGATCGCCTACAAGAAGGGAATTACCTGCCGCCGCATGGTAGGAGAGTTGACCCACCTGGATAACCTGCGTCGAGGTAAGCCCCCCCAGTGGCCCGGGCCCTATCCCAGCTTCTGGGGCAGCCTGATGCGCGTGGCCGCGCCTTGGTCTCCGGGCATGCGGTACGACGATCTTTCGCTTTCGGATCCCCGCCCTGGACTGTCTGAAATCGCAAACTGGTTTCGCATACGCCTAGGCCGCAAGTCCCGTGGCCCGAGCAACGCGCGGAAGAAAACCGCCAGGGGGATTGTTCACTGCCACACGGCCTACTCCTGCGACGGCAAACTGAACCTGCCAGAATTCTGCCGGTTGCTACGTCGCGAAGGGTTCAGTTTCGTGGGGATCACCGAACACACGCAGGGCTTGTCGGCAGAACGTTATGAGGCTTTTGTGCGCGAATGCGGGCAACAAAGTGACCAAAACTTCGTGGCCATTCCAGGCTTGGAGTTCCGTTGTGAAGACGGAGTCGAAATCGCCGGAATTGGAATTTCACGCTGGATGGAAGACAAACGTTCAGACGAAATGACTGTTGCAATTCGCAGCGCAGGCGGATTCTCTATCTGGGTGCATCCCTTCAAGAATGGGAAATGGCAAGGGCCCTTCCTGCAATGTGATGCCGTCGAGGTGATGAACGGAAAACTCGACGGTGTGCTCGCTCCAAATCTCGCGCTACTTCGGACGTACAAGAAACAGCAGCGAGAAGGCCGGGATGCTCACGCGATCTTCGGTCTGGACTTCCACAACACGCGCCAGCCGCTCGCAGTCTGGGTGGAGTGCGAAGTCGAGGCACTGACTCGGGAAGCGATCCTCGCGGCTCTGCGCGGAGGGCACTTCATGAACTGCGTCGTGCACGGCACAATGTCCAGTTCAGGGGAGATCACTGCGCGGGATTACGCCCGTTTGGCTGGTTTGCGCGGGGCCTATCTGGTCTGGAGATCCATTCTGCGCACCGTCCCGAATCGCGGGCGCGAGCTTTTGGTGAGCGCGAGCCGTCCTCTGGTGCGGATGCTGAAACGACGCGGTGGTTGAGCCGATCGCTTGTAAACGAGCCGCTTTACTACCGTCGCGATCCCGCGGGAAGATGATCGGTCACCAACGCCAGCAGCTCATCCCTCAGCAGCGGCCCGCAGGCTACCAGTCCGGACAGAAGTGGCGACTTGTTATTGCAGCGCAGCGGCTGATGGTCCAGCGTGCCCACGTAGCCGCCAGCACTCTGCACCAGGGCTGCTCCCGCCGCGACGTCCCATTCATTTTTTGGAGTCAGAGTGAACGTTACATCCGCTAGGCCGGCGGAGACCAGAGCCAGCTTGTAGGCCACCGATCCCATGGGGCGGACTTTCACCGAAGATTTCTCGAACTGCTTCCACTCTCCGCGTTTCACTTCACTCCGGCTGGCCAGGATCAAAGCACCGTCGAGCGCGGTTCGCTGGCTGGGCCGGGCAGGCTTTCCGTTGTAAGTCATGCCGGAATCCAGCGATCCCAGGAAAGTTTCCTTGGTCGCCGGGTTGCAAATTCCACCCGCGATGGGACAGCCATTTTCAACCATCGCTACCGAAACACAGAATTCGGGAATGCCGGCGACAAACTCGCGTGTCCCATCCAGCGGATCAACCACCCAGACCCGATTTTTCTGCAGGCGGGTGAAGTCATCCACACTCTCTTCGGAAAGCCAGCCTTCGCCGTCGCGCAATAATTCCTGGCGAAGCACGGCGTCAACTTCGCGGTCAGCTTGGGTAACCGGATCGTGCCCAATCTTGTATTCGGCCTCGATGGCGCCGGAGGTGAAACGGCTTAGCACGGCACGCGCAGCATCCAGAGCCCGCTGGATGCGCTGCAGAGTTTCAGCATTCGAGTGATTTGTCATGGATGGCTCGAGATTCGTGATCACGCCCATAGCATTCGCGCGCCTGTGGCCAGCAATACCGCGCACAGGAGACGTCTCAACCAGGGCACCGGAAGGCGAGTGCTCAGATGCGAACCCAGCACCCCACCGGGAATGGAACCAATCAACAATGACCCAACCAGGTAGGGATCAATGTTGCCCAGCCGAAAGTGCAGCAGGCTGGTCACGCCCGTCAGCAACACCGCGTGCACAATGTCGGTACCCACCATCGCCCTGGGCGAGAAGCTGTAGAACAACAGCAGCAGCATCATGATGATGCTGCCCGAGCCCACCGACGTCATACCCACCAGAAATCCCGCCAGCAGGCCGATCCCGGTCATTCCCACCAGCGACTTCATGGTGGGCGGGCGATGGGCCACGTGTTCCTCGATCCGGGTTTGGAACAGAAGCAGAGTCGGAATGCAGATCAGCAGGACTCCAATGGCCGAAGTGATGAACGTGTTGACGCCACTCCCGTAAACAGTTCGGAGATGGCCCAGCAGACTGACACCCAGGATCGAGCCCGGAACGCTGCCGGTGGCCAGCGCCACAACCACTTTGCGTCGGACGGTTCCCTTGCTCAAGTGTACCCAGCTCGAGCCGATCTTGGTCACGAAATTGAACAGCGCGTCCGAACCGACCGCGACGATGGGCGGCACTCGCAGAACGAAAATCAGGAGCGGCAGCAAGAGAACACCGCCGCCCACGCCGGTCATGCCGATCAGAGTGCCGACCACAAAGCCAATCAAGATTTTAGCCGCGATGAGCATACAGAAATCCGTTACTAATTTGCCGGGAGCTTCCCTTCGCGATCAAACTCCCTGGCCATTGACTCCGATGAAGCCCTCGCGCTCCAGATGCAGAATGATCTCTTGCGCCGCCTCTTCCGGTGACAGGTCGGACGTATCGATCACAACTTCTGCGTCCTTCGGCTCTTCATAGGGATCGGAAATGCCGGTGAACTCCTTGAGGATTCCCGCCCGCGCCTTGGCATAAAGCCCCTTACGATCGCGCTGCTCGCAGGTTTCCACCGGGGTTGCGATATGCACCAGGATGAAACCGCCGACGGTCTCGATCATGCTCCGCACGGCTTTGCGAGTCGCGTCGTACGGCGCAATGGGAGCGCAAATGGCGATACCGCCATTCTTGGTGATCTCCGAAGCCACATACCCAATGCGCCGGATATTGATGTCGCGATGCTCCTTGGAGAAGCCCAGTTCCGAAGACAGATGTTTGCGAACCAGATCGCCGTCCAGCAGCGTCACCGGACGGCCGCCAGTCTCCAAGAACTTAGTTACCAGAACGTTGGCGATGGTCGATTTGCCCGACCCGGACAGCCCGGTAAAGAAAATCGTCACACCCTGCTTATGCCGGGGGGGATAGCTGCGGCGCAACTCCTGCACTACTTCCGGATAGGTAAACCAGCTTGGGATTTCACGTCCCCCGTTGAGTCGCTCCCGGAGTTCGGTGCCGGAAATATTCAGAACGCGCGAACCGTTCGGCACTTCGCTGTCCGGCACGTACTTGTCCTGGTCCTCCAAATAAACCATCATGTTGAAGGGAACCATGCAGACGCCAATATCGGTCTCGTGCTTCTTGAATAACTCCTGAGCCTCGTAAGGACCGTAGAAAGGTCTTCCGTCGGCGTCCTTTCCGGGCCCGGCGTGATCGCGGCCCACGATGAAATGCGTGACGCCGTGATTCTTGCGGATCAGCGCGTGCCAGATCGCTTCCCGAGGTCCGCCCATGCGCATCGCCAATGGCAGCATGGAGAGCTTTACCGTTCCTGCTGGGAATTTCGGCAAAAGCAATTGGTAGCAACGTACGCGTGTGAAGTAATCCACGTCACCCGGCTTGGTCATACCGACCGACGGGTGAATCAGGAGATTGGCCTCAACCTGTTTCGCCGCCCGGAAAGTCAGTTCCACGTGAGCGCGGTGCATGGGATTGCGTGTTTGGAATGCCACTACACGGCGCCAGCCCAGCCGCGCGAACTCCGCCCGCACTTCCGCTGGAGTGAGACGCAAGGCGTGGAAATCGTAGTGGGCAGGCATCTGCGTGCCTTCCAGCCGTCCTCCCACGTACCAGGGATTGGCTTTGTTCAGCAAATAATCGACGGCCGGGTGAACCGTGCTGGTCGTGTTGAATACTGATTTTGCCTCGGCCTTGCGGTCCGGTTGCCAGACATCCTCCACCTGCAGCACGGCCAGCATCACCCCTTCGGGGTCACGCAAGGCCACCTTGCTGCTGCCTGGCTTCAGCGACTTGGCAAAATCCTCTTTCACATCGAGGGTAATCGGCATGGGCCAGAGCACACCGCTCTTCAGCCGCATATTTTGGCAGACGCCTTCGTAGTCGTCCCGCGTCATGAATCCTTGCAGAGGCGAGAAACCACCGCTTAACAGAAGTTCGAGATCGCAAATCTGGCGTGGTGTGAGATCCCACGACGGCCATTCGCGCGAATGGCCTTTCAGTTCATCAATTCGCTGTGGTTGAGCAATGAGATTAACAAGTTCTCCGCCATGCGGCGGGATAATATGACTGGTCGAAGCGGTCAATTCCTTGAACCTCCCAGGTTCGTTGATATTTGTTCTCGACTGCCTTTGTCCGGCTCGTTGTTCCAGACGCAGGAACGCGAAGTTCAGCACTTGCAGATGTGTGAGGGGGCCAAACTCCAAAAACTTGTTCTGACAGAGTACTACGCCAACCCGTATCACACAAAATTTTAGATTGCGCAAGGATGAGTCAAACAAAACAGGATGCAATTCCCATACCTTCGGCGATGCGCAAATTGTCTTCTTTATTGTTGAAAATAAAGAGGTTGCTGTGGATGAATGAGGAAATCCAGCCCTCACGGCAACAATGTGCAAATGTTTGCGACAAAACTGCTTTTGAGGCGGCAATGTGGGCTTCAGCAGCTTAGGGTTTCGTGGTTGTTCGGATTTCGTAAGAAGCAGAGCTTTCTTCGCCGGGCAGGCTGCCTGCGGACGGGATGTTGTAACGAAGCCCGCGGCATCGGGTGCTTATTGTTACGGCGTGATTTCATAGACGACGCTAAACGCCGTACCGTACAAATTGCCCTTCGAATCGAGAACCAGCCGCCCATCGGGCGGGCTCTCGGACGGGTTAGGAAACTCGTA
>Ga0209415_10000828_pt1 | contig 58339 bp, 47 predicted proteins | sample PeaSoiSIISIP2007_FD_187696 | JGI IMG/M metagenome (GOLD analysis project Ga0209415, IMG submission 187696) | Peat soil microbial communities from Weissenstadt, Germany - SII-SIP-2007 (SPAdes) (version 2) | ecosystem: Environmental > Terrestrial > Soil > Wetlands > Peat | place: Germany... | reverse complement strand
TTTTAATCATGCCCATGCGTAATAATATAGCAGAGATTTACATAAACTGCAAATGTATGAATGAAGATAGTAAATACTCAGGAGCTCTCTCCTGGGATTTCATGTGCAACGTGACTAATTCATTTTCACAGTTTTTTGTGGGCGCCATGCTCACGATTTTTACCTTGACAGGTCTTTGTGCCGTGAGTATTATACTTTACGTTTTAGGCGAGAGAGAGTGTTACAAACGCTAGAACAAGCATGCAAATATAAAGGGAATCATTAAGGAAAGGAGTTGTTTCATGCCGTTTTATGAGTATATGTGCGAAGCCTGCGGCAAGGATTTCGTCCTGCTGCAATCCATGAATACGAAGGCGGAAGAGACTGTCTGCCCTTATTGCAACGAGAAAAAATCTAGGAAGCTTGTCTCCAATTTTTCTTCCGGCAACAGCGGTTCGGTCTGCAGCGTCGGCGGTCATTCCTGGGGAGGCGGTTGAGGCTCCTAAGCGATTCGCCGTGCGCGAGTCAAGAAAGCACAAGCCTGAGAATCCGATGATTCTCAGGCTTTTTTGTGGCAAAGACGTTTTACCACAGAAGGCACAGAGGGTTGTCAAAAACACCGGCTGACCGTTTTTCCCACCCCCGCGTGCTCTGTGGCTCATTACTCGAATGGCATCGGTATCCCTCAAAACATTCCGCAATCCCCGGTATTGGTACGTCTGGCCGGCTCTGGCGCTCATGCTCATTATGAGCCGGATGCCGGACCGCGTTCTCTGGCTCATCGGCAACATCCTTGGCGCAATCGTTTCCTGGTTCCCCACTCCCAACCGCCGTTTCGCCGAAAGGAACATCGAACTCTGCTTTCCCGACAAAAGCAAAACGGAACGCATGAGGCTGGTGAAACAGCATTTTCGCCTGAGCGGCTATGCCATGCTCAGCCTGAGCGTTGCCTGGTTTGCACCCCGTGAGCGCCTCGAGCGGTTCATCACCCTCCACGACCGACACTACCTCGCTGAAGCATACGCAAAAGGGAAAAATGTAATCCTGCTGGCGCCGCATTTCATCGGTCTGGACATGGGCGGGGCGCGCCTGTCCGCGGAAGGAAAGTACGTCAGCATGTACCGCAAGGCCCGGAACCCGCTCCTGGAATATCTCTTCCTTCGGCGCGAACGATTCGGCTCCGTTGTGGTTGAACGCATGGCAAGCCTGAAGCCGATCCTTCGCATGATCCGTGAGGGAAGGCCTTTCTATTACCTACCAGATCAGGACATGGGCGAGCGCGCCAGTGTATTCGTTCCCTTCTTCGGCATCCCTGCAGCCACGGTTACAACTCTAAGCCGCATCGCCGAAACGACGAACGCGGCGGTTATACCCTGCCTCACCCGCATTCTGCCTAAAGGCGGATACGAAGTACGTCTGTATGCGCCGCTCGAAAATTTCCCCACCGTAGACCCCGCTGCCGATGCCGCACGAATGAATAGGGAAATAGAACGATGGGTCCGCGAAATGCCGGAACAGTATATGTGGTCCTACCGCAGGTTTAAGACCAGGCCAAATAACGAACCCTCTTTATATGAATAAGTGGAAATATATCGACTCCGGCCCGAATTTCGCCGCCCACAACATGGCTGTTGACGAGGAATTGCTCGCCCGTGCTCAAGCGGGCGTGAACGGTCCTGTGCTCCGGCTCTACTCCTGGGACCCGCCTGCGGTTTCCCTCGGCCGGTTCCAGAAGATCGAGACCGCGGTGGATATTGGGGCCTGCAAACGGCTCGGCTTTGATATCGTGCGACGGATAACCGGCGGCAGGGCTGTGCTCCATCTTCACGAACTCACCTACAGCATCGTTGCGCCTCTCGATCATCCCCAGTTCCCACCAACCGTGCTCGGGACTTACAAGGCAATCGCCGGCGGGCTCCTTGTGGGGCTCCGTAATCTCGGCATAGCAGCGGAAATAGTTTCCCGCAGCGGACGCTATGCGGGACTGGTAAGGGACAATACAAAGGGCCCTTCCTGTTTCTCATCCCCTTCCTGGTATGAGATCGTGATCAACGGAAAAAAGATCATCGGCAGCGCCCAGCGCAGGATGCCGCGCGCTTTCCTGCAGCATGGATCTATTTTGATCGATTATGATCCTGAGCTTGAGGCGCTGGTCATTCCCGGCGTCGGCGCGAGCGCCTGCGTCACCAGCATTCAAAAGGAGTTGGGAAGAACGGTGTCTCACGAGGAGGTCAAGCTGGCTTTTCGGCTTGGCTTTCAATCAGCCTTTGACGTCCTTTTCTAATTTCACCTCATGCATTATCTATCCCTTCCGCTTTATCGTACCTGCCCGCGCTTTTACACTAAATCTTGACCCGGAGACCTGATAAGGGTAAACTTGTGACATATCCTGGGAGCATATCAATTCTTTAAATCGTCACTTGAAAAGGCCATACACAGCGGTTTACTCAATCATTATATACCCCCTTGACCACCGCTGAATATCGCTGTTTTTTCACGAAAAGTGCCTTCAAGCCCAGCTCATAAAATTCCGACAGTCAGCTGACCAATGGCTCTCAAAAATGCGGGGGAGCTGGGGTTCTACTAGCTGTCTTTGAATAAAACGCCGTGATGGAATAGCAGTCCAGCGTGTAAAATACAGATGACCGTTTATGGACTTTTGTTTTTTTATTTCATACTTTGAACGCTGAACTATGCATACTGCACGCTGAACTAATCTATGGGTAAACCCCTTCACATACTCATCGTCGAGGATTCGGAAGACGACGCCCTGCTGCTCCTCAGGGAGCTGCGCCGCGGCGGTTACGATCCCGTGTCGGAACGCGTCGATTCGGCCGAGGCCATGAAAGCGGCGCTTAAACGAGATCACTGGGACCTCATTATCTCGGACTACCTCATGCCGCGTTTCAGCGGCGTGGTTGCCCTGAAGATTCTGACAGAAAGCGAACTCGATATCCCGTTTATCATCGTTTCCGGCAACATCGGCGAGGACATCGCCGTTAACGCGATGAGGGCCGGAGCCCACGATTATATCATCAAAGGCAATCTGGCCAGGCTCATCCCCGCAGTTGACCGGGAAATGCGCGAGGCGGAAACCCGACGCGAGCGCAGGCGGACGGAAGAGCAGCTCAGAGAGTCGCGCCAAAGACTCTTTGAGACGCTTGAAACCATTAACGAGGGTTTCTTCACCCTCGACCGTGAATGGCGGTTTTCTTATGTGAACACCGAGGCGGCAAGACTTTGGAAAAGGAAACGTGAAGAACTGCTCGGCAGAAGCCTCTGGAGCGTAGCGCCCGAGGCGATCGGCACTCAGTTTGACGAACAGTTCCACCGGGCCGTCAGAGAACGACTTCCCGTCAACTTCGAAGCGGTGTCTCCCATGCTGGACATCTGGGTCGAAGTTAGGGCTTATCCGAACGAAGACGGTCTCGCCGTCTATTTCCATGACATCTCCGAGCGGAAAGAGACGGAAAGCCATATCAGGATGACCAATGACCTGCTCACGCTTTATGCGCGGAACCTGGACCGGAAGGAATACCTTGACGCGGCCGTGGAATTGATCCTTGCCTGGAGCGGCTGCAGCCACGTCGGCGTGAGAATCACCGACAAATTCGGCAGGCTTCCCTTCGAGTCATGCAGGGGCTATACCGCCGCCTTTCTCGAACCCGAGGGAACGCTCTCGATGTCCGCGGACAGCTGTATCTGCACGCGGGTGTCCCTCGGGGCCTCGGAATATCAGGACGTCCGGGCCATGACCCCCCGTGGATCTTTCTATACGAACAATACGGCGAAGTTCATGGCTGACCTGACCGCCGAAGAGCGGGCGAGGTACCGGGGGCACTGCATGCGAAACGGGTACACATCGCTTGCTGTCATCCCCATCCAGCACCGCAACAGCGTGGTCGGCGCCATCCATCTTGCGGACGAGCGTCCCAACATGGTCCCCCTTGCGAAGGTGGAATTCCTGGAGCATCTTGCCCATATCATCGGCGAGGCGACCCTGCGGTTTAACATTGAAGAAGAACTCCGAGCCAACTACGCGACCCTTCAGAAAACCACCGAACTGCTGGAACGGATTTTTTCCACGACCCACATGCTCGTCGCCTACCTGGACAAGGACTTTAATTTCATCCGTGTGAACCGTGCCTATGCTGATGCGGAAAAACACGAACAGGAATACTTCGTAGGCAAAAATTGCCTAACCCTCTATCCTGACAAAGAGATTGAGGACATTTTCCGGACAACAGCTGCTTCCGGGGAACCCTACCACGCCTTTGAGCGTTCCTTCGACCACAAGGACCAAGCCGATGAAGATACCCGGTACTGGGACTGGAGCCTGCTGCCGGTCAAGGAAACCGACGGCGCCCTAAGCGGACTGATTTTTACACTCGTCGATGTCACCCTTCGCAAGAAAGCCGAGGACAGTCTGAAGCAGGCTGGCGCCTACAACCGCAGCCTGATCGAAGCCAGCCTCGATCCCCTGGTCACCATCGATCCGGACGGGAGGATCACCGACATCAATGCGGCAACCGAAGCGGCGACAGGACTGACCCGAGCCGAACTCATCGGAACCGACTTCTCCATATATTTCTCGGAACCCGAGAAAGCACGGTCGGGATTTCTACAAGCTTTCCGGAAAGGCTCGGTAAGGGACTACGCCCTCGAAATCCGAAACCAGAACGGCCGCCTGACGCCGGTCCTGTACAATGCATCTCTCTACCGCGACGAAACCGGAAAAATCGGTGGTTTGTTCGCGGCCGCACGCGACGTCACCGAACTCAGAGAAAACGAACGAAGAACCACTGTCATCAACAGCTTGTTGAAATTGTTCACCCAGACCTCTTCCCGACAGGAGTACCTCAATCAGGCCCTGGAGATAATCCGCTACTGGACCGGATGCCTTCACGCGGGCATGCGGGAAGCGGATCGGGAGAGAAACATCCCCTACACGGCACACTCCGGTTTTGATGACCGGTTCATCGAAATGGAGAACATGATATCGCTTAACCGCGACCTTTGTGCGTGCACCCGAGTCGTGATCGGCGTGCCGGACCCGCTGGACAGCTCCGCCATGACCGAGAATGGGTCGCTCTACTACAATAACTCCGTGGAATACCTGAACAGTCTATCGCCTGAACAGCGGAAAATATACCGCGGCGTTTGCCAGCAAAGGGGCTTCCTGTCCGTTGCCGTGGTCCCGATCCGATACCGTGATACGATCCTGGGGGCGCTCCATGTCGCCGACGAACGGGAGGGTATGGTTCCCCGGCAATCGGTCGAGTTCCTCGAGCGCATCGCGATCATCATAGGGGAGGCGCTTTACCGATTCGGCATCGAGGAACAGCAGGTGCGTCTCGCGTCGGCTCTGGAATCCTCGGCGGACGCCGTCGTTATCACCGAGCCCCAATCAGGCGCGATCCAGTATGTAAATCGCGCATTCGAGGTCATAACGGGGTATACTAAGAACGAGACTCTCGGCCGGACGCTTCATTTCCTTGAAAGCGGCAGGAACACTGAGCAGCACTACCGTGAGCTTCGCGAGGCACTCCGTCGGGAGGGCGTCTGGCGCGGCCAGCTTGTGAACAGGAAAAAGGACGGATCACTCTATTTTGAAGACTGCACGTTCTCCCCAGTGAGGGACGCATCGGGAAAGATCATCAATTTCGTATCGGTGAGGCGCGACGTCACGGAAAAGCTCCGGCTCGAATCTATCGCGGAGTCGGTAAACACCATGGACAACATTGGCTACGTATTTTCAGGAGTGCGGCATGAGATTGGAAACCCCATCAACTCTGCAAAAATGAGCCTCAACGTCCTGCAGCATAAATTGGATACAGCCTCGAAAGAGGTTGTCAAGGATTACGTGGAACGGGCGCTCGGTGAGATCGGGCGGGTTGAACAGCTTCTCAAGAGTCTGCGGAATTACAACCTCTATGAAACACCGGACCTGCAGAACATGAACCTGAAAGCCTTCATACAGAAATTTTTTCAACTCGCTATCGACGATTTTACGCAAAAAGGAATAGTTTTGAGGCACGAAATCCATGAGGATGCGGAATGGGTCGTTGCTGACCCGCGGGCGCTGCAGCAGGTACTCCTTAACCTTTTTACGAACGCCGCCGACGCCCTCAAGGACAGGCCTTCGCCCGAAATCGTGGTTACTATCATGCGCAAATTCGGCCAGGTCCTTCTCCAGATTGCAGACAACGGAAGTGGCATGACGGAGAAACAGCAGCAGGAACTGTTCAAGCCGTTCTATACCTCAAAACTCCACGGCACCGGCCTCGGTCTCGTAATCGTGAGGAAAACGGTGGCGCGAATGCATGGAAAGGTCGAGATTACGAGCACCCCGGGCCAAGGTACAATTGTCAGCATCTCTTTGCCGGAGGGACGCGATGCGGCTTAGTAGCAGGAAAACACTCCTCATCATCGACGACGAAAAAGTATTCTGCAACACCGTCCGCGACTACCTCGAGAATGAACGGCTTGAGGTCCTTGCAGCTCATACGGGCGCCGAGGGGATTGCGGTCTGCTCTTCGCGGAAGGTGGACGTGGTGCTCCTGGACCAGAAACTGCCGGACGGCGAAGGCCACGCCCTGGCGCCGACGATCCTCGAAAAGAACGACCAGACCAAGATTATTTTCATTACTGCCTTTCCGAGCTTCGAGAACGCCGTGACGGCGGTCCGCCTCGGAGCCCATGATTATCTGTCAAAGCCCTTCGATATCGAGGAACTCAGGCTCACTATCGAAAACACCCTTCGTACGCTGGACCTGGAGCGGGTTGAACAGATACAGAACTACGCCCGCGACAAGGAGCGCGAAGCCTCAGTCATTATAGGGAGTCATGGCGCCTTCGGCGAAGTGGTGCGCCTCGTGGACATGGCGGCGGCCATGGACGGCCCGGTTCTGATCACCGGCGAGACCGGCACGGGTAAGAACCTGGTAGCAAAAACCATCCACTACAAGAGCGCTTTCGCCCGATCGGCCTTCATCAGCATCAACTGCGCGGCCTTACCGGACAACCTGATAGAGGCGGAACTCTTCGGCTATGAAAAAGGGGCCTTTACCGGCGCGACAGGCACAAAAAAGGGGCTCTTCGAAATCGCTGACGGTGGGACTGTGTTTCTCGACGAAATCGGCGACATGCCTCTCCATCTGCAGACAAAGCTCCTGAGCGTGCTCGAGGACAAAATGGTGCGCCGCATCGGCAGTACCGCGGTTACCTCGGTAAGCGTCCGCATCATCGCCGCAACGAATGCCGAACTGGAAAACGCCTTAGGCAAAACCTTTCGCAAGGACCTCTACTTTCGTCTGAGCGTGGTCCGTATTCATGTTCCCCCGCTGCGGGAACACAGGGAAGACATCCCTGCGCTCTGCTCCTATCTCCTCGCCCACATCGCCGGAGGAAGGGCCGTCGAACTGCCGGAGGCCGAAATCGACAAACTCAAGGATTACGACTGGCCGGGCAATGTGCGCGAACTCAGAAATATCCTAGAGCGGGCGCTGTTCCTGCAGAAGAACTCCGTCCTCACCCCATCCCAGCTGATCCAGAGATCAACCGCCGTGTCGCAGTCCTTGGCGCAGAATCAGCTATCATCACGGGAAATCAAAAAACTCGCCCAAGTGGAGCAAGAGCTCATTCATAACGCCCTGTTTTTACTTAAAGGCAACCTTACCCAGAGCTCTAAAGCTCTGGGCATCTCCCTGTCTACGCTTAAAAGAAAAATAAAAGAATACAGCCTAAAATGACCCCTGCCCGTTCAAAATGAACTATTCAGAATAGATGACCATTTCTATCCTTTTTCACCATCAAAAACAACCAGTTGATAAGTATAATTTTTTTGCTATTTTTTTTGTTATTTTTTTTGGCATCTTCTTTGCTTTGGACAATTATCGAGGATTCGAATTATATGGTGGATGTCTTGTTAATAAACAATTGAGCCTTTCCGCCTCGCGGAAAACACGGTGGGATAATCATGAAGGGGGTCAGTATGAGAACGAGTGCAGCAGTAGCATTCAACGACGAAGCGGTAGAGGACCAGTTCATGGACGATGCCTGGGGCAATGAAAACGAGCACGAAGTATCCTTGGAAGAAGGCCACGGGCAGGACACACCGTTCCCGGCAAAGCGCAAACGCGTCGGAGCGCCGGAAATGGACTTGGACACGGTTAAACTTTACCTTCAGGATATAAGGAAAACGCCCCTGCTCACCTTCGTGGAAGAGCAGGCTCTGGCAAAAAGGGTTCAGGAAGGAGACCAGGAAGCGCGCGGCAAGATGATTCAGTCCAATCTCCGCCTCGTGGTATCCATAGGCAAGCGTTATATTAACCGGGGCCTCCCCTTTTCCGACATCATCGAGGAGGGAAACCTCGGCCTCATCAGGGCCGTCGAGAAGTTCCAGTACGAGCGGGGTTTCAGGTTCAGCACTTATGCATCGTGGTGGATTCGGCAGTCCATAGAACGGGCCATAGCCAACCAGGTCCGCATCATACGCCTCCCGGTCCATGTGGCGGAACTTGCCAATGCTTATTCCCGGACGATCCGGAAATTGACACAGGAGCTCGGACGGGAGCCGTTTAACGAAGAAGTGGCGAAAAAAATGAAGATCAGCATCAACCGCGTGCGGGCGCTCTCTCAAGTCACCCGGGAGACTTATTCGCTCGACATGCTCATCAGCGGCGAAGGAGACGAAACACTCAAGGATGTGCTGAGCGACGAGAATACGCCGGAGCCTTCCGCAACGAGCGATGAACGTCTTCGCCGCCAGTATCTCGGCGAGTGGGTTTCCGGGCTCCCGGCCACGGAGCGCAGCGTCATCGAGATGCGATACGGCTTGAACCACACGGCCCAGCGTACCCTCGACAGCATCGGGAGGCAGTTCGGCATCACGCGCGAGCGGGTGAGGCAGATAGAAAACCAGGCGATCCGGAAACTCCGGAACTACACCAGGTCGAAGAACATTGAACTGAGCGATATGATGTAAAACACGTCGGGACCATGTCGTGATCCGGGCCCCGGAGGTCACCAGCCGTGGGGCAAAGGATACGAAAGGCGGGATGGTAAGCCATGAGTTATGAGAGGAATACAGCAACCATCACAAGGCCAGAGACGCCGGCTTCTGGTCATGTAAAGATGAAGACCATTCTGATCGTCGATGACGACAAGGTCTTTTCGTCCGCCCTTGCAGAGGGTCTCATGAGCGTGGAGGAAGGGCTGATGGTATACACCGCGGAAAACGGATATCAGGCCGCCGCCATGCTCAACGATGTTAACATTGATCTGCTCATCACGGACCTTCGCATGCCCGTCATGGGAGGATTGGAGCTGACGCACCGGGTGAACGAGATATTGCCCTCCGTGCCGGTAATCGTGATAAGCGCCTATGCCGACACAAGCACGGTTCTAGAACTTGAAACGCAGGGTAACTATTTTTTCGACAAGCCCCTGGACTTCGACAACCTGCTCGAAACAATCCGTGCGCTACTGCTTTAAATTTTTTTTGAAATGCGCTTACCTGTCTTAAGTGTGCTAATAGCTTCCGGGCAACCTGGAGTTAGGGAAGAAGCACGAGTATGGCTGTTGCTGAAGAATCTTCGTTGTCATTTTCAAATAATTTATCGGGTTGAGGGCTTCCCCTTCATTCGGATGAGAACACTCGCTTGTCTGGATCTTTCCCGCAGGTTAGTTTTGCCTGATCACTCAGAGTTAACCACCATTCCTTGTTTGAAACTTCTCCCCCCTGCCTGCAGTTCTGATATAATGATACACAACCCAAGCTACAGAGCTAAACATTGAAAGCGTCACCCCGTAGCGGAACTCAACGATATTTATTCACGCAGTACAGACTGACTGAAGGCGATTTAAAAAATCCCATTCCCCCAGGTGGTGCAATGCAGGAACAACGTGACATGGAAAAGCATAAGACGATCCATCTCAAGGATTATCGTCCTCCCGACTATCTCATCGAAACTGTGAATCTGGAATTTGATCTTGATGAAAAACGGACGACCGTTAAATCACTGTTTACGGTTGTCTGCAACCACGATAAATGCGAGGGGATTCACCCCTTTGTATTGAATGGCAAGGACCTAGTACTGAAGTCCCTAAAACTCGACGGCCGGCCCCTCGCGGAACACGAATTCAAGATCGATGATCATTCGCTTACGCTCCTGCCGGTGCCGAACCGCTTCGTGCTCGAGATAGAGACCGAAATCAATCCCTCCGCGAATAGCGAACTTTCCGGGCTCTATCTCTCGGGCGGCAATTTCTGCACCCAGTGCGAAGCGGAAGGTTTCCGGAAAATCACCTACTACCCTGACCGGCCCGACGTCATGGCGCGGTTCTTCACCACCCTTGTTGGGGATCAGGCGAAGTATCCCGTCCTGCTCTCAAACGGGAATCTCATCGGATCCGGCCAGCTCAAGGACGGAAAGCATTTTGCCAAATGGCATGACCCCTTCCCCAAGCCGGCCTACCTGTTTGCCCTCGTGGCCGGCGACCTCGCGCGTATTCGTGACACCTTCATCACGATGAGCGGAAAAAAGGTGGACCTGAGTATTTATGTGCAGCAACACAACAGGGACAAGTGCGCATATGCCATGGAATCTCTCAAATTGGCTATGAAGTGGGATGAGGAGACCTACGGCAGGGAGTACGACCTCGACACTTTCATGATTGTGGCTGTTGACGATTTCAATATGGGGGCCATGGAGAACAAGGGACTGAACATTTTCAATTCAAAATACGTGCTCGCCAAACCCGAGACAGCCACGGACGCAGATTTTCAGGGTATCATGGGAGTCGTGGGGCACGAGTACTTTCACAACTGGTCAGGAGACCGTGTGACCTGCAGGGATTGGTTTCAGCTCTCGCTCAAGGAGGGCTTCACCGTTTTCCGCGACCAGCACTTCATGGAGGACATGACCTCTCCCGGTGTGAAGCGCATCAGCGATGTGAATGTGCTGCGCGTGCACCAGTTCCGCGAAGACGCAAGCCCGATGGCCCATCCGGTCAGGCCGGAATCTTATGTCGAGATCAACAATTTCTATACCGTCACAGTTTATAACAAAGGCGCCGAACTGATCCGCATGTTGAGGACTATTCTGGGCCCTGCGGGTTTCAGGAAGGGCACGGACCTCTACTTTTCGCGGCATGACGGCCAGGCAGTCACGATCGATGACTTCCTGAAGGCAATGGAAGACGCAAACAACACCGACCTCGGACAATTCCAGCGCTGGTATGCTCAGGCAGGCACCCCGGAATTACAGGTGACGCGAGCATACAATGCAAAAACGAAGACCTACGCGCTTACGATTAAGCAGACCTGCCCTCCCACTCCGGGCCAGCCCGCAAAGGAGCCTTTTCATATCCCTGTGGCCGTAGGACTGCTCGACAATTATGGCCGGGATCTGCCACTCACGCTCGACAGAGGGACCGACCAACAGGCAGACAGCAGCACGATCGTTCTTCACCTCAGGAAAGAGGAGGAAACCTTCTTTTTTCCCGGCGTTCCGGAAAAACCGGTGCCATCCATACTGCGCCATTTTTCAGCACCCGTAAAAGTAAAGTCCGACCTGACCGATGATGAGCACCTGTTTCTCATGGCCAATGACTCCGACGAGTTCAACCGCTGGGACGCAGGGCAACAGCTAGCCGTGAATCTCCTCCTGAACCTGGTAAAGGATTATCAACACGGCAAAACACCCAAGCTGGACCGCAACTTCGTCAGCGCTTTCAACAAGACGCTGGTAAGTGGAATGCCCGACAAGGCGTTCCAGACCGTTGCCCTCTCTCTTCCTGCCGAGACCTATCTGGCTGATTTCATGCACGTGATCGATCCAACGGCGATCTTCGAAGCCCGTAGATTCGTGCAGAAGACCCTGGCAACGGAACTGAAGGAGACGTTTCTGGCCATATATTACACCAATCAGGACACGGGACCCTACCGCGTGGACCAGGCATCGATTGGACGGAGGAGTCTCAAGAACATATGCCTTGCCTACCTCATGGAGCTGGACGAACCGGGCATCCGAAAACTTTGCATGGAGCAATACCGGAATGCGGAGAACATGACCGATCGAGTGGCCAGCCTTGCAACGCTCGCAAACTTCGATTGCACCGAACGATCCGATGCGCTGGCATCGTTCTATGAAACGTGGAAACACGATCCGCTCGTCATGGACAAATGGCTTTCCATCCAGGCCCTGTCGCGCCTGACAACCACGCTCAATACCGTCAAGTTGCTCATGGCCGATCCCGCATTCAGCCTCAAAAACCCGAACAAGGTCCGCGCCCTTATTGGAGCATTTTCATCGAACACTGTCCGTTTTCATGCGCCCGAGGGAGAGGGCTACGTCTTCCTGGCCGACCAGGTCCTGGCGATTAATACCTTGAACCCCCAGATAGCCGCGCGCCTTGTCTCGGCTTTCACGATGTGGAAACGGTATGACGAGAAGCGCAAGGCCTTGATGAAGGCGGAACTCGAGAGAATCCTTGCCGCACCGAAACTTTCCAGAGACGTGCATGAAATCGTTTCCAAAAGCCTGGCGTGAGCCGGCCCGCCCCCCAAGATGATGGCCGGCTTCGAAACGGATATTAAACATCCGGTTGTCTTTGGGAGTCGTTACGAGTTGAAACTCGTGGATAAAGGACGGGTTTTTGGTTTGCTTGACAGTCCAGTTCCAAGACTATCACAAAGGTGAACAATTGTCCAGTAATTGTTCAGTCCCCGCATTCATCCCTACGGTCAAAACCAGGGATTTTCTGCGGATGTTTCGGTAATGAGGAGGAAATGGTCATGCCACTCCAGAACCAAGCTCGTGGGTATGTTTACTTGTATGCAATGCTCAAGCAACGGCAGGCAGACCCTTTCTGCCGGACTTGCAGCGCCTACAACAAGACCATCACGGCGGTACGTGAATCCCTTGCGAAATTCGAAAACCAACTTACCGCTGCCGAGGAAATGCTCCCCGCGGAGTTCTCCCGTCTTTATTCCGAGGCCAGGGCTGGCATCGCTTCCCTGAAACTGCCGGAAAATCCGGCGGGCCAGAAAAAAGCGGGAAACTGCAAGCTGCCGGAAGGCGTTTGTTTCGTCAAATTATCCTATGCAATTTTTGAACGTTCCTGCCCCTAAATCGCTCGCGAGAATTGCCAGGGGGAGGCACGGTTCTTGACGGCTCCGTTCTGAATGCTATCGTCCCAGCTTGTCTTACTGCAACTCCCCACCCTCGCGTTACTTCGGCCGGTTCCCTGACGCTTATTTCTTGTCTTTTAACCGGATAGCACTCTTCTTGCGTTTTACCAAACTCTGCCAGAAATTGGCATTTGTCCGGGTGAGTGTACGAACACTTCAAACACTCCGCGAGGTGCCAGGTGGTGGTATAAGCCCTTAAAGTTAATATCTAATACAAGTGAACAAATAATTTCTAATAAAATACGTCTAGAGCGAATATGCTTAGATTAAATCTCCAACAAAGAATACCTAAACAAAGAAAAACCGGCCTGCTTGCCCCCCTCCGGCGCTCCGCGCCTAGCAGGGCGAATGCATGGCCAAGAAGTCACACCATATATATATATATATGCATATATATGCACAAGGATTACTAATAGATGACCTGGATGAAATTGAGAAGTACCTGCTACGAAAAACATAGAGCAGCATATACCATCAGTAGTCCGGCCAACAAGGACTGCACCTTGGTTCTCTCACGATTTCAACATTCCCTCCTGTTTTCCCGCTAAAGGGGAATCGCCCAAATTTTAATAACTTACGAGACGATAGTAGTCCTCTTTTCCCGGCTCCCGGAAAATATTTCGACGGGATGAATTTACCGCCTTGACACAACAAAATTCTTTGCTACAATGTAGGCATGCGACGACCTCATATGGAATCCCTCATGTTGGTTCTAATTCTGATGGTATTCCTTTCCCCTGCCATTGCTTTTTCGAAAGACAGCTGTTTTGACTGTCACGGCATGAAGGGCATGAAAGACTACATAGATCCCGCCCTTTTTGAACAATCAGTACATATGTTCCTGGCCTGCAATAAATGCCATGTCGATGTTACCACAATCCCCCATGGAAAAGTTGAAAAAGTCAATTGCGGCATCTGCCACTTTCTCGGCAGGGAGGGCGCTCCGAAAGAGCAGGCCTCGGAATACAAGCTGAGCGTACACGGCCGTGCGACCGCGGCGGGAAATAGCGCGGCGCCGACCTGCCAGACCTGTCACGGCTCTCATTACATCTATCCCTCCGCCGATGCGAGATCGGCGACAAACAAGCGAAATATCCCCTTACTCTGCTCCCATTGTCATACCCAGGAGTTCGATGTCTACAAGGGCAGCATTCACGGCAAGGAGCTTTTGGACAATCACAACACAGCGGCGCCCACCTGCTTTGATTGCCACCTGGAGCATCTGACTCCGCCCACCACAAGCAATCAGTGGCAGCTGTCGCTGATCAAACAATGCGGCACGTGTCATTCCGAGGAGATGAAAACCTACCGGAAAACATACCACGGCAAGGTCACGGAACTCGGATATACCACGGTGGCTAAGTGCTCGGACTGCCACGGATCCCATGATATCCAGCGGCTCGATAATGCCCAATCGACCCTTTCGTCGCAAAACATTCTGAGCACCTGCAGAAAGTGCCATGCTGACGCCTCGATCGGCTTCACGAAATACTATGCCCATGCCGAGGAAAGCAACAAAGCAAAATACCCCATACTCTACTATACGTATCGCTTCATGACGCTGCTTCTGATCGGCGTGTTCGCCTTCTTCTTCACTCACACTTTCCTGTGGGCTTACCGCTCGATGAAAGAACGGATGCAGAAAAAGGGAGGCGAGTAACATGGTACTGATAAAACGGTTCAACGCTTACCATCGGGTCCTCCACATCGTCGTGGCCACGAGTTTCATCGGGCTCGTTGCCTCCGGCATGCCACTCAAGTACGCCGGAGCCCCTTGGGCAACATGGCTGATGAAACTGCTTGGCGGCTACTCTACGGCAGGCCTCATCCACCGGATCTGCGCCGTCATCACGTTCGGATACTTTGCTGCCCACATCAGCTATGTGCTGTATTACATCGCAATCGTCAGGAAATTCAAGTTTAACATCCTCGGGCCCGAGTCCATGGTACCCTGGATCAAGGACCTCAAGGATATCTACGACAGTTTCCGGTGGTTTCTCGGGCTTGGCCCCCGGCCTCAATTCGACGCGTGGACCTATTGGGAAAAATTTGATTACTGGGCCGTGTTCTGGGGTGTCGGCATGATCGGCGTTTCAGGCCTCTTTCTCTGGTTCCCCGAGTTTTTCGGCCGGTTTTTGCCGGGGTGGGCATTCAATATCGCCACAGTTATCCACAGCGATGAAGCGCTCCTTGCAGCCGGTTTCATTTTCACCATTCATTATTTCAATACCCATCTGCGGCCGGAGAAGTTCCCCATGGACACAGTCATCTTCACCGGAACGCTCTCGCTCCAGGAACTGCAGCATGAGCGGCCCCTCGAATACCAGCGTCTTGCCGACACACGCCGTATTGAACAGGCCACAACGAGTGCCCAAGCGCCGTGGCTGACCGATACCGGCATCATTTTCGGCTTCCTTCTGGTGCTGATCGGGTTCTTCCTGCTCATTCTGATTATTATGGGTCAGTTCATTTACTGATATGTCACTAGCCCAACGGGATCTCTTCATAAAACACATATTCACGACTGTTGCGCCCTACGTCGATTTTCTGAGCAGTGGTTTTAGCTTCGGATTTGACCACTACTGGCGCAGGCGGGCCATTGTGTTGTCCGGAATCGCTGAAGGAGACCGTGTGCTCGATGTCTGCACGGGCACTGGCGAACTGGCCATCCCCCTCGCCAAAAAAGTCGGAGACAAGGGGTCGGTAACCGGCGCCGATTTCTGTGAAGAAATGCTCATGCATGCCCGCAGAAAAACCAGCGCACGGTATAAAAATCTGTCCTTTCTCCTGTCGGACGCCAAAAGGCTCCCCTTCCGGGACAATACCTTCGACGCCGTTACCGTCGCTTTCGGGATGCGCAACATACCAGACACCTCACTGGCGCTGCACGAGATCAATCGGGTGTTGAAGCCGGGCGGGAAATTCATATGCCTTGAGCTCACTCGTCCCCAAGGGAGCTTGTTCCGCGCCGTCTACGAATGGTACGTCTTCCGGATCATGCCCCTGATCGGGAAAATCGTCGTCAAGACGGCCGCACCCTACCTTTACCTGCCCCGCTCCATTAATGCCTTTTATCCTCCAGACGAGTTCCGGAGCATCATCGCCGAATCGGGGTACCGAATGGTAACCGTGGATTCTCTCACCATGGGAATCGCCACCATTTACCGGGCGGTAAAAAATGGATAAGGTGGATATCCTGTGCGACAAGGACAGGATTCTCATGAACGACTTTTCCCGGCTGAGCCTGAACCGAATGAGCAGACATACCACACTACTCGGTTCACTCCCTTTTTTTTCGAGCTATCAGGAAACAAACGTGAAAAAAGAGGTGGACAAGGACCGTCTCATCATCAGGGAGGCGGCCGGGGCCTTTGAAGCAGGAAGACCCGTGTGCGATCTTGATCTCGAGGATATTTTCGAGAAAACGAAAGAGGTAGACAAGGTTTTTTTGAATAAACTCCTGATCGCCCCCTTCACCCTCTCGGTTCGCTACAGCGATTTCGCCGATGTCCGCATTCAGCGTATCTGGCTCATTTCTAAAACCGTTTACGCACTGCTGGCGCACTGGCCGGAAGGCGCGTCGTTCATCGATGCCGTGAGAACTGCCTATCCGGAAAAAAAATTCAAGGACGTCCTTGCAGAAATCCTGCATCTGTACAACGAGGAAACAAGGATGCTGAGCAAGTCAATCCGGCACCTCGGACCGTTGAGGTCCATCGTCAGCACCTACACCGATGCACTCTACCAAGCCATGGAGGATGTGAGGGAAGACATCACGGCGTCAGCCGTTCAACGTATTTTCGGAGATACAACAGTCTATGCCTAAACCCGACCTGATGCTGCTCCATGCACCGAGCGTCTTCAAGTTCCGCGAACTTCCGCTCTTCTTCGGCCCCGTGAGCGATGTGGTGCCCTCTTCATCGATCTTCGAGATTTACCCGATCGGATTTCTCACCATGTCGGACTATCTGACCCGTCACGGGATCTCCGTGAGGATCATAAACCTGGCGCTCAGGATGCTTCGTTCGCGATCCTTCGATCCCGAGCGGTGCGTCAGGAACATGAATGCGACAGCCTTCGGCATCGACCTGCACTGGCTGCCCCATGTCGACGGGAGCCTGAGTCTCGCCGAGCTCGTAAAAAAATACCATCCCGACAAACCGGTCATCCTCGGCGGCCTCAGCGCGACCTACTATCACGAAGAGATCATGCAGGACTATCCCTTTGTGGATTTCGTCCTGTGCGGGGAATCGACGGAGGAGCCGCTGCGAATGCTGATGGAAGCGATACGCGCCGGATCGGGCTACGAGAACGTACCGAACCTCGTCTGGAGAGACGGAAGCGGCCGCATGGTGAAGAACGAACGGTCGTTCAAACCGGAAAACCTCGATTATGTAGACTTTGACTACTCGCATCTTCTCAAGATGGCGATCAAGTACCGAGATCCGTCTGGGTACATACCCTTCAAGTATTGGCTCAGCTACCCCGTAACGGCGGTTTTCTCCGTTCGCGGCTGCAACCACAACTGCGGCACCTGCGGCGGTTCGATCTCCGCGTTCCGGACGGTCTGCGGGAGGTCACACGCCTGCTTCCGATCTCCCGAGCGCGTAGCCGACGACATCCGGCGGATTGCCGACTACACTGGCGCTCCCGTCATCGTCCTCGGCGATCTGCTCCAAGCCGGCCGCGAGTACAGCGACCGCTTTCTCGCCGCCGTCAAAAAACACCGCATAAAGAACGAAATCTGCGTCGAGTTCTTCACCCCCCCTCCCGTCGAATTTCTGCAAAAGGTGGCCGATTCCATCGAAACCTTCAACGTCGAAATCTCGCCGGAATCGCATGACCTCAATGTCCGGAAGACCTTCGGGAAAAACTATGACAATGCGGCGCTCGAGGATATGATCCGCACGCTCCTTCGCGTTGGTTGCAGGCGGATCGACCTCTTCTTCATGGTTGGCCTTCCGAACCAGACCTACCGTTCCGTCATGGATACTGTTGTTTATTGCGGGGAGCTGTTGGGAAAATATGGCAGCAACGGTGGGAAGGGCAGGGTTCTCCCTCTGCTCGCGCCGCTCGCGCCATTCATTGACCCTGGCAGCGTTATCTTTGAGGACCCTGGGAAATACGGCTACCGGTTCTTTTATAAGACCCTCAAGGAACACCGGCAGGCAATGCTCAAACCTAGCTGGAAATTCGCTCTCAACTATGAAACTCAGTGGATGACGCGCGATGATATCGTAAGGGCCACGTATGACGGGGCCCTGAAACTCCTCGCTATCAAGGAGCGGTACGGAGTGATCGGTCAGCAAAACGCCTTGAAGATCCGAGACCATCTGGAGCGTGCAATCAAACTAAGCGAGAAAATCAATAATCCGGAAAATGTGGACGAGGAGCTCAGGAAAGAAATCTTCAGCCTCAACACTCTAGACATCGTCTGCGGCAAGCATGAGCTCGATTGGCCCATCAAGGGCTGGAAACTGAACGTACCGAACATCACAAAGCTCCTGGTCTCCGAATTCCGCCGGGACGTGAGGTCCCGAAATCCCTTTTTCTCCTTCATGCCCCGCAAGTCGGATGCTCGATGAAACCAACAAAAAAAGGATGAACCGGCCGGAGCAGGTTCATCCTTTTTTCCCTTTCTGTTCGCCTTTCGCGACCAATGCCGGACAAGGCGCTAGTGTTTAAACAAAAATTTGAAAAACTGGTTCATCATCAAACCGGCGGCAGCTCCCAGAAACGCCCCGAACGCGGCAAGGAAACCCATGACAATGACAAGAACCAGCATAACGGCGAAGGTGTTCTGTCCACATGCCGTTCCGAACATCCGGGTCACATCCTTTGCCGCGGCATCGCGCCACGTACCCTGCAGCGTGTCGGCAAAGAACAAATCCATGGACAGGGCAACGGCCAGCGTAACGATTGCGCCGATCCCCGCACCAATCAATACGGCTTTTTTCAATCCCTTGTCGGACATGGCAATCTCACTATCCTTTCCCAATCGATCGGCTACTCCGTCATAAACCGCTACTTCAATATTTCCCCCGTCTTGCGCGACCACAGCAGGAGGTCCAGATGGTCCATATCGATGCCGATATCTCCGGCGAACTGACGCAGCTTTTTCTCGATTGCAAGATACCCAGCGCGGCTGTTGGGACGCATCCGCTTCGAAATCACGCCCATCTCACGAAGGCTGTTGAGGATATGCTTATCCAGGATGGCATATCCGGGGTAGCCGATGTTCCGGAGGAAGTGACTCGCCTCTTTGTAGCCAAGCCCTTTGATCGATTTATTCCGTGCCAGGAAATCCCGTCTCGCGTCGGGAGAATCGAACGAGTCGAGCAGAATGCGGAGCTTCATCCCGCAGGCGTCCTTCAGGTACTCCCGAGTCTGGACGATATAAGAAGGCCGCAGGCGCCAGAATCGTACGCGGTGAGTCTGTGCGCGTTCCTGTAGTTCTTTCTCGCTGCCGGTATGGAGAATGTCCTTCAAGGCCTCAACGGTACGCATCCCCATCTTCGCACTGCTGCCGGCCGTCAGGATGCAATAGCATAGCTCCTCGAAGATAACCCTGTCTCCCTTGTGGGAAACGGCCCTGAATTCGGCGAGACGCTTTACGATACGCGGCTTTTTCCCCCTGTAGTCTCTTTTCAACTCACGGATGAATTTTTTTCCAGGCATTGTAGCCGCCCTTCAAATTGTAAAGGTTCTTGTAGCCCATGCCCATCAACCGCTTGATGGCCCAAACACCCCGGCTCCCGTTCTGGCAGTAGACGACCAGCTCCTTGTCCTTTTTGAGCTTTTTGACCTTGTCGCCGATTTCCGAAAGCTGCACATGGACCGAGCCGGGGATGTGCCCCTGCTCATATTCCTTGTTGGTGCGGACGTCGAGAATCGCCATCCCTTTTTTCTGGTCGAGCTCCCGCGCGGAAAGCTGTTTAATCCCCAGCCGGCTCAGGACACCGAAAATTCTGATGATGAGGTAAAGAGCAACGATGCTGAGCAGTATTGTTGATGCGGTGTCCAAATGAGAACCTCCCTGTTTTAGTTCAAAGTTAACAATTCAGTGTCCAGCGTTCAAAGTAATATCCGGCTCACGATTCAGAACTCTGGACATTGAACTCTGCACTCTGAACTGCTGTACCTTGTGCAATCGGCAGCTCGATGGTGAAACGGGCGCCACGCGGCATATTCTGTTCCACACGGATCGAACCGCTGTGGTCTGTTATGATCCTGAGCACGATCGCAAGCCCCAGCCCGCTTTTTTTCTTCTTGCGCGAGAAGTCGGGCTGGAAGAGTTTCGGTACGTCCTCGGCTGAGATCCCAGTCCCTTCGTCGGCTACCTCGATCTGCGCCTTGCCCGACGCAGCAACGCGCGCGGCGACCCATATCCGACCTTTTCCGCCCATGGCTTCGACGGCATTTTCAAAAAGGTTGATGAATACGCGCTTCATCTGCTCTCGGTCGAAAAGCACATCGGGCATTCCCTGCTGGATGTCGCGCAGGATGGCAATATCCTTGTGGGCCCCGCCATAGAGTTGGGCCACGCTTTCCAGGACCGGTGACAACGGTTGGGGCACCGGATTCGAACTCGGCATGCGCGCAAAATTTGCAAACTCGTCGACGAGTTTGCGCAGTCCGTCCGCCTCATGGACAATCGTCCGGCTGCATTCTTCAAATACGGCATCAAAATCCGGCGATCCCTCCGCGTGTTTTTTCCGCAGCCGCTCCGCCGAAAGCTTGATCGGGGTCAGGGGATTCTTGAATTCGTGGGCGATCCTCCGCGCAACATCCTGCCAGGTTTCCGCTTTCTTCGCCCGCAGAAGCTCCGTCATGTCGTCGAAAGTGATGACCGAACCGGTCAGCGTGCCGCCTCCGTCCCGAAGCGTCGTGATACGCACCCTGAGCATCAGCATCCGTCCGCGCACGCTGAGCGTCAATTCCTCTTCGGCACGGCCCTGCCCTTCCTCCAGTTTGCGGAAGAGGCCGCGGATTGGCTCCAGTTCGATAAACCCGAAGGCCTCATCATACCGTCTGCCCAGTACCTCTTTTTCACGGATGCCGAGGATCTCCGAAGCCGACTGATTGACCATCGTGATCCTTGCCGCGCGGTCGATAGATACAACGCCTGTATCGATGTTCGATAGAATCGTTTTCCTGGAATTTACTTCCTGCTCAAGCTGCTCGCGGGAACTTTTGAGCTCCCGCGTCATCAGATTGAATGAATCGATGAGAATGCCGACCTCGTCTCCGGACTTCTCGTCGATCCGGTAATCAAATCTTCCTGCTGCGACAGCGGCGGTCCCTTCGGCCAGCTTCTTGATAGGCCCGGTAATTCCTGCAGCTACGCGGAGCGCGACCCAGATTGCAGCCAGAAGAAGCGCAAGCGTTACAGCGAGAAAGCCGAGCCTGTAGGATAGCTTGATCGGCTCCTTGCTCTTGAACGCCGAACGGTACTGTGCGTAGCCCTCGCGGATGTCGGAGGCTTTCCTCGCCAGGTTCCAAGGGACATAATAGCTTATAGCAACAACGCCGGCCACTTGGTTTCCTCCCGGCGAATCATAGAGCGGAACGACGGCCCGCAGGATGTCCCCTTTACTTCCCGTGCTTGATACATCCGCTGCATTATGTCCTGCGAAGGCATCGGCCACAAGTTCGGCAGACGTCTGTGTGAACGTCTTCGGTGGATAGTGATTGGTTACCACGGTAACCGCACGTTTATGCGGGTCGGTAAAGAGCTCGATAGAACTTACGCCGTATTCAGCGGCTTTTTTTGCAAGGTATTCCTTGAGCACCTGATTCTCGAACCGGGACAGCAGTCTGGCTTCGGTCATCTGGCTGCTGATCTGCTTCCCGAACACAAAAGCATCTTTCTGCAGCAGGTCGTAGTATTCCTGGGCGATGGAGACCGAATCCTTGAGCGAATTTTCTATGCGCAGGCTGAACAACCGCTCAATGCTACTGGTGAACATGCCGCTTCCAATGAAAAACAGCAGGACAGGGGGAATGAACGACAGGCTGACAAAGGCAAATACCAATTTCGTCCTGAACCTGGCCCCGAGCACGCCGCGCTTTCGCTCCACCGAGAGTTTCCAAAGGCTCTTGGCAATCATGAATATCACAGTCGCCAGGAGGAGGAAGTTCGCGTTGATGAGAAAAATGATTAGGAGGTTGTCGGAAAGGGGGCCCTCAAAGCCCCGGTACTTGAGTTGAAGCACGATGACAAGCGCAGTGAGGGCCAGAAAAACAAATAAATAGAGGACTCCCCTCCAACCGCTTTTGCCCCCTTTGCCGTCAATCACCATGATATCGGCAGAATACCAAAATCATCACCCAAAAGCAAGGTCTGGTTTGGCCGGATTTTAATTAATTCTCTTGACAAACCAGAGGTTTCTCGTATATCTTAAGAAAAAATGGTTTGCTTAAACAGCTGTCTGCGCAGGGAACAAATCAGGAGGCAGGAATGACCACAAGGCCGAGCGCCCTTATCCAAGCAGCATGCATTTCATTACTGATCATGCTCGTTCCGGGCACCGCCGCACCTCAGGAGCAGAAGGAACCATCGTCAGGACAACAACCCGACCAAACCGTTGCTGAACCGGCTCAGCCGCAGTCCGAACAAACGGGTTCGACGAGCGGGACGACTGGCGGCGCCAGTCAATTGCAGACAGCGCCGCCGAAGGATGAGCCGCAGGCTGCCGCCCCCGCAGCGGGAAACGCTACTCCCGCCAGCGAGGAAAATACCGAGTACGTCATTAAACGGGGCGATACGCTCTGGGACATTTCAAATACTTATCTCAAAGATCCCTTCCTGTGGCCGATTATTTGGCAGGCAAACCCTTCCATCGCAAACCCGGATATGATTTATGCGGGGAACAAACTTGCAATCCCGAGCCTCGCTCCTCTCGAGCGGGCCATGCAGACACCTTCTGAAGAAGCGCCGAAAACGCAGCTCGTGGAAAAGCAAGCACCGGTCAGTGAAGAAGCCAAACAACCTGAAGCGAAACAAACCACCGAGACAGCGGTATCTCCTGCGCCGGTGCCGGGGGAAGGGATGGAATCGGCCTTTGCTACGCGGCCGCGGCAGGTACAGCCCGCGGAAGAAGTGACCGGAGGAGGCAACAGGCTTATCCTCCCTGAAGAACAGGTCAAGCCGATCATTGACAAGTATGCCATGCTAAGCGCCGGTTTCGTAAATGGCATGGAAAGCGCCGGTGTCATCATAGGTCATGCCGGAGAAGAGTCACAGGCCACCTTCGGATATGGCGACTCCGTTTATGTTAAGTTCGCCTCACCGGGGAATGTCAATGTCGGAGATAAATTCCTCATTTACACGTCCCAGGGGACGGTCAAACATCCAAGGACAGGGAAGGATTACGGACAGCTTATCCACGGTCTCGGCATACTGCAGATCACGGCGGAGGACCCGTCTACTGCAGTGGATACTGCGCGGATCACACTTTCCTTTGATACCATCGAAAAAAACAATCAGTTGACGCCTTACCAGGAACCGGTGCTGGTCTATCCCTCCCCGGCAAAGAAAAAGGATATCTCCGGATACGTTCTGGCGGTGGAAAATCAACGAGCCATCGTCGGCCAGATGGATTTCGTCTACATCGACAAAGGGAGTTCAGACGGCGTTGATCCCGGAGACAATTTCGTCGTCTATGCCGATACGGTAAAGGCGGGGGAACCCAGGGTAAAAATCGGTGAAGTGCAGGTCTTCATGGTAAAGGAGCGCTCTTCAACGGCCATTGTTCGCAGGAGCACCGATACCCTGAGCAGTGGCAATGCCGTTGATTTCAAAAAATAGGATCATCCCTATTCTCCTGTCTGGTTCAGTTGAATACTGGCCAGGAGCTCATGCAATTCCTGCTCGTCGATACGTGATGGCCCGGAGATAAAAAAATTTATTTCCTTCCTCTCTTTGCCGCCGACGAGCATGATATGAGTCAATTCTCTTCCTTTTTTGTTGCCCTGCGTTATAAAGCCGCCGATTGCCTGCTGCTGACCCACCATAAAGATCCTGATATCCTTCATTCCCGCCAGGGAGATATCTTTCAGCACGAGGGGAATAATGCCGAAGCGCGCGTTATAGGAATGCTCCAGAACGTCGGCATAATCACCCATACCGGTCGCATACCGGAAAATTTTCCTGCGCGCCGGGGAAGGCGCACTCCAATTCGCAACCACGTTTATTTCAGTCCTTTTCACTTCCCGGTCCACAAAGAATGTTACATCCCCTTCAGAGCCGAGCTCCCGAAACTTGTCCGGCAGACGGAAAGAAAAATCTCCGACAGCAAAACTGTTCGCCTTTGATTTCGCTCCCCCATCACGATTTGCCTCGAACTTTTGCGGAACAATGCCTGCCTGTGGATGGCGAGCGTACCAAAGACCATGGAATCCCGCTGTTGCGAGGATCATAATGGATGCGATGAGAAACACAGATTTCCAATCGGCGTATGCCCGCTCCTTGACTTCAAGCCCTGGTATGCGCTTCATGAGTTCCTCAACGAGACGCGCTTTTGCATTCCGGTCGAGCGCCGATGCCAGGGCAATGCGATTAAACTTTCCTCTTTTGACATAAACTTGCAGCAGACCGGCGGTCTCGTTCAGTTCCATACGAGTTATGGCACTATAGGGAACGGGCTTGCCCACGGGACGTGTAATGACTTGGCCCTCATCATCGAATGAGAAACCGTCTGTCCGCGCTATGAGGGACGTGAAGACCGGAAGCATGACGAGAGACAGCGCCATGATCGTCAGGAAAACGTGGATCCAGACCGCGCCCATCAGGCAGAGTGACAGCAGCGGCGCCATCACCAATACATAGAGAAGCACGTTCTTCAGAAGCAGCCGACCGCTCCCCTTAAACTGAAGGTCCATAATGTTTCTCCTGTGCTGCGAAAGCCCTTTGCTTCACTGCTCGCACCGTTTTCTTATTTCACGATCGCAGATGCATGGGGATCGAAAGGATTCATCCGTACGGCAAGGGAGAACAAATAAGGATATTCGCTTTTCAAGTGTTTCATGTAGGCGAGCCATTCCGTGATAAGCAGTACGTACGCCCGTTTGACGTCGCCGGCAATATGGATGGCGTCAGCCGGGGACAGTTCGGTCAGATTTTCCCGCGAGGCAAGCTCTTCGGTCAGATGAAAAACCGCCCAGAGCAGCTCGGTAAAGGTTTCATGTTCGAGAAGGTTTGGGTTTTCCAGAAGCCTGAGTAAAAAATCCCGTTTTGTCGCGAGAAAGTACTTCAAGGCGACAAGGTCGGTTTTCGCATGATCGATTTTGCAGTCATAGGTTGAGACAATGCTGGCCGCTTTACTGAATTGCCGATCTGACCACTGCCCTGTCACCAGGAGGTCCTTTCTCAGTGCGTCCATATTTTGATCGAATCCGGAGAAAAGCTTCAGGAGGCCAGTCCCCGCTTCACTGAAAAAAGTACCGATGACCATATTCATCTTGTTCAGCATGGCCATTTTTTCACGCATGTTCAGCATCTGATTCAAGATTAGCGTCACAAGGAGGACCTGGATGGGGATGAAGGCAATGTCCTGGAGCAGATAGAAAAAAGTGCTTCGCGCATCGCGAAAGACGACGATTTGAATGGTGTAGAGAGATGCCGATGCCAGGATGAAGGATATTCCGAGAACAACCTGCCATTTGTACTGCTTCATTCCGTTCTGTTCCTTTCACGAGTTCGCGATGGCGTTTATTCTATCAGAAATGTCCCACCGCGCGAAATTGTCATGGCAGGCATATTCAAGAAAAAAAAGCCCGTCGGAGACGGACTTTTTCGGAGCGTTCGTGCATTGTTTTTTTTTATTTCATAAAGGAGAAGAACCCATTGAAAAAGTACACAAGGCCGAGAACCCCTGACAGCATACCGAAATACCAGAAAAACTTCTTTTTCATCAATGCTGCGATCGATGAAAGCAGGATCGCAATCTGGAGGAACATAGCGGCCAGGCCAAAGGCGCCGGAATGCTTTTGAGCTTCGTCGCGGACCGCCTCAAGCGACTTGGCGGTCTTCATGATCTCGGCCTTCTCGCCTTCATATTTATTTATCTTCTCCGCATAACCGTCAATTTTCTTCTGATAGTCCGCGGCCAGAGAACGGGATGTGGGCCCTTTCAGGGCCTTCATGTCCATATCGAGCTTTTCGCTCTGAAGTTCATATAAATATCCCTTGACGCTCTTGGCCTGATAAAAAGCCCACTGGTCCGAGGCCTGGGACTGGGACATCATCGCCTTTGATCCGTAGCCGCCACCCTTTAGTGTAGAGAGCGTGGCGCAGACCGCGAAGATGACCGTCGTGAGCGCGAGGTAATTGAGCCAAGGGTCTTTCTTTTCTTCCGCCATGATGAAACCTCCAGGACAATAAGGCAGTATGAGTAACGGCACATAGTACCGAAATCAAGTTGATTAGTCAATAGGTTGCATGTCCTGAAGGGAACGGGCCTGTCCATTGCAATCTCATGGAATTCCTGCTACATTTTAATAGATGAGAAAAAAATCGAAGAAGAAAGGACAGCCAGATGATCATCGGCGTTCCCCGCGAAATCAAGATTGAAGAGTTCCGTGTTGGAATAACGCCCTTCGGCGTGCAGGACCTTGTGCAGGAAGGTCACAGGGTACTCATTGAAACCAATGCTGGAGCTGGCAGCGGCTTTCCGGACGGTGATTATCGAAAAGCCGGATCGGAAATCGTCGACAAGAAGCAGGTATTCAGCCTGTCTGAGCTCATCGTCAAGGTCAAAGAGCCGATTCCGCAGGAATACGAGTTGTTCAGGGAAGAGCAGGCGCTTTTCACCTACCTCCACCTTGCCCCCAACCGCGAGCTGACTGAGGTATTGCTCAAAAAGAAAGTAACCGGTATTGGCTATGAAACGCTCACGAAGGACGGCATCCTGCCCCTTCTCGCCCCCATGAGCGAAATCGCCGGCAGAATGGCGCCGCTCATGGCCGCCTATTATCTCCAGAAATTCAAGGGAGGCTCGGGCATTCTCGCGACCGGCGCGAGCAGCGTCAAACCAGCCAAGATCGTGATACTCGGAGCCGGGGTAGTGGGTACGAATGCGGCCCGCGTCGCGTCGAACCTGGGAATGGAGACCGTGGTCATGAACAAGGGCACGGAGCGGCTTCAAAAAATCGACGAAATGTTCATGGGACGGGTGGAGACCCTTCCTGTCACAGCCCAAACGATTGCCGAGGAAATTAGAGACGCCGACATCATCATCGGAGCAGTACTCATTCCCGGCGCCAGGACCCCCATTCTGATAACGCGTCAGATGCTTGGGACCATGAAAACAGGTTCGGTGATCGTGGACGTGGCCGTGGACCAGGGAGGCTGCATCGTAACATCCCGTCCCACCACGCACGACGACCCCGTATACGCGGTGGACGGCATTATCCATTATTGCGTTGCGAATATGCCAGGCGCCTATCCACGTACATCAACGCTAGCACTCACGAACGCGACACTTCCTTATGTTAAAATCATCGCAGCTGAAGGGATCAGGAAGGCGGTACAGACGGACCCGATCATACGGAGCGCGCTGAACACCTATCACGGAAAGATCGTCAACAAGGCTTTGGCGGAATCTCTGGGGATAACGAGCGGTTAACGCGGGAACGCCCTTCTTGAGCAGGTTCCGCAGTTCAACATAGAAAACAAATTTTCCTCCCGCCTTTCCGGACTAGTGAGCGGAGAACACTTTTTCAATGTCAGGTGTGGCCTGAACTAGTTTGTCTCCCACTTTGCTTAAATCCTCGTCGGTTACCGAATATTTCTTCAGCAGCGCATCGAAGTTGCCAGACCAGATGCTGTCACCTTCCTTCCGGGAAACGAATCTCCCCGCAAGCGCATCGGCAAGCGCGACCACGGCTGTTGTTTCCTTTTGCTCCAATGCAAGCTCGGGATGATGGTGAAATTTGGTGATCAGCGAAAGATCCTTGGGCATGCCGAGTTCCTCGATGAGCCAGGCTCCGGCATCCGCGTGTGTGCAGCCGAAAAGCGTCTTCTCCCATTCGAGGAGATCATCTCCTGGTGCGATGGAGATGAATTTTTTCTGGTCCATGCTGCAGAAAACTACCCGGCCGATGTCGTGCAGAAGACCGGCGAGAAAACACTCTCCCGGAATGGTCATGGGGATGAGATCGGTGAGCACTGAGGCAAGAAACCCTACTTCATACCCGTGGACCCAGAGATTCTCAACGGTAAAAGAGCCTTTTGTGGGCATGACGTTCATGACCGTCATGCCGATGGCAATGGACCTGATCCGATCGAAGCCGAGAAACATGATGGCCTGTTCAATGTCCTTGATCTGCCCCGAGCGGGCGAAGGCGGCGGAGTTCGCCATTCGCAGAACTCGCTGGGCAAGCGCTTGGTCAAAAGTAATGAGCTTGTGGAGATCGCCGGTGGATGCATTTTCATCCTGCACGGTTTTGAGGATCTTTCCCAGGAGCACGGGAATTGTGGACAGGTCGTGAAGTCCCTTGATATATCGTTTGACGTCGCTTTCCGTAATTTGTTGCTTCAAATCAGGCATGGTTCTCCCTCGGCGTGGATGCTGAAATCTCGTTTCTCTTATCGGCTACTGAAAGTATAACTTTAATGAGCGACAACAAGCAAACTAAAAAGCAAGCATGATGGTAGGATTCAGTTTATAATCATTTTAATGTCAGGCGCTCCTCCCTTGGAGCACCGCTCCCGTGCACAGCACATGATATTAATTTATGATTTTGCATGGCTAACTCGATAGCGTAGATCAATTTAATAGGAGCCACGATCGCTTTAGCATGAAACTTTCAGAACGGGCGTATTTCACAAGACTGGATCATTCTCGATAGCTTTTGTGATTGCGCTCTTTGTGTTGCGATCAGCGGCTGCATGGTTAAGCACCACATCCGGTTCGAACGAGTCCCGATTAATTCACGGTTGCCTGTGCTGAGACTCGACAGCGGTCGCAATCATCGATTTACGTGTAGCAAGACCAGTTGGGGGCGAAAGCCTTCAGAACGCCGCCGAAAAGAACAGTGAACCCCCCACTATAACCGCGCAAGCGATTTCGTGGCGGGAGAGTCCATTGGACAGCGAGTCATTATCGGGAGGAACAGCCCTGTACGTGGCAGGCGAAAAAATAAAATAAAACCGCTGTCTCCGGAGAAAAGACAGCGGACAAAAAATCCCTTCCATCATACTTCAGCAACTGCAGGATGAACCGCAGGCACTTGGCTGCGTGCCCGTAAGCACAAATCCCTGACTTTCCTGAAAGTCGATGCTGGTATTCGTGAGCATGCCCTTTGCACGCTCCTCCAGAAAAATCTTAAGCCCTTGCATATCCAGGGTCGTATCACCGGTCTGGGGCGCTTTGGCTATGTCCATAGCCAGAGAAGGGCTTCAGCCACCCGGAACAACGAATATCCTAACTCCGTCTCCTGCAGTGCCCTGCTTAGAGACAATTTCCCTGAATTTTCCCACCGCGTTGTTCGAAATACTTACCATGCTTCCTCCTTGCTGTATTATCAATGCAACCCACCCTGAGGTTCAGAGTTTAGTTATTTTAAATATATTACCAGTCTCTTTCTTCTGGCGCGACTGTTTTTTCGCGTGTAAAACAACGTTTTATTGTAACGCGGCATCCAGCCATGGATGAACAGGGGAAGACGGGCATATTGAATAAAAGCAGTGATACATCACGCATCACGGGTCGAGAATTAACTTCTTTTCTGTTTCAGTATCTCGATGAACTCTTCCATCTTTGCCCTGATTTCGTCCCGTGCCCTACTGAAATCCTTCATCACCTCTTCTGCGGTGCCGATGGCATTGATAGGGTCTTCGATGGGCCAGTGAAAGCGTTGTATCTGTGAAGGGGTCAGCGGACAGGACTCCTCCGCATCGGTGCAGAGCGTGACAATGATATCCATGTTCATGAGAACTCTTTCATCGATCCTTTTAGATTTTTGCTTCGATATATCGATGCCGATTTCCTTCATCACAGCCATGGCCTGCGGATGAACTCCCGCGGCAAGAAGACCCGCGCTGAAGGGCTCGATCAATCCCTTTCCGAGCTCTCGCGCCAGTCCCTCAGCCATCTGGCTCCGGCACGCGTTGCCGATGCACAGAAACATCACTTTTAATGGAGATGAATTTTTCATGATTCTGATGTCACGCTCACGGATCACCGCATCGGCTGGTCCAGCAGGTTTTTAATGCCCTCAGTCGTATATACTTTTCCCTCTTCGTCGACGATAATGGCCTCCGCGCCGACTTTCTTCACGATCTCAAGACCCTTTTCCGGACCAAGAATAAACGGCGCCTTGGTAAGAGGATCAATGAGCGCTCCCTTGTTTCCGATCAGGGTCGCAGAGACGACTCCTTTTGAGGGCTTTCCGGTCCGGGGGTCGATAATATGATGATACCGCTTGTTTTCCCTGATGACGAACCGTTCGTAGTCGCCTGAGGTGGAAATATATTTATCGCTCAAGTCGAGCACAACCAGCGTCTTGTCCTTTTCCCGCGGGTGCTGCACACCGATCTTCCACGGCTTGCCGTCCTCGCGGTGTCCCATAACCCAGATATCGCCGGCGACAGCTATGATCGCGTTTGTTATGCCACGTTTCCTGATTACGTCTGCGGCGCGATCCGCTGTATATCCCTTCATGCCTCCAAAATCCATGATCATACCGGTTTTCTTCAGAAATATCGTTGAAGCTTTCCGATCGACCTCTATATTCCGATAGTTGACCAGTGGCCGAATCCTCGCGATTTCTCTGTCCGTGGGGATTTTCCCCTCCTTGAGCCGCATCTGCCACAGAACAACCAGCGGTCCAATCGTTACGTCGAAAACGCCGCCAGACAGCTTTGAGACCACTTCAGCATCCTGGACGACTTCGATCATTTCGGGTGAGACCTTAACGGGGTGCTTCCCCGCCGCAAGATTCACCCTCGTGATCTCGCTGTCATTTTTGTAAAGTGACATCATGGCATCAAGCCGGCGAAGCTCCGCCATCCCAGCATCGATGGCCGCTGCACCTTCCTCCACCGACTTCGCAACAACCGTGATCGTCACATCGGTACCCATGATCGATTCTGTCTTTAGGACGGTCTTAGGTCCGGAGGAGGGACACCCGGCTGCAATTAGAACCAGTGTGAAGAAAATAATTCCAGAACGTCTCATTATAATAATACCCTGGAACCGCAATCAATTTAAACGAAACAAGAGGCATTGACCGGAGCATGGAGCGGGAATTTACGCTTTGCCAAGCTTTTTCTTTGCGAGATGGTTTTTAGCTGCCGTTCTGACCGGCGCCGGAACATTGCGGCTTTTTTCAAGGATGCCAAGCTCGCGGACGCTCAACCGGTTGATAAACCCCAGCGATATGCCAACCGGTGTTTTGGGGTTGTTTACCAGCGCCGAGGCGATTGATATTTTTTTTGACCACTCGCTGTTGATCCCGATCTTGCGTATGACGTCTTCGCTCATATTGGTCGATTTGGCGAAGAACTCGATCTCGCCGACGGTGATACGGGGATTTTCCAGTACGGCCAACGCAATCATCTTGCTGGACTCCCGGATCAGCAGGCTCCGCGCATCTTTGCCGCCCGCCACGGCAAGCTTGATCTTCTGCGGCGGAGACATCTTCTGGATGAGCTGCTGGATATTGAGCTTCTTCCCGTCTTCGGCATGCTCACCGCCGGAGGTTTCCCCCATAATTATATCGATAGCCCGCGTACCGGCGATGAACTGCTTCATCTCCTCCGAGGCTGTCAACGCGATAAAGGCGAGCGTTGTCTCTTCCAGATTGGGACAACGGACGAGGGCCTGTAAAATTTCCGCGTCGTCACAATAGACCAAGGCGATCTGGTCGAGGATGACAGCAGGGGTGCGGACATCGAGAATGATAGCCCGAAGCGCGATCGGCGAGCAGTGTTCTATGTCCAAGGGAAGCAACGGCCTGAACTTCTTCGCGTATATGACTTTCCATTTCGAAGGCTGGTCCATTTACCGCCTCACTGTATCGTTGAACAGAATTACGCCGCACATGACAGGGGTGAGGAGCCGCCAGGCGTCCGGCGGCTGAAAAAAGGTCCTTCGTTCCTGATGTGCGGATGAAATAACAAAGAGCTCATTCTGTCGCTGCTCGACCCCGAGCGTCTTCTTAAACAACTTTATAGCCGGCTTCAACAACGGCGAACGACAATTTGTCCAGGGAGACCTTGGCGTCGTCATAGGTGACCGCAGCCTCGGCCTTCTGCAGGTCTACCTGCGCGTCCTGCACGCCTGGTACCGCCTTGAGCGCTTTCGCGACCCGCATCACACAGTGATTGCAGGTCATGCCCTGGATTTTGAGATTTGTCTTTGCCATACGTTCCTCCTCATAACAATAATTCCTCTTTTATATTACATGATTCAGGATGAAAGATGCAAGATATCTGAAGGCCGGGGAAGTGCAGTTTTATTTCATTCCCGTGCCGCGATAGCCTATTTGAGTCCGTATTTCTCCATGCGGTAAATCAATGTCGGTCTAGTGATGCCGAGATATTCTGCAGCTCGGGTCTGGTTGCCCTTGTGCTTTTCGAGGGCCTTGATAATGAGGTTTTTTTCCAAGTCTTCGAGCGCGATTCCCTCATCCGGAAGGTTCAGGATGATGTTTTGGACTGCACTCTTACTGTTCTTCATTTTTTCTGGAAAATCGGCGAGCGTAATATTGTTTCCACTTCTCAGAACCGATGCCCGTTCAATGACGCTCTCAAGTTCACGTACATTGCCGGGCCAGCCATAGGAGAGAAGCGCCTGCTGCGCTTCCTCAACGACACTCACGGCGGCGTCTTTATTAAATTTTTTAAGAAAATAGTTCGCCAGCAGCAGAATGTCCTCTCTGCGGTCTCGCAGTGGAGGTATGCGCAGAGCCACGACGTTTAAGCGATCATAGAGATCTTCACGGAATTTACCTTCCTTGATTGCCCGTTCGATGTCTTTGTTCGTAGAGGCGACAACCCGCAGATCCACCGGAACAGGTTTTGTGCCGCCGAGCCGATCAATAGTTCGCTCCTGCAGGACACGAAGTATTTTCGCCTGAAGATCAATGCGAAGATCTCCGATCTCGTCCAGCAAGATCGTTCCGCCGTCGGCAAGCTCAAATTTTCCTTCCTTGTCTCTGCCCGCTCCAGTAAAGGCCCCCTTTACATGGCCGAAAAGCTCGCTCTCAATAAGCGTCTCGGGGATGGCGGCACAATTGACGGCAACAAAGGGACCTTCGGCGCGCGAACTGTTGAAATGGATGCCTTTGGCAAGAAGCTCTTTGCCCGTTCCCCGTTCCCCCGTGATAAGGACCGTCGCGTCGCTCGCGGCCACTCGACCGGCCATATCGAGCACCTCCCGGATAGCGTCACTGTTGCCGATGATGCTGTCGAAGCGGTATCGGTCCGTAACCTCGGCCCGGAGCTTGACATTTTCCTTCTCAAGCCGTCTCATCCGGAGCGCTTTAGCGAGCGTGAGCATCAGCTCATCGCGGTTAAAGGGTTTGGTAATGTAATCGAAGGCCCCCTGCCTCATGGCCTGCACCGCACTTTCGATCGTGCCGTAAGCCGTAATCATGATCACAGGCAGGTCTCCGTCCCGGCCGTGGATTGTCGCCAGGACCTCCATCCCGTTCATGCCAGGCATGGTAATGTCTGTGATCACTGCGTCAAAACATCCCTTCTCAAAAAGTCGCAGCCCCTCCTCACCGCCCGCGGCAGTCTGCACGTGATATCCAGCCAAGGTTAGATTGAATTCTATGACCCTGCGGAGGCTATCGTCATCATCTATGAGAAGGATAGAGGATTTCTTCATGATTTTTTCACCGCAGAGACAAAAGTAGAATGCGTAAATTACCCCTATGCGATGGGGATCTTGACCGTAAACGTCGCACCCTGACCCGGCTCGCTTACTACGTCGATTGTTCCCCGGTGCTTCTCGATGATGCGATAGGTGATGGCAAGACCGAGGCCCGTTCCCTGCTTCCTAGTCGTAAAAAACGGGCTGAAAAGCTTTTTCCGGTTCTCTTCCGAAATGCCCGATCCGGTGTCCCTGATCATCACTTCGATCATCTCATTCCTGATCCCGCTCTTCACGGTCAACTCGCCACCTTCCGGCATAGCCTGGAGGGCATTCAGAACCAGGTTTAGGAAGGCCTGTTTGAGCATCCCGGCATCGAGACTCCGTTTTCCAATTGCCGGATCGAGCTGTTTCCGTACCGAGATGCCCGCTTTCCTGGCTTCCTGCGATGTCAAGGTTAGCACCGATTCGAGGGCCTCATTTAGGTCGGTTTGCTGAAAGTCCGGCTGCTTGGACTTTGCGAACTCGAGGAACTCCTGGACAATACGGTTTAACCGGTCCGTCTCCTTAAGCAGGATCTGGATGAACTCATACCTAGCATCGTCCACCGTATAGTCGTCTTTCAGAATCTCGACAGCGCCCTTGATCGACCCGAGCGGATTGCGTATCTCGTGGGCCATGCCGGCGGACAGCTCACCAAGGGCCGACAACCGGTCCGCGCGTCTCAGATGCTCTTCTGTCTGGAACAGGATATCCGTCTGTTCCTTCAGTTTCCGGTGGGATTCATCGAGCCGTCTGAGTGCCTCCTCGTAGCGCATGCCCTGATTGCGTTCCATCTGACTCAACACGCCAGTGACGCCGCCGATCAGCAGGAAAAGGAACAATTCGACGTAGTTATAGACATCCAGAAAAGGATCGTGCCAGTGCAGAAACAGATGCGGCGAAAACAGCGCTGCGGAGGCAACGGCTGTCGATACGCCTCCTCTAATCCCGTACCAATAAGCGCCTAGTATGATGGGGACAATGTAAAGGTGGCCAAGAAGCCCATGGAGTATGCCGGCATGTACACCCCGCACGAGGTAGTGGATCAGCGAAATGAGCGCAAGAAGACCTGCCAGCGCGTAAGCCCTGGAACCTTTTATGCGCCTGAAGAGGGATTCTATCATATGAAGTGTGTCTTGTCTTGTGTCCCCACGGAATATAGGCTCGGCAGGCTGCTCTCTGTACGGGTATAATCATGAACTCTTCCGCGCATGGTCGCAGCGAGAATGCCTTCTCATGACTTCATCCGTCGGCAAAACGATCTAGATACAATTTAACTGAATCGCGTCCTTTTTGTCAAGAAATGACTGATATCACGCGGGTTATTGCCTCATCATATTGACAGTTTCCAGAAGCTTAAGCCTCTCATTCTTACAGGCACCCATTCTTTACTCTTGACAATAGATGCCGAATCTGATATCTTGAAGAATCTTATCAAGGAAGGGAGGTGAAACAGAATGAAGAAGATTATTGCTCTTTTCACGGCAATGGTATTTGCCCTGACCCTCGGCGTAGCATTCGCACAGGAAACGGCACCGGCAGCTGCACCTGAGAAGAAGGCGGAAACGACGGCTCCGGCAAAGAAGAAGGCCACCAAGAAGAAGACTACCACCAAGAAGAAAAAGAAGGCTGCAGCAAAGAAGGAAACAGCAGCCCCGGCAGCAGCAGCTCCTATGGCTCCAGCAGGAAAGTAGTTTTACCCATACCGCTCATTTATTATTCCTAAGCGGAAAGAATTGTTATCTTGAATGCACAAGTGATTTTAGGCAGGCGGAAATTCCGCCTGCTTTTTTTTATTTTTGCTAAACGTTCCGCATTTTCATTTGCACCCTAATCCCAAAGCAGGAACAGCCGCTTAGTCTTTTGCAACTCCTTCATCAGCTCTTCAATGGTGCCCGCCCCCTCGTCAACAGCATCCGGGCTGAATTCGTAAACTTCCCTGACAAAAGCCTTTAGGTCTTTGGGCAGCCTCTTAAACTCGATATCGACCCAGTCGTTGTCGGCACCGATGATCTCAAAGGAGGATATCTTCTCCCAGTCCTGAAGCCGATCGATGATATCCCGATTCGATATATCATATTCGTCACCGTTGGTATGCATGATACGGAGAATCTCATACTGGTCCGTGCCTTTGATGAAGCCTATTTTATCCGCCTTGTGCCCTGCATTCATCTCTATTACGAATGCCAGGTATTTCTTAGGCAATAGCTTGCGGCGGAGCGAAGCGAGAATGCTGTCTGATTTATCTTCAGGCACGGTCACGGCAATGCCGGGAGCGATAATCTGGTATCCGTCCTCGTCGTAACCGACCAACCGCTGGATGCGCTCTTGGGTTTCCTCCTTAATCGTGATAAGCACTTGCCTATCAAACTTGAGGATTCTCGCGATTTCCTCGGCATAGGGTGAAAGGGTTACATGGGTGACAGTCGGTCTACTTGCGGTTGCGGTAGGCGCGCTGACGGTCATACTGCTCGTAATTCCGCTGCGCATACTGTTCGTTGTTCTGCTGGCGATACTGGCCGTCACACCGCTTACCGGACTGCCTGCTGTCCTGCTGATCACCCCCACACTGCCTGTCATACCGCTCATCGGATTCTCTGAGTCATGATCATCACCCGCGTTTCGCGTTGAACTGCCCGTTGCTTGGTCGGCAGCGCCCATGACCAGGGAAGCCGCTCCAGCCACGACAAGCAGCAACAGCCATCGTTGACATATCTTATTTATTCCCACGGATACACTCCCAACGGAAAATTGGCAGAGACGAAATGAAAAAGCAATAATCAATATGGCGAACGCAACCTGAAATAAGCGGTATTATACTATCATAGTATGAATTTATGTAGCAAATTGTTTCTTACTCTATATGAATTATATTATGCAGGTGAACATTTGTCCATTTCTTACCAAAACAATCTTTATCGGGTTATTTCACAAGCGGCGCCATATGTCCACGCTCTGAAGATACAGAGTTTTATGGCGCGGGCTTTAAGTCGGACTTCCAATTAAGCAGCCGTGAAAAACTTTTTCTTGATTAATAGGAACGCCGCTTCACTTGACTGACGTTCTGCATGCCTCGCCGATGCAAATCGGAAAAACAACATGCGCGATGTAAAATCCAGCACCAGAAAGTCCAGTTAAGGGATCCCTGCCCTTCATTGACAAAACACAAAATATTTTGGTTCTCTATCAAGGCAAAACCAAAAGACGACCATTAAATAGTGTTGTAAAATCAATCTTTCTTCTTGACCTTCCATACGCCTTATGTTACAAATTATCAACTAGCGATGACCTTCTCTTTCACCATCCATTTTAAAATTACAAACGTTCTTCAGCAGCATACATCACGATGCCGGAGACACTGTGCTGGATATTATTACAGGAGAGCACTTACAGGACCTCCTCAGGACTGAAACATGGCGGGACCTTTTCATATCCCTTTCTGAGAGCCTCGGTTTTTCTCTGAGCATCTATTCTCAGACGGGAAAACCGATCTTCGTTGCCCTCGGCGACGCTCCCCTCTGTCAGAGTTTCCACTTATCCTCACCCCGTTTCGAATCACAATGTAGCTCAACCTGCCATTCCTATATCACGAACGCCCTCTCAACGGGAAAGCCCGAGGTATATCAGTGCTATGCAAAAGTCATGAGCTTTGTCCTCCCGATCGAATATATGGGAGAGAAAGCCGTGATCCAAGGGCAGGGATCGTTTGCCACTTATGACGATTTCCGAGACTGCATGGAACTGGCAAGCTCTTGCGGCATTGATATGGTCACGATAAAAATACCACTCACCTACACAAGCTCGCAGCAGGCATGGAAAACCTGCCGCTTCGTGGCCGGCACAGTCAATCGTCTACTCAACAACATGCAGGAAGTCACTATCCTGAGAAGGCAGGTCGAAAGCCTCAAGAGCGTTTTCTCGCGCTGGGGAACCTCTGCAGTGCAGCAGCCAGAAATCCGCTTTCAGGACATGCTGTATAATCTTTCAACGCTGCTAAACATCGACCAGATCACCATTTATTCGTTTGATAAGAACCTGGGCGCCTATACTAGTCTGTACGGTCTTTCCAAAGGCGGAGTTCAGATGAAGGTACCCGATATCAATGCCCAGCATCCTGTTATCAAGGAACTCCGGGGTGGGAAACCATTCATCCATTTCCCCGAGCCTGCCGGCGAACGCGGCATCATGTTGAAAGCGGAGACAAAGTTCGGATTTTATTTCCCCATTCTGATCAATAAAAGTTTAACCGGCATTCTTGGTATCAATGACCGGCCTCTCACGGAAAGCGATATACAGATCATTTCCGGGTTCTGTAAACAAACAGCGTTGTTCATCGAGAATTATCATCTGCAACAAGACCTTCATAAAAAATTTGACCGATTTGCCTCGATTTCGGAGCTGACCAAAGCAATAGCGCCTATTCAGAATCACGGTAAGCTGCTCCAGACAATTCTGGAAAAGTCCGCCGAACTGCTGACGGCGGAACAGGGCTCCCTGATGCTCTTCGATCACGAGACCGATGTGCTTCTCCTTGAGGCAAAAAAAGGCATCATTGAGGGCGTGACCCGAAAGCACAAAATCAACCGCGGCGAGGGTATCGCTGGAAAAGTCGCTGAAAATGGAGAAGCTATCCTGGTCAAGAATGTCGAAAAAGATCCGAGAACAAATCAAAAGAACAGACAGCATTATAAAACGCTATCATTCGTCAGCGTGCCGCTCAAAATCAATGATCGCATCATCGGTGTGCTCAACCTGTCGGACAAGGCGACGGGTGAAGTCTTTGATGAAGAGGATCTGAAGCTCATCCAGTCCTTTGCAACCCATGCGGCGATCGTCATGGAGCGGAACGTCTTCTTCAACCAGACGGAAGAGCTCAAGAAGCTAACGATCACCGATCCCCTGACCGGTCTCCTGAACCGGCGATACCTCAACGAGAGGCTGAAAGTCGAATTAGCCCGGTCCGAACGCACCGGTCACCATCTCAGCCTGCTCATGGTGGACCTGGACGGTTTCAAAGCCTGCAACGACTCATTGGGACATCTCTATGGCGACAAGATATTGAAAAACATTGCGGACACCTTATTCAATACCGTTCGATCCATGGATATCGTTGCCCGCTATGGAGGAGATGAATTCATGGTCATTCTGCCGGAAACCGATGAACCGCTTGCAAGCGACATCGCGGAACGCGTGAGGACCAATGTAATAAAGAATGTGCTGCTGCCCCGGGATGAAGCCGCGACGGGACCGCATTCCCTTACGGCCAGCATAGGCATTGTCTGTTATCCTGAACACGGGAAAACGGTAGAACTCCTTCTTGAAAATGTCGACAAGGCGCTGTATCGGGCCAAGAACAGCGGCAAGAACAGGGTAGAGGTTTTTTCATAAAATGTCGTTCAGTTCACTCCAAGAAAAAGATTTTTCAGGAAGGCAGGATGAGCTGGCCGGTCTCCTCAAACGGGTCCTCCAGGCTGATACCGGCTTGGCACAAAGCATCGTTCTATCCGGCCCGCGGGGTATCGGTAAGACGGAGCTGCTCAAACATCTCTTCAGCCAGCTGTTCTGGAAACAGAGCCGGATGGCGCCTTTTTTCTATTCGGTCAGCCCCGCACTGCTATCCGCATCGGCTTTTTCCAGAACGTATCTAACGCAGTTTATCTGCCAGAGACTTTCTTTTCAAAAAAAGGAACAGGCCCTGCTCTACCGCGACGGGATAACAGTCGAGGACCTTTCCACGCTTGCAGAGGAACATGAAGCCATATGGGCTAGAGACCTGCTCGATCAGTATGCGCGAGGATCCGCTGATCCTGTAGACGGACTCCGCATAGCGCTTAATGCTCCTCACCGCTCAGCGCTATCTACAGGAATCCCGGTCGCCGTTTTGATCGATGATTTTCACTGGTTGGCAGGTCTCCATCGCGACGGCTTCCCCGAGCAGCGCCTGATCGCCCTCTTCGAGGAGCCGGTCTCCCAGAGGAAAACACCCCACGTAATCGCGGGAAGCATGGCCGAGCTCCAGGAAATTTCCGTTGTGAGCGGCCTTGAGCGAATAGCCGTCCAGCCCCTCGGACAGGAGGCGACCTCATCACGCATTCTCTCCCTTCTCCAGGAACACGGATCGGAAGGTAGCAGCGTGCCTCCTCTCCTTCTGCGCCATCTGGGGGGCAACCCCTTCTACCTGGACCGCGTAGTCACCAGGGCGTGCGTCAAGCACAATCCCGACGAGAAAGACTTCTGGAGCGCCTACATCAGGGAGATCATGAACGGGACTCTTTCCCTGTTCTGGTCTTCGGTCCTGAAGGGCTATCTTCCCGATCTCAGCCGTAGGAGAACAGCCCTCGCGCTGCTCTATAAAATCTATCACTCCTCCGATGCCTTTTCGTGCGAACGTATCGCGAAATCCTTTTCCCTTACCGACAGCCAGGCGAGCGCCGTCGCAAAGGCCCTGTACCTTGCCGGGTTCCTGCGAGGCGAGTTCGGTTTTTTCAAGGCGACGGATGACCGGGTGCTGCTGGACATCATCGACCACCTCTACATGCGGGAGATGCTCGCGAAGTCCGCTCACGACATGGAACAGGATTTTCTTGAACGGCTTCTGCCGCAAAAGGAGCAGGTCGTCCGCTTCGACATGACGCTTCCGATGACAAAGGAGGCGGAGCTCATCGCGGCCCAATGCCTCGACCAGATAGGCAAGAACTTCCACCTGAACCAGGACGCTATCGGGCAACTGCAGATAGCGGTGATCGAGGCATGCATCAACGCCATGGAGCACGGGCAGGGCATCGGGAAAAAGGTCTATGTCGGCATCATCGTCGACGAAGGCCGGATAGAGGTTTCCGTGGAAAGTGCAGGGCAGGAATTCATCGTACAGGAAACCGGCGAACCCGTCCATGATCAAAACACCGGGAATGGGCCGAAGAGAGGCTGGGGACTCAAGTTGATAAAGCGCTTTACCGATGAAGTCACATTTGAAAAGACCGCTCTCGGCACGAAGGTGGTTCTGGTTAAAAAAATCGAGAAGTCAGCAGGCGTCCCCAAGGAGGATGTGGCGAATCGTGAGTAATTTTTCTTTATCATCGAAATCCGAGCAGGATATCGCCATCATGGAGCCGAAGGGATATATCAACGACATCGGAGCAGAGACCCTCGAGCTCGCGAGCGAGCAGTTTCTAGGCAACGGCATCAAGAAACTCATCGTGAACTTTTCCGGTGTCCAGTTCATCAACACCATCGGCCTGTCCATCTTCCTAAGCATGGTGCAGAAAACCTTGGAATACCACAGTCTGCTCTGTTTCACCAATATGAAGAAAGACCATCGGGAAATCTTTGAGATGGCGGGCCTGATGAAATATGTAAAGGTTTTCAAGGACGAAAACGATGCCTTCAGCTATTTGAACAGGAGAAGTTGATATGTCGGTGAGAAACCTCCACCTCAAGCGGCTGATGTTCAGTATCGGTTCGCTGATCGATCTGGGGCAGGAGGCGACCTCTTCGAAGGACCTTTCGGCGAAAATGAAAGCCGCGCTCTACGTCATTACGGGGACCCTTTCCGTTCCGACAGCAGCCCTGTTCGTATACCACCCCGTGCGAAAGGACCTTGACCTCATTATCGGAAAAGGGACCCGGGACCGCAACCTGCAGAAAATCAGGCTTAACGCCAAGACGCAACATATCAAGCAGTTTACCATGAATGATCCCCACATGCTTCGCGACATGGCAGACACCGCATTTTTCAGGCACAACCAGGAGGCCTTTGCCAAATTGAAGGCGAAGGTATTTCTTCCTCTTTTCGCCAAGGAAGAATTCGTCGGCGCAATTACGCTCGGCCGCAAGCTGGGTGGCATCCCCTATCGACAGGGAGAAAAAGACGTCCTCCGGATCATCGCGCATCAAATGGCAATAACGCTTCACAATGCACATCTGTTTTTGGAACTGGCAAAAAAAGCTGAAGAAAACAGGCGGCTCTATAAAAATATGCAGCGAATCTATCATGACACTATTCAGGCATTCGCGGCGGCCATCGACGCCAAGGATGGGTATACCAAGGACCATTCCTATCGGGTTGCAAGTTACGCTGTTGCGATCGCAAAGGAACTTGGCTGGAAGAAGAAAGATGTGGAGGGAATCTATATTGCCGGCCTGCTCCATGATATCGGGAAAATTATCGTTGATACGAGCGTCATAAAAAAGGGGCAGAAACTGACTGCGGTAGAGGTCAATGAAATAAGAAAACATCCTCAGGTATCATACGACATCCTTTCAAAGGTCAAGTTCCCTTGGAAGGACATCGATTTTTTCGTCCGTCATCATCACGAACGGATTGACGGGAAAGGCTATCCCGATGCGCTCCAGGAGACGGAACTGAGCGAGGGCGTCAAGATCCTTACGCTGGTCGATGCCTTCGACGCCATGACCACAGACCGGCCTTACCGCGACAAACTGGGGCTCGATGAAACCTTCGAGGAAGTCATGAAATGCTGCGGCACGCAATTCGATGTAAGAATCACAAAAACATTTTTTAACCTGCTGCTCAGGGAACTGAGCGGTGAGGTAAAGAGACCTCAGATACTCCCCCACCTGGAACACCCGGATGCAGGATACTTTGCGGAAACACAATCGGATTCCGATATGTGATTAATGCAGGGATTGTTTCCAAGGAAACGCGGCCCATCGAACCGCGTTTTTTTTGGATGCATCCTTCTTTCCCGACACTATGTTGATGGTAAAATTACCATTGCTATCGGTCATTTCACCATAAATAAGTCCTCACCGCTCTCCCCAGTAAGGAAGATAGAATCCTCAAAATGCATTTTTAACTGAAAACAAAGGGGAACTTCTTCGCCGAGAATACACACAATGTTTGGTATGGATATTGCTTTAAATTACAAGTGATTGCATATTATTTCATCAGTAGGTCTTATTCAGAGGAAGCGAATTAATACTAAAACTATGAGAAAATTCTTGATTGTTGATGACGAAGATTTAATTCGCCACTCACTTTTTACAGCTTTTCACAGCAGCGAACGAGAAGTAGTTACCGCGGAAGACCGGGCTTCGGCATTCAAGGCTATTAGCGAAAACGATTTTGACCTTTGCTTTCTTGATGTGCATCTCCCGGACATCAACGGCCTCGAGATCATGAAAAAGCTCCACGACATTTCACCCCAGACGCGGATCATCATGATGACGGGAAGCGAAATCACGGACGCGATAATGAAAGCGGTACGCGAAAACGCGCATTGCTTGATTTCCAAGCCTTTTGAACTGGAACAGGTCAAGGCGCTGGTCGAACGTGTCCTGTCTATTGGTAGGTGCCCGTCCGGGCAGGACTGCGTTATGGACGGTGGCAGTATATCATCTCTGCAGTGGATCAGCGACAACACCAGAAAACATCAGCGGAAACCGATTGTCAACAGCATTACCTGTTACGCCGTAGCGCCTCAAGGGGACGGGGCCGCCATGCTTGTAGCCGCCGACATCATTGATATCAGTGAAGCTGGCATGGGTATCATGACCGAATGCAAACTACAGCCCGGGCATCTCATTCGGCTAAGCGACGCGCCGAGCCACGGCAGAGGCGTGGTCAGATGGAGCGCATCCGCCGAGGCATCGGGTAGCTATCGGGCGGGAATTCAATTCGTGTCTCCGGAGAATGTTCTGCATTAGCAGACTTTAATAAATCAATATAGCCGCGGGTAAAAATGCCCGTAGCGACACAAAAAGTATTTCAACGGATTCAAGAAGATACACGCCGGGCTATCCCGCCTCGTGATCAAGATATTTTCAGATGACAGCCTTGGCACGAAGAAACAGCTTTCATCACCGCTACCCCACCCTCGCCATATATATTTAAAAAAGTGAATTTATCAAGGAAAACACTTCTTAAGGCAGTTCCCATCCACAGCGTACCTGTGTAAGCCGACAAAATCGGGATCCCGTAACTACGTCAGTTGATAGAACACAATTCCCTATTTACTCACATTAATTTGCGGTTTACTTATCCCCTCTTGCGTTGAATCGAGAACGACGTAACCGAGATGAGCTCCGACAATGAACTCAGACAATGAACTCACACTTGCACTTTTGTGATACTCTTGTTAGAATACCGCAATAGGAACTGGCGTGGTACCCAAAAAGGGGGGAGTGTTATGGCATTTACAACCCGAAAAAATTATCGTTTATTTCTCTATGTAAATTCGTTGGTTATAATAGTATTTGGTGCTGTCTTAGCCGGAGGGGGAGTGTTCCTTACTGTCCCATCAGGTCTTGGGGAAGGCTATCATGCCATCCAGGCTTCTCTGCGTGTTATTTCCAATGTTCTTTTCTGGAGAGTTGCGATTCTCTATGCTGTTATCTCCCTTCTTATCATCATATCTATGATTGTGCTTCACCTTTTATACTCCCATCGGATAGCTGGTCCGGCCTACCGCATAGGACGTGAAGCAGCCAAAATCGCCCAAGGCAATTTGACCGGGAATATTAAATTTCGGCAGAAAGACAACCTGACTGATATGGCGGAGTCTTTGAATGACGTAGCATCACAATACCGGGATAGAATTGAGACTGTCAAAAATTATCTATCCACTATTGAGTCTCAGTCAAAAACCGTGTCCGACATCATTAAGTTGAACAAGGACAAAGACTTATTGAAGCAGGCAGTTGCGGTCATCGCTAACAATGTCAGAAATATCGAGATCAGTCTCTCAGAGATAAAAACCTGATAAAAATTTTTCTCGAATGCCATGCTTCTCTCACAACCAGCCAAAGTTTTTTGCCAAGCGGGGCAGCTGTTGACGCGGCTTGCAGCTTTTACTCGATCCGCCAGTATGCGCTCACAGCATTGAAAGGAATTGTACGAGCCAAATACGTGATTAATCAAATGAGGTTTCTATGCTAATGAATAACAGGAAAATATACTTCATTAAAAAGGATTTTCAGTCTCGCTTCATCCTTCGGTTTGTAGTCATTGCAACCGTCTGGGCTGCGACCACAGTTTTGCTGTTTACTTACCTAGCAAAAAAACAGTTAGACGCCCTCAGATATTCATCGTACATCGACATTAAGACAACCGGCGACCTGCTGCTACCCATTACGGTTGGCGCTCATATTGTCTCTTTGCTCATATTCGCAGGTCTCCTTGCATACACCATTCATTCACTTTGGGAAAAACTTTCTTTGCCGCTCAAAAAGATCAAAATAAATATCTCCCATATTGCCGTCGGTGATCTTACGAATAACATCACCCTAGACAGTGACGAGGAGTTCCAGGATATGGCAGCGGATCTGGAGGGGATGCGCATTGCTCTGCGCGCGAGATTCGTGCGCATCAAGGAACAACAGCAGAGCTTGACTGCTGCAGTTGCCGAACTCAACAGGTCAATTCACGTAGGAACATCACTGGTTTTTCCTATAGCGTCCCTTCGAGATGCTGTAGAGCGGATGAAAGTTGATATTTGAGGCGGGATTGATAACATGGACACCAAAGTTGGGTAAATTACAAGACGCTTGAAGCAAAGATTGAGCGGAACGGCATACTTTAGTTTTCTCCAAGCTCTGGCGTTGAATAGAATCAATGCAAAAAAAAAGGAACAGGATGACACAGCGTTTTAAATCGTATGGAGTCCTTATCTTGGTATTTTTTGTTTCTCTGTTGCTGTGTCGATCGGGAGAAGCCTTTCACTCCGGCAGCGCTGCGGAGTGCAAGGAATGTCATGTCGGTACTGGTAGTCAATTGCGGGGTTCTGACGCGAGTTCTACCTGTTTACGCTGTCATCAAACCCCCTCGGGTAAGTTGCAACCCAATGGTTACTACGTGTCGACTAATGATACCGATCTTGCGGGCATGCCGCCCTCTCAATTAACTCCCGGCGGAGACTTTGCTTATTTAAAGAAAAACTACTTTTGGTCTTTTTCTGGCAGAAAAAACGAAAGTCGCGGAGAAAGACACGGTCACAACATTGTGGCGTTGGATTACGGTTATTGGGCAGATACAACAAACAAGTATGGGCCAGGCGGCGACTATCCTGCGAATGCGCTTTCCTGTATAAGCTGTCATGACCCTCACGGTAAAGTTTCGAAAGATCCTTCAACCACCGGTACATACCGTCTGCTCGGAGGTGCCGGCTATTCGCCCAGCTCCGCAGGGGGTATTGCCTTCAAGTTTGATGCACCTATTGCTGTGGCTCCGCCCTTCTATAATAGATCTGAAGCTGTAACGGACACGCGGGTGGCATATGGCAAAGGGATGTCTGAATGGTGCACAAATTGCCATGCCCAGCTAGGAGAAGATGCCGGTGCTGCACACTATGGACACCCTGTCGGAAGCCGCGCCAAATTCAGTCAAGAAGTAATTATCAATTATAATGCATATTTGAAGTCGGGAGATTTAAGCGGACGCGGAGACAATTCCTACACATCTCTGGTGCCCTTTGAAGAAGGGACAGACGATAGACTGCTCCTCGCTCAGCACGCAGGAAGCGGTGGAGGCTATACCAAAGGCCCCGATTATGACTCGAACGTTATGTGCCTTACGTGTCATAGAGCTCATGCTTCCGGTTGGGACCAGATAACACGATGGAATATGACAACTGATTTCATCATATACGATGGTGTTTTTCCCGGAAGCGACAAGAATTCTCCCACACAATTTGCCCAAGGGCGCACTTCAGTCGATACACAACGGGCCTTATATGACAGACCTTCATCTCTCTTTGCGACCCATCAAAGGGGATTATGCAACAAGTGTCACGCAAGAGATTGATTTTTCGCGAGAGATTTTATAAAATGATTAACGACCCAAAGGAATGTAACTGTCTAACCCAAGTGGCCCGAGCGTCATCTCCCGAGTGAAGCATAAAAACTTCCAACAGCAATCTCTGTGATACCAGAAATCAACAACCCAAAAGATCAACTCTCCACCTGGTACAATAATCAAGGGCAGGTCAGATGATACCCTGTTCTCTCCTTGCATCCCTATGATCCGTTTAGGATCACTGCTCGAACTTTTTCAAAATCCTGATTGCCCTGATAGTAGTTGCCACCCTTTAAAATAACATGCCTCGCCTCGCTGAGATTGCCAGTCGCATAGGCGACGCGGGCGTACCCATTGATCACCTCGGGATCTTCGGGGTCCAGCCTGTATGCTTTCCGGACATAGGCCAGGGCGTCCGAGCCTAACTGCATATCGGCCAGATAGCCTCCGTAACCGACCAGCGTCGCGATATCATTCGGATCAAGGGCAAGTGCCGCCTTCCACTGAGCGTTCGCTAGTTCCAGTTGCCCTCGTGATGCATAGATCGAGGCAAGAATCCTCCGCGGAGCGACGAGCTTGGTGTTCATCGCCAAGGTTCGTTGAAGCTCCGTAATTGCGAGATCGATCTGGTTTATTCTCCAAAGCATCCATCCATAATCTTCGTGGACATCGGTGCTCTCCGGCAATATTTCGGTTGCCTGACGGAGAGTGCCCGCAGCATCAGTGTAGTCGCCGCTTAAGTACAACCTCAGGTCTTCCCTGAATAGGTAGGAGACAACCTCGTTGCGAAGGTTCCTCTCCCATGGCACCAGGCCAATGGCCAGGTCATAGCGTCTCATGACCTCCGGAAAGGGATCACCGCGGAGTTGGGCAGTGTGTCCTTCGAGAAAAATCCCTTCGGCCTGAAAGGCCGCTTGCAGGCGTCCCGTCTCCGACCCTTTGATTCCTTTCATCACGAAGCGGTCGAAGTCCGGTCCGCGGATCGCTGTCAGCATGGAATGATTCACCAGCGTCCTCTCATCGGGGGGCACGGCGTAGTCGCGGGGAGAGTAAAATTCGTAATAGGGCTTATCGAAGGAATTCACGGGACCGGGCGGGAGAACGCGGCGCAGCGTGTCCTCGGTGCCGACAAAATGTGCCAAGACGGCTTCAGCGGTCGTCAAGCCGTATTTGCGGATACCCATGAACGCTTCGGAATCACGTTCCATTGTTTGTCGCATCCATCCTGGATCCATGACTACGGGATCGTTCGAACCGACGAGGATCGTATTCGACATGGTGAATCGTCCAATAGGCGGGAAATACCAGAGTTGAACATGGGGAAACGCGTCAAGAAATGTCCTTAGGGCGAGGTCATACTGCGTCGGCGGAAGATCGGTCGGCATCCATTGAATTACAAGCCCCCCTGGCTCGAGCCGTTTTCGCAGCAACGCATAGTATTCCTTCGAGTACGAAAACGAGTTCGTGGCGTATTTTCCCGTCGTTTTTTCGTCAGCCGATATTATGTCAAAGTGCTCCGCCGTCGTTTCAAGAAAATCAACCACATCGTCCACGATGACAACCGCGCGAGGGTCGTGGAGAATATCGTGGTTTTCTTCTGAGAAATATGCCGCTCCAGAGACAATGCCCTGCGATATTTCTACGCTTACGATTTTCTGCAATGAGGTGTGACGGGCGCTTTCTCCAGCGAGAATCCCTGAGCCGAGTCCGATCGACAACTCCGAACGGTAGGATTTAAGGAGCAACTTCGGCAGGTGGGCAAGGAGCTGCTGCTTGTAATCGGAATCGCTGGTCCCACCGATGTTGATGCCGTCGACGCTGATAACTTTATAGCCCGAGTCGGCGCTAGCCCATACCTTCGTGGTCACGAGGCCGCCTTCCTTATAGTAAAGCACTTCATCCCGCGGCCTTTGATACTCTGACGGGAACTGGAATGCTATCGGAAGCCTCACAAGGAAGAAAGCAAAAAAAACGAAGGCAACGGCAGTCGCGGACAGGAAAACCAGGGCCCGTTTCCCTTGTGAAAAGAAGAGGACGATGCCCAGACCCACGTTGAGGGCGGCCATCAGGAGGATGCCTTTCTGAATTCCCATGACCGGCATGATAACAAGCCCCGGCAGGAGCGCGCCGATGACATTGCCAATCGTATTGACGGCATAGAGCGTGCCCACCGTCGTACTGGTGCGTTTAAGATCGGATAGGAATACGCGGCCCATGAGAGGCAGCGTCGCACCGATCAAGGTAGCGGGAAAGAGCATGAGGGAGAGAGAGATCACGAAGTTAGATGCGGCCAGCAGATCGAGCTGAACGGAATAGCGAACGATAAAGGCGTGTACGGTCTCTGACTTCACGATAAAAAAAAGCAGAGGCAAAGCAACGGCTGAAAAGACGCCGATCAGGATCTCGATTACGGCGAACAGCCGCAGCGGGGCCTTCACAATGTCCGCAAGGAACCGTATCCCGAATCCGCCGAGCGCAATCCCCAGCAGAAACGCCGTGAGCATCAGCGTGAAGGCATAGGTCGTGTTGCCGAGCAAAAAGACGAGCGAGCGCGTCCAGAAAATTTCGTAGGCAAACGATGCCAGGCCCGACAAGGCGAACGAGAGGAGCACAAGCCGATCTGTTCGCCGGGACCGAACAGCATCGCCGTGGCTCACTGCAGGTATGTCCGGTGAGGACCGCGGGGCCTCGTTGACTGCGGTGCCAGTGCGGAGGGAGACGAACCACGCCACCATGCCTACGGCCAGGTTTCCCAGGACGGCTACGGCGACGGTTCCGTGTAGACCTAGTTGCCCGATGAGATAAAAACCTGCAAGAAGACTTCCGGCCACTGCCCCAACGGTATTGATGGCATAGAGGCCGCCCAGTTCCTGTCCGACCCGCGACAGCTGCTTAACGACGATGCGGGAGAGGAGCGGGAGGGTCGCACCCATCAAAGCTGTTGGAAGGGTAAGGAGCACGAATACGATAAAAAAGCGTACGATGGCGAACGCCACGGGATATCCGCCAAAGGTTGCATGTACCCATACATACAGCGGTGTTATGCGCATCAAAAGGGACGAGGCGATAAATGCGGTAATTCCGACTCCGATCTCGTAGATGGCATAGAGACGTAGTGGATTGCGGCTTCGGTCGGCGTACTTCCCGAGCAGATAGCTTCCGATCGTAAGCCCCCACATGAATGCAGCGAGGACGATACCCACGGCAAGGACGCTTCTTCCGAATATAAGCGTCATCATTCGAGACCAAACAACTTCATAGATGAGGCCGCAGGCCCCGGAAATGAAAAATAAGGCAAAGACGAAGAGACTCATTTTCGCAACAATCTCCGATTTACCCAAAAGTAGGATAAGTAGGATGCTGAAAAGACCACTCTATGTATAACATTTTTCTATTTTCTTGCAAGAGAAAAAGCAACTTTTTGTCCTAGTGATTTATCGTGTCCGCATCTCTACTGACCGGCCCGTGATTATTGCGCCAGGTGGAGAGTTGGATTTTTGGGTTGAGTCTCGTGTGCGTAGACAGGCAATAAATAAAGGGGAAAAGCAATTTTTTGCGATTCTTGCCAATGTATAAGTACTTAGATTATGGGATCAGTTTTGAACATTGTATTACTGGCAAGTTTTCAGATCCAAGGTGACAACAGACTCACATAATAAATTTCCCCCTGCTGGTGATTTTCATGCAATGGACTTTCTGACAATAGACGTATGAAAGTTATCAGGCGTCCATCCTAATGGTTCTAGATACAGAGAGCGTTCTTGATAATGTTTCTAAATATTGCGTTAACACCTAACTTTTATCATTAAACCGCGTCCAAAGTATATAATACAAATTACCCATTCAACAGACTTGGTAGATTTATTTTGTTGAAATAAACATCATACTGTAATAAATTACCTTATGGAGAGATCATTTAGTTCCGAAGTTGCTAATAGGATTAAAACTCTGATACTGACGGTTCTCATGATTTTTATCTGGATCGTTCTAGGCATGGTATACACTGACCACTTCATTCCTCCCTTTAGTCGCCTTGAGTTGTGGCTGATGCCGTGGAGAAGTCCTATCCCTTCACACACCGACATCGACATGCGACTTGCCATCATGCAGGAACAGCTAGACACCTCCAGCAGGATCTCCAGTTACGCCCTTATAACCATGGTCGCTTCCTTTGCGGCATTCATTATGTATCTGTCCGTTGTTTACCAGCAAAAACAGCGCAGGGCACGAGAAAACATGGTGCTCTTGCTTAAAAACCAGGAAATAGCCCGGCGAAATGAATTCATCCGTTATATTTCGGCCACGATCGGCCATGAATTCAAGAATAATCTCGGACGGATTAAGCGAAGGATCGATCTGCTAACCACTCTCCCCTATGATGCTAAAGAGCGTATCGATAGCAATCTGGACAAATTGTTCGCAGATATCGATATTTTCAAAAAAATCTCTGATGAACGTGAAGCGGGCCTGGTCGATTTCAAAAACATCAATCTTAAATCCATGCTGGACGATCTCGTCGTTCAACACAGCGATCTGGTCGATATCGAGATTCACGAGACCGTTACTTTGCCTATGATCTATGCTGCACCGCCGCTCCTAAAGACTGTGTTTGAAAATATAATTGATAACGCGGTAAAGTACAAGAAACCGGGGACTTCCCGTGCCCGCATTTCCATCTCCTGCTCCATAGACAAAGACGGAAACAGACGCTATGTTACAGTGACCATCAGGGACGACGGAATGGGGATGGACGACCGACAGTCGGATCAGTGTTTTTACAAGGGGAAAGGGTCCGGGGAGAGTTGGGGGCAGGGACTTTACTTCACAAAATATGTAATCGGCCTTCATGCCGGAAGGATCAGGATCGGCAAGGAATATACCGCGCCGGGAAAAGGCACGGAAATCATTATCAATCTACCCTATGTCGAGGAGGCGCCGAATGTTTAAGGTGTTGATCGCTGACGACGACTTCGAAGACCGGGAACTCGTGAAACTCGAAATCCAGCGTACGCTCAAGAAAGATGAGCCCGATCTCCGGTTCCATGAAGCGGTCAGCGTCCGTGAAGCGATGAAGGTGCTGACAACACAGGTATTCGACCTCATGACGCTCGATATTGAATTCGACCGGATGACAGAAGGCGTCGATGCTTTGCCGGAGCTCTTTGAAACCCATCCGATGCTGAACGTCATTGTTATCAGCGGGAAGCTCGATAAAAGCGAGGTTTCGGAGCGGCTTTTTCGCTTCACGAAGGACAATGTTCTGAAGGGCAAGCGTTGGGCCAGGCATTTCGACGTACTTGACAAGAAGGACGATAAAACCGAGGCAATCCGCAACGCTTATTTGTTTGCCGTCAGACAACGCGAGGGCGCAGATAGTATCCGAGAACTGTTCCTTCTCGCTGAATCCTATCTCGATCAGAATATGCTCGATAAGTGTCTTGACGTCTATCAAAGAATACAGAATTTAGTTCCCGGAGATATCGAGTCCCGGGAGAATATCAACATTGTCAAAGGGAAAGTATCCGCGGAACAGGCGCTTGAGTATTTTCGGAAAGGTGAAAAGGTCGTGGCCTCGCTCCTGCTCGGATATCATCTAGAAAACCATCTAAGGCAGTTTACTACGGCTGCTATTGGCCGAACCTATCCGATCCTTTCCGAGGGGTTGAAAGAGATGGAACTAAACCACCGAATCACCCATTTCCGGAAAGAGCTGTTCAGCGACTTACTGGGCATACGCAATAAGGCGATCCACCAACCGGCCAACATCACAGAAGCGGACTTCAATACGGCAAAAAAGAAACTGGCCCTCCTGGAGGAATCGGCGTCATGAACGTAAAGAAGCTCTGGAGATATACGCCTGCGACCGGTCCGGTTCTGAGTCTGCTGTTGATCGGCATAGTGCTTTCAAGTGCGCTTCTTTATTATCGTGCCGTTAAAATCCAGCGGTTCCTGGAGCCCGCTCTCGCATTGTCGCAACCCAGAAATGAATTCGCAAAAAACATCAACACGCAAGTTCAGAAGGAATTCGGGCCACAGCCAATTCTCGGACTCAAGGTCAAGTCGAGTTCAATGCTCGTGGATTCGTCTCTTCTGTTTACACGAGCAGGGAATGCTAAAGTTACAGCCCACGAGGATATACAAAAGCTATCCCGCATCCTCTTGGCGCTCATGAATGACGAACACACGCGTTCGGAGATCAGCCTTGTCATGATCATCGGCCGGTATCCTTCGTACGGAGTAACAGCAGCAACTGCACTGGAACGGTTAAAGGCACAGCAGTTTATCGGGCTGATAGAGGATGCCCTTTTTCAAGCAGAACCCGAACTTGGCTCCATTTATGCGCCCTATTTTACCGTTTCAGCTATTCCGACACCGCCAGCTACTTTTCATGGCGCGACTATCGAGTTTCGCATAGTCCCCTCAGAATTTCTCCATATAGAAGTACTGGATAAGCTGGAAAAATATTCCCATTAAATATTATCAGTGGAATGCCTGTGCCGCATCTAAAGAAGGCAAGCTGCCGTCCGCAAAGTTATCGAAACACACGTTAGTATGCATATTCCTGACACAAACGCTTATTATAGAATCTAACATCATGTAGTTCCTAAATCGATTGCGCACCGCATCTGATACAGACTCGCGATTTTATTCACGCAACGCTTTACACCCTTCCTTATATCCCAAAGAGCAAGCCTTATGATAATCTGACATAGCCAGTTTTTTTTGACCCATCTTCAGATAAACATTACCGCGATTATAATAAGCAACGGGAGAATCTCGATTCAAATCAATATTTGTATTGAAATCTTTCAATGCACTATCATTTTGACCCATAAGAGCAAGGGTCAATCCCCGACCAAGATACGCTTCGGCGTTATTCGAATTTTTATTAATATATTCATTATAATATTGCAATGCCTTATCAAACAGTCCCGCCTTATTGCATAAGACTCCTTCCTTTAAAAGGAGTGCATCGTAAGCGCTGTTAAGCAACACAGTCCTATCATAGTCAGCAAGAGCACTCTCAAGCTGGCCGATGTTCTCATAAAGTGCACCTCGGTTATAAAACGCCTCATACCGTTCAGGGTCTAATGCAATGGCTTGATTGTAAGCGCTCAATGCCTTATCCAGCTGACCCCCATTGTACAATACAATTCCTCGATTGTTATACGTATCATAATTCTTCGGGTCCAAATCAATTACCTCATCGTAATCAGCAAGCGCTTTTTCACTCAAGCCCATTTTGCTGAAAACACCGGCCCGATTATAATAAGCTTGATAGCGCAATGGTTTGAGGCCGATTGACTTACTGTAATCGCTGGCTGCTTCATCGAAACGTCCCATTTTATCAAATACATATGCACGATTTTCAAACGCTTCAACATATTTTGGATTTAATTCAAGTGCCTTGCTGTAGTAAGCAAGGGCCGAATCTAGATCTTCCTTTTCTAGAAAAACAGTACCGAGACTAAAATAAGCTTGAGGCACCTGTGTAGGCTCTTTTTTAACGACATAGCTCCAGAGCAAATAACTATTTTTCCATATACTAATTTGTTTTACGGTTAGGTACGACATGAAAAGTGACAATGTTAATAATGCAGCACTCGCGGCAATCGTAGCATACAGACCCCTCCCTTTTAACAGTTTCACTGCTACCCGAGCCACACCTAACCCTATAGCAAGAAAGATACTGAGACTAGGCAGATAGGTATAACGATCAGCCAGTGCTTGGCTTCCCACTTGGACAATACCCAACACGGGAATCAAGGTCACCACATAATATGCCCAGACCGATATCCAGAATTTTCGCTTCCAATAAATCAAGCAGACTAACGAAATCACGATCACAAGAACAATCGCAGGAAAATACTTTAAAGAAAACAATGACGCATCCTGTGGATAGGGATAAAACGGGATTAAATTTAAAGGGCATATCATCTTCCACAGATAGACAATCAGAGCTTTCCCCCCTACGATTAATCGCACTGATAACGGAAATTCTTCAACCGTCGCTATCGCCCCTCCCGCCTTCTGTGCAAGAATCGTCATGATTGCTGAAAACAAACATAATGCTAAAAAGGGGATCTTTTCGACCAGCACGGCCTTGTATGTTTGAGATCTGATTCTGTCAAGGGGATACCAGTCCAAAAGCAGCAAAACGATGGGCAACGTAATTGCCATCGGTTTGCTCAGCAGCGAAAGGACGAAAAATGTAAACGTGAGTAGGTAGTGCTTATTAAATAACTGCCGGAATTTAAATTCTTTATCTGATTCGTTAAATACACTTTTTGCATATTCTATGTATTTGAAAATGCTAAGAAGAAAGAATAAAGCGCAGAGAAGATCTTTTCGTTCCGAAACCCAGGCCACCGATTCGACATGCAGAGGATGGAGGCCAAATAGTAAGCCCGTTGTTACCGACGTGATAAATATCTCCTGATCAGATAACAATAATGCTTCATTGCTTCGATGCATAGACTTGGACAAAACATCTAGAAGCTTTAAGACGAGAAGCACTACCACAAAGGTATTGATCGCATGGATAATAATACTGGTAAGATGGTGCCCAACGGGATTAAGTCCCCATACCCAGTAATCTATTGCATGTGATATCCAGGCGAGAGGATGCCAATTGGAGACATGGAAGCTAAAAAAAGCCCATTTGAGAAAGGTCAAATTCAGTGATCGTATATTCGGATTTTTAGTAATATATGAACTGTCGTCCCACTCAACAAACTCATTTTGCAAGGTCGGGAGATATACGAGAAAGGTAGCTAAGGCAACCACAGAGGCAAGATAATATATCAAGTTACGCGTTCTTTTCACGTGTCTCTCAGCTTATCTACAGTTTAGAGCGATCTAATCTGATCATTGCTCTCGCTGCGACTTTTTTTAGTATCACAACAACGTTCTTTTTTACAGTACCTATGGCTTTTGGCAGTTTCCGCGTCGGTGCGGCAGATTCAGGCGATTTTGCTGGTCCGGTTTTTCGGGGACTTCTTGTTCCACTGGTCCCTATCTGTCCCTGAGCAGTCGGACCATCAAACTTTCAAAGACAGGAGCAATCACCCGGTCCAGATTTTTTTCTACGCGCTGGAATGAACCCCGAATTACATTTACACAATTTTAACTGTAATGCATCTTTATAGTATTCAAAAAAAGATCCCGGAGGCTTAACAAAAAATAAGAATATCGCCTATTTCTCCCTCTTGGTAAATAATCGTGACCGACCGATGCCCCACCTTTGCATGAGAAATTTAAAAGATGTTGCAAGTACACCGAAGCCGTATTCCATACTTCTCTTAAAATTGATTGATGAAGCATCCTCGAAATATTTTGTTGGACAGCTAATTTCTCCAATCCGGAATCCAAACCACACAGCCTGCGCGAGCATTTCGTTATCAAACACAAAATCATCGGAATTTTCATCCAGGGAAAGCGTATCAAGCAGCTTGCGACTGAATGCCCTGAATCCAGTGTGATACTCAGACAGTTTTACCCCTAGTGCCAAGTTCTCTATGAACGTAAGAAAGCGATTCGCAACGTACTTGTACAAAGGCATTCTCCCTTTCAACGCCTGTCCACCAAGGATGCGCGATCCAAGCACCAGGTCGTAATGCCCGGACACCACCATAGACGCCATAGCAGTGATCAGCCGCGGCGAATATTGGTAATCTGGGTGAAGCATCACGACCACATCGGCCCCTTTAGATAACGCCTCTGCATAACAGGTTTTTTGGTTGCCTCCATAACCGCGATTTTCCCGATGGATGATCGTATGAATACCGAGTTCCAAAGCTTTAGCCGCGGTATCGTCTCTGCTTGCATCATCTACCAGAATAACCTCGTCCACAACATCCTGCGGGATTTCATGATATGTCATCTCTAGAGTTTTAGCAGCATTATATGCGGGCATGACAACGACTATTTTTTTCTGATGAAGCATTTTTTCTCCCCTCTCAATGATATCGCCAACAGAGCTTTCTTCAGTACTTTGGAAGCATCCTGGGATATATATTCGTATACCGCAAGTCCCATACTAACGCGCAACAATGAGGATTCTCGTTGTCCGTTTCCAGCTTATAAAGGTTTCCGTCATAACAAGCGTCAGGAACAGTACCGCATTTACGAAGCGCAGAACCCACAGGGGGAACTTGGTTGTAGCTCCGCCTTTTCTATATGCCTGCAGGCTCCTTCTTGTAAGCCACCGTTCTACCGTACCAGAAAGTTTGTATGTTTTTATTCTTGAAAATCCGCAGTCGCTGAGCTTCTGCTCGAGTTCTCCCGGATCATACCTTCTTACGTGTTCTACAAACTCGTCATCCTCGGCCCAGTAACGTTTCTGGAACGGCACCGTCACCACCAATATTCCGCCAGGCTTCAATACTCTCCGCAATTCCGACAGGGCCTTCAAATCATCCGCGACGTGCTCCAGAACTTCAGAGCAGAGAACACAGTCGAAAGAAGCAGTGTCAAATATCATGGCTGTGATTGACGTCACGGCTTTGGCCTCACATACGACATTACGCATGGCCTCTTCCGAAAGGTCGGCAACAACAGTCCGCTTCAGATCGGGACTTACGGGGGCAGTTCCTGATCCGATGTCAAGGATACGTCCCACATCCGGAACATGCTTCGCTATTTTCCACTTTCTAAATCGGTAATTAAAAAGGCTTTTTTTAAGCGTCAAGTACATGCGGTCGCGGAAAAAGTCATCAAATTTGTTTGCAGACGAATTGGGGTTTATGTCAGAAGACATGGCAATTAGGGCTCCCGAATGAGTTCTGTGTGTAAACTTATTAATCCTATAGATCCATTTTCTCTCAAAATTTTGTATTCTCCACCGCTGAGAAGGTTGCTATTTCGAACGCGATTCTTGCGTTAACTGCAGTAATGTACTACAAGCAAGGTCAACCCCTAAGTTGCATGCTTGCTGAAAATCTGAAACGGCACTCTCTCGTCGACCCATGATTAAATAGGACTTCCCTCTATCATAATATGCATCCGCTAAATTTGGGTTCAATTCTAGAGCCTTTGTGAAATCATCCAAGGACCTTTCATAGAGACCGGTCCGTGCAAAGGTTAATCCCCGGTTGTAATAGCAATCATAACATCCTGCATTAATGGTAACCGATTCTGTAAAACATGCAATGGCTTTATCGAATAAGCCTTGCTTGCTGTATAAAATTCCCCTATTATTATAAGCTAACGTAACTTTATGAGGTTCTTTATCTATAATGTAATCCCAGAGACTGGCGTCGTTTTTCCAGACGCCGATCTGCCACAAAGTCGACAAGGACAGTGCAGTGAATACGAGAACAACTACACCGGCAGCAGTTGCCTTGGTGACCAATCTCCACCTTTGCAACCTGTTTACTTTTACCCAAATCCATGCCGCTGTCAAGCCCATAATCAGAAATGGCCCAAGGCTGGGCAGATACATGTACCGGTCAGCCATTGACTGGTCCCCTACTTGGACAATACCAAGGACGGGAAACAAGGTCACGACATAAATACCCCAGACCGTGAACCATAACTTCTGTTTCT
>Ga0209415_10000827_pt1 | contig 58340 bp, 56 predicted proteins | sample PeaSoiSIISIP2007_FD_187696 | JGI IMG/M metagenome (GOLD analysis project Ga0209415, IMG submission 187696) | Peat soil microbial communities from Weissenstadt, Germany - SII-SIP-2007 (SPAdes) (version 2) | ecosystem: Environmental > Terrestrial > Soil > Wetlands > Peat | place: Germany... | reverse complement strand
TCGACCGATCGACCCGCGAACAACGGCGGCTCGACCACGACCGGTTGAGCGAAGCCCGTACTTCAGCAGTCTCCTAGCGGGCTCCCGATCGTTCTGCGCAGCCGAACTGCCCCGCACTCACTCACTTGGCCCCGCACTCACTCAGTTGCAAGAGGTGCGTGAGTGCGGGGCCGTGAGCCACCTCGCGACGATCGCCGCTGACGTAGCCTTGTCCCGCTTTGCGACACGCACCGGGTCGCCGGAGCGTGCACGCACGACGAGCTGGATCTGGAGGCGATTTGGCGGCAACAGGGGGAGGGCAGGTCTCCGCGCGGCAGTCTGATGCCCACGCCCTGCGTACAGGCTCAGTTGCCGCGCCGGCGCCCGCGACGGGCGCGGCGGGCTCGAACGACGCGTCGGCCTCGACGGGCGCGGCGGGCTCGAACGACGCGTCGGCCTCGAACGACGCGTCGGCCTCGAGCCGTCGGTCGAGACTTTGGCAGCGCTTTGCTGATTGTTGGCGGGCGAACCCGCTGCTGGCGGCCGTCGTCGTGCTGGCCTTGCTGGTCGGTCTGCTCCTCCGGCTCTACGCGCTCGGACGGGGCACCATGAACTCCGACGAAGCTGTCGTCGGGCTGATGGCGAGAGAGATCCTTCACGGACATTTCTTCGCCTTCTACTGGGGCCAGAACTACGGCGGGCCGGAGGGGTACGTCGTCGCGCTGGTGTTCGCGCTCTTCGGGAGCTCAGCGTTCACCCTCGGCTTGACGGCCGTGCTGCTCTGCGCCGGCTCCCTCGTGCTCCTCTGGCGCGTCGGGAACCGAATGTTCGGCAGCCCGGTCGGAGCCGTGGCGACGATCGCCTTCTGGGTCTGGCCCGAGACCTACGTGACGTCCTCGACGATCGAGGACGGATTCCGGTGGCTCGCGCTCATCTGCGGGCTGACCGTGCTCCTAACCGTGCTCAGGATCGGGGAGGGCGAGGGTGGGACGGCCGACTGGATCGCGCTCGGGCTCGGCGCCGGCGTGGGCTGGTGGACGACCCCGGAGATCTCGTACTTTCTTGCCCCGGCTGGGGTCTATCTCGTGGCACGCATCGTGCAGAGGCGAGCAAAGGTGCCGCTCGTCTCACTTCTGCTGGGCGTAGTGGCCGTGATCGTCGGCTCCCTGCCGTGGTGGTGGCACAACCTCGTTCAGAACTTCAACTCCTTCGCCGTTCCGCCGCAGCCCTTGCCTCCGGGTTCGGAAGGCGTGTACTGGTGGCATCTCGGCATCTTCGACCACTTCGTGGTCCCGCTCCTGCTCGGGCTTCGGATCCGCATGACTGGCCAGTGGGTCGGGCCGACGAACGTGACACCGCACCTCGTGAACATCTCACTCGTCTTGCTCCTCGGATGGCTCGCCTACCTCGCCGTGCGCGGTCGTGCGTGGTTGTTGGTGCTGTTCGTCGCGGCTTTTCCGTTTCTCTATGCGGCGCAGCCCTTCTCCTGGTACTGGCAGGACGGCCGGTACGGGATCTTCCTTGCGCCCGCCGCCGCGCTCCTCGTGGCCTCGTTCGTATGCCGGGTCGGCGCGTGGGCGATCCAGTCGCCGCGGTTCGCGCCAGCGATCATGGCCGCGCTCGTGCTCCTCGGCGGGATGGCCTTGACGCTTCGCGCCGCGAGGGACATGCTGCCCTACCAGCGCCAGCGAAGCCTGCCGGCGGTGGAGCGAACGAGCTATTCCTCGTGGCACACGAACCCGAACAACCTGCCAACAGAGCTCGCCGATTCGCTGATCCGTTGGCATGTCCACGATGCGTTCGCCGGCTACTGGCTTGCGTACGACGTGGGGTTCCTCGCCCAGGGCCGCGTCACCGTGAGCCCGGCCGGCCCAAACTACATCCGGTATCCGCCGTATTACGCAGCCGTTGCCGCCAGTCCCGCGCCCGCGTGGATCTTCGTGAGCACTGCTGGTCAGCTCGAGGCGGGCACCGAAGCCGGTACGGTCGCCATCGATCCCGGGTGCACCGCACCCGGCGAGGCGTGTCTGGTCGTGCCGATGATCGTCCGGTGGTGCGTCCTCCACGACATCAGCTACCAGATCCGCTACAGCGGGCCGTACATCGTGGTGCTGCCCTCGCGGCGGGTGCTCCCGAATCAGATCCTGCCGTTCTTCAGCATCTGATGGGGTGAGGCACGCCTACTGCGATTCCGGGGCGGCGCCTCGAGCGCGGCGGGCGGCTCACGCGGCGGGCGGCTCAGGCGACTCCCGCGGCGGGCGACTCCCGCGGCGGGCGGCTCTCGCGGCCGGCGGCTCTCGCGGCCGGCGGCTATCGCGGTCGGCGGCTATCGCGGTCGGCGGCTCAGGCGACTCCCGCCAGGACCTCAGCGATCTGTACCGCGTTCAGCGCCGCACCCTTGCGAAGGTTGTCGCCGACGACGAACAGCGAAAGGCCGTTGGCCGTTGTCGTGTCTCGCCTGATCCTTCCCACGAGCGACGGGTCCCGACCCGTCGCGGCGAGAGGGGTCGGGATGTCGGCCAACTCGACACCCGGTGCGTCGTGCAGGACGGCCACCGCGTCTTCGGGACTCAATGGCCGCTCGAATTCGATGTTGAGCGCCATGCTGTGCCCCGTGAACACGGGTACTCGGACGCACGTGCACGAGACAAGGAGGTCAGGGAGTTCAAGGATCTTCCGGCTCTCGTTTCGCCACTTCTGCTCCTCGTCGGTCTCGCCGCTCCCGTCGTCGACGACGCGACCAGCCAGCGGTATGACGTTGAACGCGATCGGCGCGGCGAACTTCACCGGGGCCGGAAGCTCGACAGCGTCGCCGTTGTGCGCGAGCGCCACAGCGCCGTCTGCGACCTTCCTCACTTGCTCGTCCAGCTCGGCGGTTCCGGCGAGACCTGCGCCCGACACGGCCTGGTAGGTCGCGACGACGACTCGGCGCAACCCGGCTCGGTCGTGGAGGGGCTTCAGGACCGGCATCGCGACCATGGTCGTGCAGTTGGGGTTGGCGACGATGCCCTTCGGTATGACATCGAGCGCATGCGGGTTGACCTCGGGCACGACAAGCGGAACGTCCGGATCCATGCGCCATGCGGACGAGTTGTCGATGACGATGGCGCCGGCTGCGGCGACTCGGGGCGCAAGCTCGAGGGAAGCCTTGCTACCGCACGAGAACAGCGCAATGTCGATCCCGTTGAAGTCGGCGCCGACGGCATCCTCGACGACCACGTCGGTGTAGCCGCGCCATGGCAGGCTACGCCCCGCCGACCTCGCGCTCGCAAAGAACCGCACGCTCTCAGCCGGGAAGCTCCGTTCCGCCAGGATCGACCTCATCACGGCCCCAACCTGTCCCGTGGCGCCGAAAACCCCCATTCGCATGGCCCGAGTCTACTGGCCTCCCTCCAGGCAGCTGGATTCGGCCTGGGTCTTGTCAGAGTGGATTCGGAGGCGTCCCGTTCTAAGACTCGAGCCCGAAGGCCGCGTGGAGGAGCTGGACCGCCTGCTCTGCGAGCTCGGATCGCACCATGCACGAGATGCGGATGGGAGACGTGGAGATCATCTCGATGTTGATGCCAGCCGCTGCGAGGGTCTCGAACATCGTCGCGGTGACTCCCGGATTGGTCCTCATGCCCGCGCCGACCACCGAGACCTCGGCGACGTCGTCGTCGGCGATCACCGATACCGCCCCGAGCTGTGGGATGAGCCGCTCGGCAACCTCGAGCCCAGCTTCGAGATCGGCCCGCGGGACGGTGAAGGAGATGTCGGTGGTGCCGTGGTGGGAGGTGTTCTGCACGATCACGTCGACGTTGATCGCCCGATCCGCAAGGCCCCTGAAAAGTGAGGCGGCGATGCCCGGTTGGTCTGGAACGCCGGTGATGGTGATCTTGGCCTCGGTCATGTCACTCGTCACCGCCGAGACGATGGGTTGTTCCATAGTCGAGTCCTCCTCGCTGACGACAGTCCCTGGCTCCCAGGTAAAGCTGGAACGCACGTGGAGCGGTATTTGATGGTTTCGGGCGAACTCGACCGAGCGGAGTGCAAGTACACGTCCGCCCGACGAGGCGATCTCGAGCATCTCATCGAAGGAGATCCTCGGTATCCGGTGAGCGCGGGGCACGACGCGGGGGTCGGCCGTGAAGACCCCCGAGACGTCCGTGTAGATCTCGCAGAGGTCGGCGTTGAGGGCAGCGGCGAGGGCCACGGCCGTCGTGTCGGAGCCTCCGCGCCCGAGCGTCGTCACATCGCGGGCGCTCGAGACCCCCTGGAAGCCCGCCACCACCGGTACGATGCCCTGCGCCAGAGACTCGCGAAGACGATCACCTCTCACTTCGAGGATGCGGGCCTTGGTGTGCGTATTGTCGGTGATGATGCCCGCTTGGCTGCCCGTGAACGAGGCGGACGGGACGCCGAGCTCCGCGAGGGCCATGCACAGCAGGGCCATAGAGATCCTCTCGCCGGCCGTGAGGAGCATGTCGAGCTCGCGGCCTGGTCGCACGCGACTCACGTCCTCCGCGAGCCGGATGAGCCCGTCGGTGGTCTTGCCCATCGCGCTGACCACGACGAGCACGTCTGCGCCGGTTCGCCGTGTGCGGGCGATGTGGTCCGCGACCGCGCGGATACGGTCCGCGTCGCCCACCGAGGTTCCGCCGTATTTCTGGACGACTAGGGCCACGCCCAGCCAAGCTACTGCCGGGGGGAGGTCGAGCGATTCCAGGTTGGTCCGTGGTCGGTCGGCTCCGCTTGCTCCGGGCTGGGCTGGGCTGCTCCGGGCTGCTCCGGGCCGGGCCGGGCTGGGCTGGGTGGCGGTTCGCGGCTCGGCCCGCGGGCAGCGCTGCCGGCGCTTGTCAGCAGTTGTGCGGCCATAGCCCACAAAACTGCAAACATGCGCGCTGGGACGGCTCTGCGTGCCGGCGCTTGCCAGCAGTTGTGCGGCCATAGCCCACGAAACTGCAAACGCGTGAGTTGGGCCGGCTGCCCACGAGCGTGAGGGGCCCACGAGCGTGAGGGGCCCACGAGCGGGAGGGGCCCACGAGCGGGAGGGCCCGCCAAGGGGCCCACTGAGGAGCCCGACAAGGTGCCCCCTCAGGGGCGGATGCGCCCTGCCCCGGGGGTTCGGTAGCGTGTCGCTCCGTGCCAAGCGAGAAGAGGGCGCGGCAACGAGCCGCCCGCGAACAGAAACAAGCCATCGTCGAGAAGGATCGGAAGCGGCGCCGCAACACTCGGCGCGGGATCACCCTGACGATCGTGGCGGCGATCATCGTCCTCATCGTCTTCCTCGTGAACAGCTCGAGCGGCAAGACGGCCAAGGGCAGTACCACGACCACGACCACGACCACGACCTCGACCTCGACCTCGAGCACCGTCACAACAACCACCTTCCCGACGCCCACGACGCAACCGTTGACGACGGCAGCTTTTGTTCCGACGTGCCCGCCGGCCAAGGGATCACCCAAGCGCGTCGTTTGGTTCACGAAGGCGCCACCTCGGTGCATCTCGGCGACCTCGGTCTGGGAGGCGACGTTCTCGACGAGCCTCGGCAGCATCGTGGTGAGCATGCCGGCTGCGGCATCGTTCGCAGCCGTCAACAACTTCATCTTCCTTGCCCGCTACCAGTACTTCAACGGGACGTTCTTCCACCGGGTGATCCCCGGGTTCGTGGTTCAGGGTGGCGATCCGACAGGCCTTGGCAACGGGGGAGCCGGCACCGGGACCGGTGGGAAACTCAAGTACGGGTTTCCCGGCTACCAGTACACCGGCAATACGCCGCCAGCGAGCTGTACGACCAAGCCGTCCCAGGCGGCCTGCTACCAAATCGGCGACCTTGTACTTGCGAACTCAAATGGGCCTTCCACTGATAGCAGCCAGTTCTTCTTCGTGCTCCCTGGCGGACAGACGCAACTCAACACCGAACCCAACTACACCATCTTTGGCAAGGTGATCTTGGGAATGAGCGTCGTCGAGAAGATCGGAGCGTACGGCTCCGGCTCGGGGACCCCCACCGTCAGGGTCTACCTTCTCAGCGTCACGATGAAGCTGATCACCCGCTGAGCCCGCCCCGCCACCGTACCGACCAAGAAACGGAGTCCGCCATGCCGAGCGAGTGTCCCCCAGCCGACGGTTCTGCGCCGAAGACACAGCAGTTCGACGGCCCGCCCCCGATGTGCATCGACCTCTCCAAGCGCTACACGGCCGAGATGGTCACATCGAAAGGCACGATGGTCTTCGCTCTCGATGCCGTGACTGCTCCCAGAACCGTGAACAACTTCGTGTTCCTGGCGCGCTACCACTACTTCGACGGGATCGCGTTCCACCGGATCATTCCCGGCTTTGTGCTGCAGGGAGGAGATCCCGAGGGGACTGGCGCAGGCGGACCGGGCTACCGTTTCGAGGACGAGCTGCCACAAGCCGGACGTTACGAGCTCGGCTCGCTCGCCATGGCGAACGCGGGGCCGAACACGAACGGCAGCCAGTTCTTCGTCATCTCGGGACCCGACGGCATGCCTCTGCCGCCGCTCTACTCGCTGTTCGGCCACCTCGTCTCCGGCCGGGATGTGGTCGCGGCCATCAACTCGTTGGGAAGCGCGTCGGGCCGGCCCAACGAAACGGTCGTCATCGAGTCGGTCGCCGTAACGGAGCTCGACTGACGGGCTCGGAGAATCATCTGGGCAGGGCCTCGAGGCCGGCCTCGAGGCCGTCGACGTAGACGGCGACCTGCTTGTGTCCCGAGGATCGCCACGATCCGTCGGTTTCACGGATCAGCGCCGTGCGCTCGGGGATACCGGCGATCGGGATTCCCTTCGGCGCGAGGTCGAGCGTCCGCCAGAAATGGTGCGAGGCACCCGAGTTGTGATGCGGCACGACCGCCAGCTCCTCGACGAGGCCGAGCCCCACCGTGAACGCGCCACCTCGCGGGTCGACCATCGGATCGACGAGGACCATCGCTCCGGCTGACGATCCGGCCACGACCGCCCCCTGCCGCCATGCTGCCGCGAGCGCTTCAAAGACGAGCGAGCCCTTCAGCACCGAGAGAAGGTGCAGGGGCGAGCCACCCGAGAGATAGACGAACCCTGCTTGCCTGACCACGGTTGCGTTCGCCTCGATGTTGGCGTCCGCGTGGCGCAGCACCATCAGCCCGCGGGCGGGGGCGCCGAGCGATGAGAACCACCGCTGTGCAGTCGCAACAGCCCGCTCGGGATGCTCGTAGGCTGCCGCGGTCGGGAGGATCAGCACTTCGTCCGCGCCCGAGCGCTCGAGAAGTTCGGCGTCGAAGTCGGCGCCCGCTTGCCACTCCCCGCCTCCGACGAGCGCGAGCAAGCCCGTGCGCTTTGCGTGTTCCGGGAGTTCTGCGACCCCTTGCGAGCGATGTCCGGCCTCGGCCGAGTTGCCCATGCGCTGCTGCTCGCTCACGGGCGGCGAACCTACACCTTGCCCGGCGGGATGTACCTCGCGGACGTGACGGCGCCAGCTTCGGTCTCGAGCACCCAGATCGACCCCTTTTTCACATCTACGGGCCCGGCGAGGCGCAGGCCGGCCGTCTCGAGCAGCTCAACGATCCCCCAGATGACGTCCCCGTGGGTGCAGATCACGGGCACGCCGCCACTGGCCGCCAGCTCCTCGATCCGCACGAGGACGTCGCCCGCGTCGGATCCCTCCGCGAGGTAGTCGGCGGTCCCGATCGGCAGCCCGCACGCGCCTGCGAGGGGGCGCAGCGTTGCCACGCAACGCTCGGCGCTGCTCGACACGAGGAACGTCGGCCTCGGCTCTGGCATCGGAGCACCCAGCTCGCGAAGGCGCGCACCGAGCGGCCCCGTGTCGAAGCGATCGACGAGTGCCCGTGCCTCCCGAACGCCCCTTCCTGTGAGCGGGCGATCGTTGTCCGAACCCGGCCAGGCGTCGCGCGGTTGAGCGTCACCGTGGCGCACGATGTAAACCCCAACCGCGGCCATTGACTCACCCCTTGCTTGGATTCGGAGTTCCCCGATGTCGGAGCTCACGGTCTCGTTTCGTCGTCAGTGAACAGAGCTCAAGCCGACCGCCGCCCCAACACCGTACGTGACCGCGCCGGCCGCGGCGCAGATCGCGAGCTGGCGGAAGGCCGACCACCACCAGGAACGTCCCGTGAAGAGCGAGAGTGCCGAGCCCACGATCACCGCTGCGACCGCCGCGACGACGATGGAAGCGAGCACCGCGGACGATCCATGGCCCACCAGAAACGGCACCAGTGGGATCAAAGCCCCCACGCTGAAGGTCACGAACGACGCCGCCGCCGCTTGCAGGGGCCTACCGAGGGATCCGGGATGGATGCCGAGCTCCTCCCTGGCGTGGGTCTCGAGCGCCGTTTTCGGATCGGCCATCATCTGTCGGGCGACCTGCGTCGCGAGCTCGGGGGAGATGCCACGACTCTCGTAGATCTTGACGAGCTCGCGGAATTCTCCCTCTGGGCGACGATGAAGCTCCTGGCGTTCGACCTCGAGCTCGCGCTGGAGCAGCTCGGTTTGTGCCCGCATCGAGATGTACTCCCCGGCCGCCATCGAGAACGCACCGCCCAGGAGGCCGGCCAGACCCGCCAGCCGCACGACACCTGCGGGCGGGCTCGCCCCGGAGAGCCCCAGGATCAGCGAAACATTGGTCACGAGGCCGTCGCTGATGCCGAACACGGCGGCCCGCGCTCCCCCGCCCTGGATGTTGCGATGGTGATGCTCGTAGGCCGGGCCGCCCTCGCCTTGCCGTGACGTGTTGCGCCGGGCCCGCCGCAGCGCTGCCGACCGTCGGAGCAAACCGGACTTGCGGGCCGGGCGGTTACCGGGACCCCGAGGGGACGTAGGTGGGCGGTCGGCTGATTGGGCCACGACTCCAGTTTGGAGCAACCATGTGCCAGAGGTGAAACAGCCGGACCGCGCGACGCCCCGGCGGGCTCGGAAAGCCTGCCGCCCGGCTCCGGGTCGTCCTGCCCCAACGGCCGAAACACAGCCAAATATCAGCAAATTTGCTCGAGAGGGCGCGTCCTTTCTCCCGGACCGAGGGCCTACACTCAGCCCAACCTATGGACCGACCGGTGGCTCGAGCTCGCAGTGCCCGTCGGCTGCGGCGTTGCCGGGCCGCCCTCCGGCGCCCGCTCCGCGCAACCTTGAACAGCAGCGTGACTTGACCGGCTCGGGCATGGACGTTCTCGATGTCATCCTCGCCCTGGTCCTCGTCCTGGCCGCGATCCGTGGGTTGCGGCTGGGCGCGGCGGTGCAGGTGCTGTCGTTCGGCGGAGCCTTGGGCGGCCTGGCCGTCGGCGTCGTCCTGGTCCTGCTGGTCTGCCCGCAAGTGAGCGGGCAGCACGCGAAGACGTTCGTCGCCCTTCTCCTTCTTGTCGTACCCGCGGCTGTGCTGGCCGCCGCCGGGCGCCATCTTGGCGCGGGGCTGTGGCGGCGGCTTCGTCATGCTCGTTTCGGTGCGGTCGACGCCGCGGGCGGCGCGATCGTTGCGCTCGGCGGCGCGGTCGCGGTCGTGTGGGTGCTGGCTTCGATCTTGGTGAACAGCCAGTTCACTCTCGTCGCCGATCAGATCAACGGTTCGAGGATCATCCGTGTCGTCACCAATGTCATGCCACCCATCCCGACGGCGCTGGCACCTGTCGAGCGTTTCTTGAGCAACGAGGGCCTGCAGCTCGTGGCCGACGGCTTCATCCAGCTCGCCGGGCCGGTGCCCTATCCCTCGAGCGCCCAGGTGAACGCCGCCGTTGCCATGGACAAGCAGTCCACGGTGAAGGTCGTGGCGACCGGCTGTGGTGAGTTTCAGGAGGGCTCGGGCTTCGTCGTGGCGCCGGGCCTCGTCGTCACGAACGCCCACGTAGTGGCTGGGACGGGATCGACCGACACGGTCTACGACGCCGAGGGCGTTTCTCCCTACAGCGCTCAGGTCGTGCTCTTCGATCCCGAGTTCGACCTCGCGGTGCTCCGCGTCCCGACGCTGCCCGACCGGCCGCTGTCGATGGACCCGGACCTGGCAGGACGCGGCACGAAGGCCGTGGTGCTCGGCTATCCAGGAGGGGGGTCGTTCCAGTTCGACCCTGCAGGGGTGCGTTCCGAATTCCTCGCGACGGGGCTCGACATCTATGGTCAGCAGTCCACGACGCGGGCGGTGTACGTGATTCAGGCGACGGTTCGGCCAGGCAATTCCGGCGGGCCACTCGTCGAGCCGAACGGTCTCGTCATCGGGGTGGTGTTCTCGCGGTCGTCCATCGATCCCGGTATCGGCTACGCGCTCGCGTCCCCAGGCGTGATCCAGCGGGTGCAGCAAGCGGAAGCACTGCCGACCTGGACCGTGGTTGGCACTGGCGCGTGCATCCCGAGGTGAAGCTGGCCCCCGAGGCGATCGGTCCGAGGCTCGGCGACGAGCTCGCGGGTCGGTAATGATGGGGCCGTGACCCTTCTGATCGAGGACTACGGCCTGATCGGCGACACGCATACGGCAGCGCTCGTCGGGCGCGACGGCTCGATCGACTGGCTGTGCCTGCCACGCTTCGACTCGGCTGCCTGTTTCGCGCACCTCCTCGGCGACACCGACCATGGGTTCTGGCGGATCGCGCCGGCGGCGAGCCCGAGCCCGGGTGAGGGGGCGCCGTTGCTGGCCACGCGCCGCCGCTACGTCGATGACACCTTGGTGATCGAGAGCGAGTTCGACCTTCCGGAGGGTTCGGTCCGCATCACCGACTGCATGCCGATCCGGGAGGTGAGCCCGACTGTCGTCCGGTTGGTCGAGTGCCTGAGCGGAACGGTCGAGATGCGCATGGACCTCGAGATCCGTTTCGAGTACGGGTCGGTCGTGCCGTGGGTCCGCCGCCTCAATGGCCAGCTGGTTGCCATCGCGGGGCCAGACGGGCTGGCGCTTTGGACCACCGCGCACACCCGGGGCGAGAAGATGCGGACCGTTTCCGAGTTCAGCTTGCGCGAAGGCCAGCAGGTTCCCTTCGTGCTCACCTACTTCCCGTCGCACGGCGAGGTGGCGCGACCCGTCGCCGCGCCATACGCCATCGAGGAGACCAAGAGCTGGTGGCAGTGCTGGGCGGACCTTGCCAACTTCGAGCCGCACAGGTGGCGTGACGCGGTGGTCCGTTCCCTCATCACCTTGAAGGCGCTCACGTACGCACCGACGGGCGGCATCATCGCCGCACCCACCACCTCCCTCCCGGAGTCTCTCGGGGGCGAGCGCAACTGGGACTACCGCTACTGCTGGCTGCGCGACGCCACACTCACGCTCTCCTCGCTCATGGCGGCGGGCTACCGCGAGGAGGCGGCCGACTGGCGTGACTGGCTGCTACGCGTGGCGGCCGGCGACCCGTCGAAGCTTCAGATCATGTACGGAGCCGCGGGGGAGAAGAACCTGAAGGAGGATGTTCTCGACTGGCTGCCCGGGTACGAGGGCTCCAAGCCTGTTCGTATCGGCAACGCGGCCGCCGGCCAGTACCAGCTCGACGTCTACGGCGAAGTGCTCGGCGCGTTGCACGAAGCCCGCCGCACCGGCCTCGATCCCGCCGGCCCTGCCTGGGATCTCGAACTCGCGCTCATGGACTTCATCGAGACCGGCTGGAAGGAGCCTGACGACGGGATCTGGGAAGTTCGCGGGCCGCGGCGTCATTTCACGCACTCGAAGGTGGAGGCGTGGGTAGCGGTTGACCGGGCGATCCACGATGTGGAGGACTTCGGGCTGGAAGGGCCGGCGGACAAGTGGCGGGCCTTGCGCCAGCAGATCCACGCGGAAGTCTGCGAGCAGGGCTTCGACCCCGAGCGCAACACCTTTACGCAGTACTACGGCTCGAAGGAGCTCGACGCCAGCGTGCTCCTGATCCCGATCGTCGGGTTCCTGCCCGCGAAGGACCCCCGGGTGATCGGGACGGTCGAGGCGATCAGGCGTGATCTCACGGTGGATGGTTTCGTGAGCAGGTACGACTCGGAGAAGTCCGATGACGTGGATGGCCTGTCGGGTCGGGAGGGCGCGTTCTTAGCCTGCTCGTTCTGGTTGGCCGATGACCTTCACCTGATCGGGCGCCACGACGAGGCCGTGGAGCTGTTCGAGCGGCTGCTGTCGCTCCGGAACGATCTCGGTCTCCTGGCCGAGGAGTACGACCCGATCGCAACACGGCTCGTCGGCAACTTCCCCCAGGCCTTTTCCCATGTGAGCTTGGTCAACACGACAGTCGGCCTTCTCGGCAAGGCCCAGGGCTTCACCCACGAGCACCGGCTTGCCGGGGTCGAGCCGGTGTGGAAGCGCATCGGGCACGGGCTGAAGCCGAGGCAGCGCCGGGCGCGCCCTGCCATCGGGGCCTGACGGCCACCGGCTGGCCGGACGCCTCTCGCCAACTGGACAGAACGCGCACACTGACCACCGGTCGGCTGCGCCTCGAGGAGGAGGACGAGCTTGAGAGCAGTCACAGTGACTCCAGGCACTGGCGGCTCCGCCGCGTTGGAAGAGCTGCCCGAGCCTGCAGAGGACCAGGGCTCCGTCCTCGTCGAGACGATCGCGGTCGGTATCTGTGGGACGGACCTGGAGATCTCCTCGGGCGAGTACGGCTGGCCACCTCCGGGGCACAAGCGGCTCGTGCTCGGTCACGAGTCGATCGGCAAGGTGAAGGCTGCCCCAGCCGGCTCCGGCCTCGAGCCCGGGGATCTCGTGGTCGGGATCGTGCGGCGACCGGATCCGGTCCCCTGCTACAGCTGCGCCCGCGGCGAGTGGGACTTCTGCCGCAACGGGCGCTACGTGGAGCACGGCATCAAGGAGCTCGACGGCTTCATGCGCGAGCGCTATCGGGCGGAGCCCGGCGACCTCGTCAAGGTCGATGTGAAGCTAGGCCTGCTCGGCGTCCTGCTCGAGCCGACGAGCGTCGTTGCAAAGGCTTGGGAACAGGCCGAACGGATAGGGAACCGCGCCTACTGGGAACCACGCACGGCCGTGGTCACCGGAGCGGGCCCGATCGGGCTGCTGGCGGCGCTTCTCGGGGTGCAGCGTGGGCTCGAGGTTCACGTCATCGACCAGGTGGCAGACGGGATCAAGCCGGACCTGGTTCGCAGCCTCGGGGCTCATTACCACCAGGGAGCGATCTCCGACGCCTGCAAGGATCCCGACGTAGTGCTCGAGTGCACGGGTGTCGGCTCGCTCGTGTTCGATGCCATCGAGAACATCGGGCCTGGCGGTGTCGTCTGCTTGACGGGAGTGTCACCGACGGGCCGTAACCTCCAGGTCGACGCGGGTCTTGCGAACCGAGACATGGTCCTTGGCAACGAGGGAGTGGTCGGCTCCGTAAACGCGAACCGCCGGCATTACGAGCAGGCCGCCGCGGCACTGAGCCAAGCGGACCAGGGGTGGTTGGCCCAGCTGATCACGCGACGCGTACCGCTCTCCCGGTTCGCCGAGGCGCTGATCCGTCAACCCGACGACGTGAAGGTCGTACTCGAACTCGGCGGCTGAGCCCCCCGAGCACGGAGACCGGAGAAAGCGGAGAAAGCGGCCCAGACAAAGCGGTCCCGGCGCACCGAGCACCTTGGGGATACCGGTGAGGGAGCATCCCGGAACACCCGGTACGCCCAGGACCATCAAGTCACGCTAGGCCGAGTGGCGGTATACCAATAGAGCCGAAGGTCCCATTCTTGGAGACATCCGCCCGCCCGCCCGCTCGTCCGCCCGTCCGCTCGCCCGCGTCCGCCAGGGTGCTTCACAGCGAGGCAGCCGCGTAGACGATGGTGCCGTCGACGAGCGTGAGCAGGACGTTGGCCTCCGCGACGCCCCCGTCGGCAAGGTCGACGGCGAACACGTTGCGATCGAGCACGACGAGATCCGCGCGCTTGCCCGGTGAGACGGAGCCGGTTGCGTTCTCGAGATGGTTGACGTAGGCACTCCCGAGGGTGAGCGCGCGGATCCCAGTTGCCAGATCGACCCGCTCTGCGGGGAGAAACGGGTCCGCGACGGCGCCCGAGCCTGATTCGGGCACGGGCGTCCGGTGCACTGCCACGTGCAGCTCGGCGAGCGGGTTCGGGCTCGAGACGGGCCAATCGCTCCCGAAAGCGACGGCCGCCCCGCTTCGCGCAAGGCTGGCGATCGGGTATTGCCACGCGGTGCGCTCGGGACCGAGAAACGGAATCGTCAGTTCGGTCATCTGCCTGTCCGCGTGCGCCCACAGCGGCTGGAAGTTGGCAACGACGCCGAGTTGGCGGAAGCGGGGGAGGTCCTCAGGGTGGACGACCTGCAGGTGGGCGAGATGGTGGCGTTGGTCGCCGCGATTGCCGTCGGACGTCGCGGCCTCGATGGCATCGAGTGTCTCCCGCACGGCCCGGTCGCCGATGGCATGGACGTGCACCTGGAACTCCGCTCGGTGCAGGCGCGTCACGAAGTCTCTCAGGGCGTCCGGCTCGACGAAGCTCAAACCGCAGTTGCCGGTCTCGTGCCCGGCATGGTCGAGGTAGGGGCGGAGCATGGCGGCGGTGAACGTCTCACAGACGCCGTCCTGCATGATCTTGACGGTGTTCGCCCGGAACCTGGTGCCGGTCCCGGCGGCCCGCGCCCGGGCGCGCCGCTCGATGAGCTTGTCGAGCTGGCCGGCACCCTCGTGGCGGTCCCACCACATCGCCCCTTCGACACGCGCCGTCAAGAGGTCGTGGTCGACGAGGTCGAGATAGGCATCGAAGGAGTCCTCGAAGCCGGAGAAGCTTCCGACGATCGCGTCCTGCCAGGCCGTGACGCCAAGCGAGTGAAGGTAGGCCTGCGCCTGGAGCAGGCCGCGGCGGACCTCCTCGGCCGTGGTCGGCGGAACGATGCGGCCGACGAGCTGCATCGCTCCTTCGTGGAGAGCGCCGGTCGGGTTGCCGGACTCGTCCCTTTCGATCCGGCCGTCGACAGGGTCCGGCGTGTCCCGGTCGACACCGGCCAGCTCGAGCGCCCGAGAGCTCACCCAGGCACTGTGGTGGTCGCGATTGGGCAGGTAGACGGGCCGTCCTCCACTGAGGTCGTCGAGATCGGCCGCCGTCGGGCATCCACCCGGGAACGCCTCCATCGACCAACCGCCGCCAAGCACCCAATCGAGCTCCGGATTGGCGGCACCGTACCGGGCGATCACCTCCCGGAAGCCCGCGCGTGTGCGCTCGCCGGTCAAGTCGCAGCGCAGCATCTCCACACCGCCCTGAGGCGGGTGCACGTGAGCATCCTGGAAGCCGGGAAGGAGCAACCGGCCGTCGAGATCGACGACCTCGGTGCGCGGCCCGGCGTGGGGCCGAACATCCGCGTCGTCGCCTACGGCGAGGATGCGCCCATGCCTGACCGCGACCGCTCGTGCCCAGGGCCGGCTTGGGTCCACGGTGTAGACGTGCCCGCCGGCGAGGATGACGTCTGCGTCGTCGTCACCCGTCATTAGGGGCTCGGTGCGGGTCGTGCGGACATGGTGATGAAGTCTCGCGGCCAGAAGGCCTCGAAGAAACGATACGGAGCTCCCTCCATGTTCGAAAGCAGGTCCGTGCCGTTCGAGGCACTTGCGAGTCCGTTCGAGGGCACCGGGGAATACGTGGCGAAGGTGGGCCACGCCGGGTTGATGTCGAGCTCCATCGCCCTCACAGCTCCTGCGTGGGCAAGGAGCTCCGCGAGCTGGACGATGTTGAGCGCGGGGCCCGCGACGAAGACGAGCGCACCGTCGGCGGTGACGCCGACGCCTGATCGCCAGGCCTGCGGCTGGTTCTTGATCGTCGAGCCCCAGAGGTAGTTGTCGTAGGGGTTCAGGCCCGGTACAGGTTGACCTTCGTCGACAATCAGCGTCAGATTCTGCCGAACCGCCGCGATGTCGGGTCCCATCACCGCGTCACGGCCCCAGGTGCCGACCGTGGCCGTGCCGTTCGCGTAGATGACGAACGACGCGGCGCCGTTGACGAGCGGGAAGACCGTTTGCCCGTAGTCGTAGTAGCCACCTCTCGCGTCCTTCATTTTGAAGCCACCGTTGAACGCCGCGACGAGGGTCTGGGCTTGAGCTGGCTCGACCGGCGCTGAGTACAGCCAGGGTCCGTGGCCGGGGCTCTCGCTCCCCGAGTACAAGGTCGCGCTCAGCAGTCTCGGATCCATCCACGCGATCCCGGACATAGCGCCAGGCGCGCCTGGTTCCTGGAGCGTCGTTTCGTAGACAGCCGGCTTCCCGCCGACGAGACGGCCGGCAGGCTGCCACTGCCCCTCGCCCCGGCCAGGGGAGTTACCCGGGAACGGGGCCAGCTCCTCCGGTTCCGGCAGCGGCGGCCCAGCCGCGACCGGAGGATACGTCGTGAACTTCTGCGAGCTGCCGGGCACTGTCACCGTCGTCGCCGCGGGTGTCGTGGTCGTCGTGGTCGAAGTGCTGGTAGTCGTGGACGAGCTCGTAGTCGTCGTGGGATGCGTCGTAGTAGCCGGCCTGCTCTTGACCGAAGTCGGCGTGTCGCCGCCGGTTGCCGCCGAGCAGGCGGCCAGCACCATCGCGGTCAGAGCCACCGCCGTCATCTTCAGCGGGCCGGCGGTGGTGTAGCGCGGGCGGCGGGATTGGGTGCTCATGGGTGTCGAGGCCCCGACAGCCGCCGAACGAGTGCGGGCCTTCACGGATGGTAGATCAGGCTGCTCGCCAGCGGTCTGTCGCGCCCCGCCTCCTCACCGAGGCGGTCGCAGCGACACGTCCTCTTCGCCGAGAGCCTCGAGCTTGTCTCGCGGAGTCGGAATTCGGGGCTGGAAGAGCTGCTGGGCGATGAGCGTCGGGACGAACGCAGACAGGAGCACGACCGTCACGAGCTCGGTGTACTGCGCCTTGTCGATGAGGTGGTGCGTCAGCCCGAACAGTGCGGAGATCGATCCGAAGGTGAGGCCCGTTGCCATGAGCAGCGTCGTGTAGGTGCGCTGGCGAGCCGGAATCTTGAACGCCGAAGCCGTAGGCCAGACGCCGAGGATCTTGGTCACCATCTTCACGCCGAAGAGCAAACCGATGACCCCTGCCCCGGACACGAGGGCTGATGCCGAGATGAGGAGTCCGGCGTGCAAGAAGAAGAAGGGAGTCAACAACGCGAAGGCGATCGATCGGATCCTGTCCACGAGCACACGGTCGTTCATGAACACTCCGGCTACGACGAGACCTGCGACGTAGGCCGGGAGGACGGCCTCGCTCCCGGCGGCGGTAGCGAGCCCTCCGAGACCGAACAGGACGACGAGGAGGAACTTCACCTCTGGCTCGCTGACGCGGTGGCCGAACCGGTCGATGACAAAGCGAGTTGCCCTCGGCAGGACCAACAAGGTGAAGACCGTGACCACCACGAAGACGAGGAGCAGCCAGCCATAAGTGGCGAACAGCCCGCCCAGCGCGAGCACCGTGCCGAGATCGGTCACGAAGCAGGCCGCGAGGATGAGCTTGCCGAGATCGTGGCGGTTGAGCCCGGTCTCGATCATGACGGCGTACACCACCGCGACCGATGTGGTGCTCAACGCCACGCCACCGATCTCGGCCGCATGCAGGTGCCAGTCGAGCACGAGCTTGCAGAACCCGAAGGCCCCGAGAAACGGCAGCAGGAAGGACACGACACCGATCGACAGGCTCGCCTTCCAGTGTTTTCGCAAGGAGACCGGGTCGATCTCGGCTCCTGCGAGGAACGTCAGCATGAGCGATCCCGCACCTGCGAGAAACGTCGTGATCTCGGTCTGCTGGATGTGCGCCTTGAGGCCGGGAATGTTGCCGAGCACAGCTCCGACGAGGATCTCGACGAGGGCGACCGAGAGACCGAGCTTGATGCTGATGACGGACGCCAGCAGCGCCATGGCGAGCCAGATGGCGAAAACGTAATACGAGTTCATCCGTACCCCTCGATATGGCCGGCAGGGGTACGTAAAGGGCCCTACCAGCGTCCTTCGCAGCTGGTAGAAGCCATCAGCCGGAACCGACGTTCGGCAATTCGAGGAGCGGGCCTCATCGCGCCTGGCCCGGAGTATAGGAGGTGCAGGGTGGGGGGCGTCGAGCGAGCCAATACCCAAATTTGTGCTCGTCTTGCCTCCGAGAAAGAGAGTGGACGCAATATTTCTTGGTGTTGGTGCGCCGTTTCGATACGCGCGCCCTTGCTCCGAAGCCTCGTGGGCCGGGCCGTGCTCGTAGGCTCAGAGCGAGAGGAGGCTGTGCGCCGTGTCCAAGACTTCCTACGAGCCGTGGCCGGATCTCGATTACGAGCAGTTCGCGCCGACAGGGCATCTGCTGCACATGATCGTGCAGATCATCGGAAAGCTGAAGCTCGCGACGCCCTTCGAGCCTCAGTGGGCAAACGTGGCCTTGTGGGTGACCAGCCGGGGGCTGACGACGGGTGCCATTCCGGACGATCGCGGCACCTTCGGCGTGACGTTCGACCTGGTCGAGCATCGCATCGACGTTTCGACCAGCTGGGGAGCCGCTAGCGGATTCGGACTGTCGGCGTGCTCGGTCGCGGACGTGTACCACGAGATCTTCGCCGAGCTGGCTGACGCGGAGGTCACGGCGACCATCAACCCGATGCCGCAGGAAGTCGCTCACCCGATCCGTTGCGACCAGGACACCGAGCACCGGCCCTATGACGCGTCACTGGCCAATGCCTGGTGGCGCGCCCTTGTGAGCTCTGAGCAGGTGATGCGGCGGTACCACGCACGTTACTGGGGGCCGACCCCGCCGATCGGCCTGATGTGGGGCACCTTCGACTTGAGAGACATCCGACTCAACGGGCCTCGGATCCCACCCGGGCCTGAGGTCCGCCACATCCGTCGTAACGCCATGGACAGGGCACAGATCGAGTGCGGCTGGTGGGCAGGGTCGGATTCTTACCCTCGACCGGCCTACTTCTCGTTCACCTATCCCGAGCCCGAGGGCATCGAGCGCGTCGTGCTCCCCGGGGGTCGCTGGGAATCCTCGCTCGGTCTCTTCGTCCTCGACTACGCGGAGGTTCGTGCTGCGCGGGACCCCGCTGCCGCGTTGCTCGTGTTTCTCGACGCCGCCTATGAGGCTGGCGCGGCTATGGCCGGATGGGACCCGGAGCTGGTGACATCCGGCCAGCCGGACAACGCCTAGACGGATCGCAACCGTCTGGTAGCAGGGCGCTAATCCAGTGCCGAGTCGATCTGCTCGGCGACCTCGTCGGTAGGTGCGAGGGGGTGGGTCGCGGGAACCGTACCGAGCTTTCCAGCCTCGAAGTCCTCGAAAGCCTGCTGGATCTCGCTCCTGGTGTTCATGACGAAGGGCCCGTACCAAGCAACCGGTTCGCGGATGGGCACGCCTCCCAGGATGAGAAGCTCGAGCGTCGAGGTGCGGGAATCCTGCTGAGCTGAGGCCTCGACAGTGACGGTATCCCCGTGGCCGAAGACCGTGAGCTGCCCCGAGGTGACCGGCCGGCGCTGGGCACCGACGGTGCCCTGGCCGCCGAGCACGTACACCAAGGCGTTGAAGTCTTGCGGCCAAGGCAGGACGACCCGGGCATCGGGTGCCAAGCTGGCATGGACCATCGCCATCGGCGTGTGCGTGGCGCCGGGACCGCTCTGCCCATCGACCTCCCCGGCGATCAGTCGTAGCAGGCCACCACCGTCGTGGGAGGACAGCAGGGTGACTGCGGCGCCCTCAAGGTCCTGATACTGGGGATCGATCCACTTCTTCGCGCTCGGGAGGTTCACCCACAGCTGGAGGCCGTGGAACCAGCCCCCGGTCGCGACGACGTCGTGAGGCGGGGTCTCGATGTGGAGGATCCCCTTGCCGGCTGTCATCCATTGGGTTCCACCGTCCCGGATGACTCCGCCGCCGCCCGTCGAATCGGCGTGCTGGATGACGCCATCCATCATGTAGGTGACCGTCTCGAACCCGCGGTGGGGATGCCAGGGAGTGCCCTTCGGTTCGCCCGGGGCATAATTGACCTCACCCATCTGGTCGAGATGGACGAAGGGGTCCAGATCGACCAAATCGACACCGGCGAACGCCCGTCGTACCGGGAAGCCCTCGCCCTCGAACCCGCGCGGCGCCGTCGTGACCGATCTCACCGGTCGTGGGATCGCGGTCTCAGGCGGCGCCGAGACGTGCGGCAGCCCATCGGTGTCGTCGATCGTGACAGCAGGCATCGCCGGAACCTCCGAGATCATTGGCAACTGAGAGAAAGTATCCTCTGGCTTTCGGGTCGGATGCGGTCGGCGGCGACTACGCCGTGACCCAGATCAGAACCTCGGCACCCTCGGGCCCGGCAGTGAACCTCCGAGTGCCGGCACCGACGAGCCGGGCCGCGTCACCGGATCCAAGCCCACCGGCACCTTCGAGGTCGAGGTTTCCCTTGGCGACGAAGAGGTGAGCGTGTCGACCTTCGGGCACCGTCGCCGCGTCAGCAGCTCTCAGCCGGCCACCCCAGAGGACGGCGTCCCGCTGGCGGATCGAGATGGCGGCCTCGTGGCCCTGACCCGAGGCGATCACCTGCAAGCCGCCCCGGTCGAGCTCGCGGTTGATGTCGAGCTGCTCGTAGCTGGGATCGACCCGCTCGGTGTCAGGAACGACCCACATCTGAATGAAGTGAACCTCGTCGTCACTCGACGGGTTCATCTCCGAGTGCCAGATGCCGGTGCCGGCGCTCATGCGCTGTGCCAGGCCAGGATAGAGCTCTCCCTTGTTGCCTTGGGAATCCTTGTGCTCGAGACAGCCGGACAAGACCCACGTGACGATTTCCATGTCCTGATGCGGATGCGTGCTGAATCCGGTTCCGGGTGCCACTCGGTCGTCGTTGGAGACCAGAAGGAGGCCATGGTGGGTATTCGTCGCGTCGAAATGATGGCCGAAACTGAAGCTGTGGCTGCTGTCGAGCCAGCCGAGCCTTGTACGAGGGCGGGTGTCAGCGCGCCGAACGGCGATCGCCGTGCTCATTTCGTGGTCCTCCGGGTCCAGCCAGGTTGCTTGCCGCCTTACAACCACGTTCATATGAAAATATTCCATCTGTGCAGAATCCTGATTCCGACACGCTGGCCGTGTGGACGGCTCTCCTGATGGCACATCGAAGACTCATCTCCCAGCTCGACTCGGAACTACGAGCAGGAGCGAAGATGACGCTCGACGAGTACGACGTGCTGTTCCAGCTTCGACAAGGCAGCCGTCCGATGACCATGACCGAGCTGTCGGATCGACTGCTGATCAGCCGAGCCTCGGGGACGAGGGTCGTCGACCGGCTCATCGAACGCGGCTGGCTGGACCGCTGGCATGACGACCGCGACCGCCGGCGAGTCCTGGTCGAGTTGACCGATGAGGGCCGACGCGCCCAGACAATCGCTGGTCGGCTGCACCTGAAGGGCATCGCTCGACTGGTTGGAACTCCGCTTGCAGGTCACGATGTGAAGGCCCTGGCGGCCGCGCTACTCGCTCTTGAATAGCCTGCCAGCATGCCGTCGGTCGCCGTCCCAGCCGAGGACGCGGGCGTACCTCGGGGCACCAGGGTCGAGCTGGACCCGACGACGAGGGAATTCGCACGCAACATCTTGTTCGGCGGGTCGCCTGCTCGCGCCTTGCGACTCAGCACGAGCGGTGTTCGAGCCCTTGACGAGCTACGAGCGGGTACGGTCGTCTCGCCCGCCGCGGCGAGCCTCGCAAGGCGGCTCATTGATGCCGGCATGGCCGACCCTCTTCCGGGACCGGTGGCAGTCGCCTTCGACGTGACCGTGATCATCCCCGTCCGGGATCGGCTCCTCGAGCTTGAGGACTGCCTTCAGGGCCTCGGAGGCGAGCACCCGGTCCTGGTCGTCGACGACGAGTCGGCCGATCCGGAGGCGATCGCCGCCGTTTGCTCGCAGCATGGCGCTCGAGTGGCTCGACGGAGTGGCGGTGGCGGGCCCGGAGCCGCCCGCAACTTCGGGCTCAGTCTCATTCGCACAGAGTTTGTCGCCTTCCTGGACAGTGACTGCGTCTCGTCGCCGGGCTGGATCTCTCGGCTCGCCGGCCACCTCACCGACCCGCTTGTAGCAGCGGTCGCGCCACGGATCGTCCCCATTGCCGGAACCGACCGGGGCGCGGCGACGCGCTACGCGTCCGCGCGTTCGCCGCTCGACCTCGGCGACCGTTCGGCGCGCGTGGCGCCGGGAACGCGAGTCTCCTACGTGCCCACGGCGGCGCTCCTCGTTCGGCGTGCCGCGATCGGCGAGGGCTTCGATGAGGAGCTCCGCTACGGGGAAGACGTCGACCTGGTGTGGCGTCTCGTCGACGCGGGATGGCGCGTGCGGTACGACCCGACGGTGCAGGTGGCACATCGAGAGCCTTCGTCGTGGTCGGGGTTGCTGCGCCGTCGCTATCGCTACGGCACTTCAGTCGTGCCGCTGACGAGACGACACCCGGGTGCCACGTCCCCGCTCGTGCTGCAGCCGTGGTCCGCACTGACGGTGCTGGCGTTGCTGGCGCGCCGACCGCTGTGCGCCGCTGCAACGTGCGCGACCGGCACGGGACTGATCGTGCGCCGGCTTCGCACGACGGGCCTTGGCTGGCGCCAGCTCACGTGGCCGATGGCCAGCAGCTTGTGGCCGACCTTCCTCGGCCTCGGTCGATGGTGCGGTCAGTTCGCCTCCCCGGTGCTCGTGCTGCTGCTCGTCCGCCCCGGCGCACGTGGGCGAACTCGTCGACGCCGTCGGGTCGCTCTTGGCATGCTCCTGCTCTGCCCGGGCCTGAGCGAGTGGGCGCGCCGCCGGCCGAAGCTCGACCCGTTTCGCTTCGGGCTCGGTGTTCTCGCAGACGAAGCCGCCTACGGCGCAGGCGTGTGGCGTCAATGCCTCCGAGACCGGTTGTGGTCGCCGCTCGTGCCCTCGACCGCCCGAACGGCTTCCGGGTTGACCGCGCAGAATAAGAGTGATTATCATTCCTCTTGTGCTGGCTAGCCAGAAAACCGCCCGTCAGGCGAGGAGTGACACTGGAATGGGTGCTCAGCACCGGAGAACTCACACCCGGACGATGTTGGTCGCGCTCGGCCTTGCTGTCACGTTGCTTGGAGCCGGATGCCGGAGCTCGTCGGGCAACACCGACTCACAGGGCAGCGTCATCTCGGCCGTGGGGGCCGAGAACGAGTACGCGAACGTCATCGCGCAACTCGGAGGTCGGTACGTCGACGCGACCGCGATCATGAGCAACCCCAACACCGATCCCCACACGTTCGAGGCGAGTCCTTCCGTGGCCGGGATCGTCAGTGCTGCGCAGCTCGTCGTTCAGAACGGCGTCGGTTACGACACGTTCATGAACACCATCGAGGCCGCGTCGCCGAACCCCAAGCGCAAGGTCATCGACGTCCAGGCGACGCTCGGGCTTCCGAACAGCACGCCGAACCCGCATCTTTGGTACAACCCCGGAACGATGCCCGCAGTCGCGAAAGCAATCGCGGACGACTTGTCGGCTCTCGATCCCGCACATGCCGCCTACTTCCGGGAGAACCTGGCGAAGTTCGACCGGTCCCTGGCTCCCTGGCTCCAGGCGATCGCTCGCTTCAAGGCCGGCTACTCGGGAACTCCTGTGGCGACCACTGAGCCCGTCGCCGACTACATGCTGGAGGCCGCCGGAACGGTGAACGAGTCCCCCTTCCCACTGCAAGCAGACATCATGAACGGCGTCGACCCGGCGCCCCAGGACATCACGCTCGAGAACAGCCTGTTCACCCAACACAAGGTCAAGGTCTTCCTCTACAACGAGCAAGTGACCGACTCGATCACGCAGGCCTTCCTCGGCGTCGCGAAGCGCAACGGCGTGCCGGTGGTCGGCGTCTACGAGACGATGCCCACGCCCGGTTACGACTACCAGAGCTGGATGCTGGCCGAGGTCGACGCCTTGCAGAAGGCCGTCGCGGACGGCATCTCGACCGAGCGCTTGTGACGACTCGCCGCCAGCTCGCCGATGTCGGTGACGAGGTCCTCGCCCTCGAGGGGGTGACGCTCTGGCTCTCCGGGCGAGAGGTCCTCCACGACGTAGCCTTCAGCCTTCGCGCCGGAGAGCTCACCGGCCTGATCGGATCGAACGGCGCGGGCAAGACGACCATCTTCAGGGTGATTCTGGGCCTGCAGGCGCCCACGGCGGGCAAGGTGCTCCTCTCCGGCCACCCGCGCCCACGTCGCAACCGGCTCATCGGCTACGTCCCGCAAAGCATCGACCTTGATCGAGATGTTCCCTTACGGGCTCGCGACCTGGTGGCTCTCGGGCTCGACGGCGACCGGTTCGGCGTTCCGCTGCCTTCTCGAGCCCGTCGGCAGTCAGTCGACGACATGCTCGAGGCGGTTGATGCGAAGAGCTTCGCTGACGCTCGCGTCGGCAACCTCTCGGGAGGCGAGCTGCAGCGGATCCTGATCGCCCACGCGCTCATCAGCCATCCGCGGCTCCTGCTGCTGGACGAGCCGCTCGCGAACCTCGACATTCGAAGCGAACAAGAGGTCGTCACGCTCGTGTCGCGGATCGCGAAGGAACAACGCGTCGCGGTACTCATCTCCGCACACGAGATGAACCCTCTGCTCCCGGTGATGGACCGCGTCGTGTACGTCGCGGCTGGCCGGGCCGCGAGCGGATCGACCGAGGAGGTGGTCCGCGAGGACGTCCTCAGCGCGCTGTACGGCCATCATGTCGACGTGCTCCATCTCCACGGCCGCATTCTCGTGGTTGCTGGTAAGGACGAGGGGCACCATGTGGAGCTCGAGAAGAAGCGCACTCTGTCTCAACGCGCGATCGGGTGACGATCGTGGCAGGTCTGCTGCACCATGTCTTCGAGCCAGGCTTCTTCTCGAGCGAACCGGTTCACGTGGCGGTGATCGTGGGAGGCGTCGTCGCGCTCGTGTCCGCTGTGGTGGGAGTGTTCACCGTGATCCGGGGTCAGTCCTTCGCCGGCCATTCCCTCGGCGATGTGGGCACTACGGGAGGCTCGGGCGCCTTTCTCGTCGGGGCCAACCCACTTTGGGGATTCGCCATCTTCACCATCCTCGGAGCCGGGATCATGGAGCTGTTCGCCGCACGGCGGCCGCGCGGAAGGGACCTGGCGACCGGGATCGTCCTTGGGGGGGCTCTGGGAATCGCAGCTCTGTTCTTGTACCTGGGCACGACCGAGACCAGCACGACCGGTGCGACCATCACCATCCTGTTCGGTTCGATGTTCGTGATCCGCGCGTCGACGATCCCGGTGTTCGTGACGTTGGCCATGGCGGCATTGGCCATCGTCGGGGCGCTCTATCGGCCGTTGCTGTTGAGCACGGTGAGCTCGGACGTCGCTGCTGCACGCGGGGTCCCGGTGCGCAGGGTGGGAATCCTGTTTCTCCTTGCGATGGCGATCGCGGTGTCCCTTTCCTGCGTGACGATCGGCGCGATCCTCAGCACGGCCCTGTTGATCGGGCCGGCGGCAGCCGCGCTCCGGCTGACGAAACGGCCTGGTCTCGCTCTCGCCTGGGCAGCTCTCATCGGCCTGGCGACAACCTGGCTTGGCATCTTGCTCGCCTACGACAGCTTCTACTGGCCACCGGCGAGACGGGGTTGGCCGGTGAGCTTCTTCGTTGTGGCGCTGGTCTTTGCCGTGTACCTGCTGGCCGATCTTGCGAGCCGGCGGACCAGGAGACACCACCGGGCAGCGGAGAACCCGGGCGGTCCGGATGCGAGGAGCTCGGGCTTCGAAGAGACGGTTGTCGGAGACTCGCTGTTCGGAGCACGGTGATGTTCTCCGGCTTCATGGTGCATGCGTGGATGGTCGCGACGATGGTCGCCGTCGTTGCGGGTGTTGTCGGGTTCTTCACGGTGCTCCGCGGCTCGGCCTTCGTAGCTCACGCGGTTCCCCAAGCCGGGTTCGCGGGGGCAGCGGGTGCCTCGCTGCTGGGGATCAGCACCGTGGCAGGTTTGGGGACCTTCGCTTTGGTCAGCGCACTCACCATCGGCTTGCTGGGCAGGCGTGGGCGGCACGACGCTGTGACGGCGCTCGCTCTCGTGTTCATGCTGGGGCTCGGCGCGCTATTCCTGAGCTGGAGCGAGGAGTATGCGAACGCGATCTACGCCCTCCTCTTCGGCGAGGTGCTCGGTGTGAGCGGCAACGAGGTCCTGGCGACCGCTGCGCTAGGAGTGGTGTCCATCTCCGCGATCGTCCTCCTGTACCGCCCCCTGATGCTGACCTCCGTGATGCCGGAAGTCGCGGAATCAAGAGGGGTGCGGGGCCATCGGATGGAGATGTACTTCCTGGTGGTCGTGGCGTTCGCGACGACGATGTCGGTGCCTGTCGTCGGCGCCCTGTTGATGTTCAGCCTGATGATCGGTGCCCCCGGAGCCGCCCGATCGTTCACCGACAGGCCGTTTTGCGCGATGAGTCTCTCTGTCGGCATCTCGATCGCCATCGTGTGGATCGCGCTCGCCGCGTCTTACGAGTCCGATTGGCCCGTCGGATTCTTCGTCGGTGTCCTTGGCGCGATCTTCTTCATGGGCGGGCGCGGATGGGCAGCCTGGCGCGGCTCGAGGGTCGGGCAGGCGGAGCGGGCTGGGCAGCTGGCGCTCTAGCCGAGCGGGCTGGGGGCCGCCGCCTTGCCTTCGTATTAGTAAGTGCTAATATGTTCATGCATGGCGACCGATGCTGCGTTCCTGCGAGGCGGCAGTGATGCAGCGAACCTCGCCAAGGCCGGGGAACTGCTGCGGGCGCTCGGCGCTCCGCACCGCTTGGCCATCGTGCTGCACCTGGATCATGGCCCCCAGTGCGTTCACGAGCTGGTCGACCAGCTCGGGATCTCCCAATCGTTGGTATCCCAGCACCTGCGAGTCTTGCGTAATACGGGCCTTGTCCTCGGGGCACGGCGTGGCAAGGAGACGGTGTACTCGCTGGCTGACGAACACGTCGCGCACATCGCCCGGGACGCCGTCGCCCACGGCGACGAGCAGGTGCGCCGGCCATGGGCGCCCACTTGAGCACGATCGAAGTGACGGACAAGAGATAGAGAAAGACATCAAGAAGGGGAGCACGAGGGAATGACGAACAAGGCCCTGCACGAGACGCACGCTGATCACGACCACGTCCACGGACCTGACTGCGGTCACGCTTCGATCGATCACGACGGGCACACCGACTACTTTCATGACGGCCATGTCCACCATGTCCACGACGACCACTGGCACGAGTGTGCCGACGAGGTCCACGCCGTCCATGACGCGCACGACCACGTCCACGGACCCGACTGCGGCCACGAGGGACGGCATCATGGTGATCACGTCGACTACGCCCACGACGGGCATCAGCACGCAGCCCATGAGGGCCACTGGGACGAGCACTGAGCGGACGTAGGGTCTGCGGCCGTGGTGCTCGCACGCTCCGTCCATGAAGCCGTCGGCCTGCGGTTCGCCGGGTTGGATCAGCGCTACACGCACCTACGGAGGGTCCTCGTCGAGACACTGGCGGCGGCCGGGCGACCGCTGACCGTCCCGGAGATCTTGGCGTCGGCCCCGGAGCTTCCCCAGAGCAGCGCGTACCGCAACATGACCGCGCTCATCGACGCGGGGGTCGTCCGCAGGGTCGCCGGCGCCGACGACCATGGCCGTTTCGAATTGGCAGAGGAGCTGTCGGGGCATCACCACCATCTCGTGTGCGCGACCTGCGGCAAGGTGGAGGACGTCCACCCGTCCCCGAAGTTGGAGCGGGCACTCGGTGAGGCGGCGCGAGCGGTGGCAGAGGAACAGGGCTACCAGGTAACCGAGCATCAGCTCGATCTGCTCGGGCTGTGCCCCACCTGCAGAGCGTCGTGACATGGCTGCGCTCGTGTGGCGGCGGGCACTCGCCGGCGAGCCGGCACTCGCCGCGGAGCCGGGCCGCTCGCAGGTCGCCTTGATCAGGACCAGGTAACCCGACAGCGGTCGCGCCAGGTCTCGAGCAGCTCGACACGGCCAGTTAGGTCTAGGCCGGCTTCGGACCGCCGGTTCCAGAGGAGCAGGTAGAGGACCTCGGCCGAAGCCCGGATCGTGACGTCGCACGGGCCGAGGCCCGGTGCCGCTTCGAGCCGGTTCGCCAGGATCCGAACCGTCCACCCGGCTGTCCAGTCGGTGGGCTCGAATCCGATGATGCCGACGACCTCGCCCGTCGGCGGGTCGGGTGCCTCTCGCCCGAATAAGCCCGTGAGGAGCTCGTCGATGCCGTCGGCGGCGAACCTCGAGGCAATCGAGGTGATTGGCTGACCTGCTGCGACCTGTGCGTCGACCCTGTGGATGGCCGTTTCGTGAACCTGGCGGCGGGCCCAGAACGCGAGCGGCGAGGGCGCAGCGAGGAACGTCCAGCAGCGGAGGTCGCGCGGTGCGCCCGACAGCGTCCGCACCAAAGCAGCGTGGCCTTCCTCGTCCGGCTGTCTCTTCGATCCAGTGCTCGGCCATGGCCAGAGATGCCGTGGTGTCGAATGCTGTAGCAGGCGTCTGAACGACCGCAACCCTGACCCTTGTCGATGTGGTCACGCTCCGTGCTCTGTCCGTGCCGGAGGTCCGCCACAAGTGTCGGCACGGACGGCTCGCATCCGACGCTCCGCAAAGGGCCGCGCGTTCGATCAGGGCGCGATCGTGGACTCGAGATTGCGGCGGAAGCTACGCACCGTGAGCTCGACCACGCGGTCATGCCCCCAGCGAAGGAGCGGATGCGCGAACCGGCTGGCGATACGCATCGGCGTCTGCATCATCTCGACGGACCATGTCGCTTCAACCGTGCAACCGCCTGCCCGACTCCGCCGGATGCGCAAAGCTGCGGTGCCTTCTAGGTCGCCGTGCACGACTGCGTCGATCGCCGTCGGCCGGCGACACGCCACGAGCTCCACGTCGACGCGCATGCGGTAGGGGAGTGGCGGTGCGACGACACCGTGCATGACAGCGCCCGGCCGGAGACTCCCGCCCTCCAGGCTGAATTCCTGGAGCCACGGCCACCAACGCTCGAATCGATCCGCGTGTTCGATCGACGACCAGAGCTCGGCTGGCGTCACGTCGAAGTGGAACCCGCCTCGGTAGTCGATCACCGGCGGAGTCGGCACCCCTTCAAGTTATGTCTCGGGGCGCCGGAGCGATCTGGTCGAGCTGCGCATGGTGCCGACGTTTGAGCTCAGACCGCTATTCCTCCTCGTCATCGGGCGGCGCGCTGGTCAGGAGCTCCCGCCAGCGCTCGTCGGGCACGTGGGCAGGCGTCGTCGTTCTCAGGAAGTCCTCAAGGACGGCGAGGAACCGGTCGGCATCCCGCCACGGCACGAAGTGTCCAGCGCCCTCGAGGATCTCGAGACGGGCACCGGGAATGGCCTCGGCGGCCCGGTAGGCGTGAGCCACCGGGATGACGCGGTCGTGGTCACCCCAGACAATGAGGGTTGGAACCGCCGCGGCCAGGTACAGCCGGTCATGAGCGCTGACTCGCTGACCGCCGAGGTCGATCACCGAGCGGACAGTGTGGATGAAGGCCATCTGGCCGTGCCGATCGGTCAGGGTGGTATAGCTGCGCCACACCTCGGCCAGGGTGTCGCCGGGTCTCCAGCCCACTCGGCGCGCCATGACGCCGGGCCACTCGCCTACTTCCCGAATCCGTCGGTGGAGTAAGAGCGGGAGCACGTATTCGGCACCGGGGAGGGTGACCGCTTTGAGCAGCGGGCTGACCTCCTTGCCGAGTCCGCCAGAAGCGACCAGCACCAGCCGTTGCGCCCATTCGGGGAACTGGTAGGCGAACTGCATGGCCACTCCACCGCCAAGTGAGTGGCCGACCAGGGTCACGCGTTCCTTGCCCAAGACGGCAAGCAAGTCCCGGATCCCACTCGCGTAGGCACCCAGCGAGTAGTCGCCACGGGGCTTGGCCGACCGCCCGTGGCCGAGCAGGTCGGGGGCGATCACCGTGTAGTGCTCGGCCAAGGCGGGCATCACCGCCCGCCACGTCGTCGAACTCCCTGCTATCCCGTGGATCAGCAGGATCGCCGGCCCCTCGCCGGCCATCCGGTAGCTGACGTCGTGACCGTGAATCCGGACGGTGCGGGGACGGAACGGACTGGACTTCACGGTGCCTGTACCTCCAACTTCTGCACCCTCAAGATTCAAGTCCTACTTCTTGGACGTCCGGGCATTCTTCTCGAACTCGCCCAGCGCGTTCTCGGTCACCTTCACGATCCTCTGCGCGAGCTTGTTGGACGTACCGACCAGCTCTTCAGTCATCTTGAATGCCGAATCGATGATCTTGCGGCGAGGACCCCCATCCCTGCTCACATCGGGGAACACGCCGTCGACCGTGTCGAGGAACTTCCGCACCGCCTCGAGCGCCGACTGCTCGGCATCTTGGACCGACTCGATGACGCGGATCGCACCCTCGTCGACCGTCTCCTCTGCTCTGTTGGTCATGAAGTCCTCCTCTTTCCTCTGTTGCATTCGCCAGCCTCGGCTACAACCATGCTGTCAAGGCCGACCGAGCCCGAAACAGAGGCTTTCGGCAGTTTCTCGTCACCCGGTGGATTTGACGTCCCGACTCGACACTTGGATGCTGGATTCTGCGGCAAGAGGCCACCAGTCCCACGTCCTAGCGAGCTCTTGGCAGAGCCGCTCTGGTTTGGCAAGGATGTGCAACGTATGCATGAACATGCCTGGTGGGTGTCGCCGTGAGTGATCCGCTCGGCACGCCCGGTTCGCCAAAGAGCTTGCCCTTGATACTCGCGCGCGAGCTCGCGTCGAACCTGGCGACCCCGATGTTCCTGCTGGATGCCGGGGGCATGCTGGTCTTCTACAACGATGCGGCGGCCATCCTGCTCGGGAGGTCGTTCGCGGAGCTGGGGGAGATCCCCTCCGGTGAGTTCGGCGAGGCCTTGCAGCTCGCGACGCCCGATGGCGAACCGGTTCGGAGGCGTGACTCGCCCGCCGGCGTCGCCTTCTTCGAGCGTCGACCAGCACACGAGACCCTCCTGGCGACGGCCTATGACGGCGTGCGACGTCAGTATGAAGCAACTGCGTACCCGTTGATCGGCGCGGCCGGTGAGATGCACGGCGTCGTCGCGGTGTTCTGGGAGGGTGCGCCCGGGGAACGCAACGGCTGATGCGAGCCCGAGTCTGGGGATGTCGGGGGTCCGTCGCCGTACCGGGAGCTGACACGGTCAAGTATGGCGGGAACACGTCGTGTGTCGAGGTGCGCCTGTCGAGCGGGCACGCACTCGTCCTCGACGCAGGTACCGGCATGCGGCCGCTGGGTGTGGTCATGCAAGACGACCTGCCCGTTGAACTGCACATCTTGCTCACGCACCTTCATCTCGATCACTTGCAGGGCCTCGGCTTCTTCCGTCCCTTGTACTCAGCCGCGCTCGACATCCACATCTGGGGCCCGATGTCGCCGGTGCAGCACCTGTCCGAACGCATCGCGATGTACCTTTCACCGCCGCTGTTCCCCGTCCGCCTCGAAGACGTGCCTTCACACCTCACGTTTCACGACGCGCCCGAGGAGCCAGTGACGATAGGTTCGGCGACGATACGGGCGGCAAAGGTCACCCACCAAGGCCCGACGGTCGGTTACCGCATCGAGGAGGAGGGGCGTGTACTCGTCTATCTTCCCGATCACGAACCATCGCTCGGCACGGATCTCCTCACCCTGCCAGCAGCTTGGATCAGTGGGCATGACATCGCTCGCGGCGCGGACGTCTTGTTGCACGACGCGCAATACCGCGATCACGAGTACGGTGCCCACGTCGGTTGGGGGCACTCGAGCATCGCCGCGACCATGGAGTTCGCCCGCAAAGCCGACGTGGACACCGTCATCCTTTTCCACCATGATCCATACCACACCGACATCGAGCTCGAAGAGCTGCTCGCCGAGGCCCAAGGCAAATGGCCCGGAATGGAGGACCGCGTTCGCCTTGCCTACGAGGGCATGATGATCGTGCTCGACAGCGAAGTGAAGGTATAACGTCGTACGGGCGATCTCGTCTGCGGCCAGTCAGCCGAGGACGAGTCTCAGACCCGGTGGCACCTGCCCTGGCCAGCCACTTTGGGCCAAGAAAGCAGTGATCTCGGCGGAGAGCGCCGCCGCCGCGCGTGACGGCGCGTGATCCTCGCGCCTCACCAGCCCGATCTCGCGCTCGAGCCGCGGCGAATGTAGACGCAGGACACGAAACCCTGCCCCGCCGGTCGCCACGATGCTCGGGACGATGGCAGCACCGATACCGGCCGCCACCATGGACAGCACACTGCTCATTTCGACGCCTTCCAGCACGATTGACGGCGCAAAGCCAGCCCGGTCGAAGGCGGCCAGCGTGGTAGGCCGCAGGTCGTAGCCCTCCCGGAACATGATCATCGGTACGTCACGCAGGTCGGCGATCGAGATGATGTCGCGACCCCCAAGGACGTGGTCGACGGCGATCACGAGGACCAGTTCCTCGATGGCCAGCACCACCCGCTCAAACATCGGGTGGTGCAACGGCATGATGGCCAGTGCCAAGTCCAACGTGTCCGACTCGAGCCCTTCCACCAGGTACCGGGAAGCGCGCTCGGAAACCGTGAGAGAGACTCCAGGGTACCGGTGGTGGAAGCGGTCAAGGACCGCGGGCAGCAAGGTGGTGCCGAGGCTGGGCGTTGCGCCGATTGCGACATGCCCGCGACGAAGACCTTCGACCTCGGTGACGCCCTGGATGACTTCGGCGAAGTCGCTCAGGACGCGCCGGGCAAGGGGGAGGAGCTCCTTTCCGGCGTCCGTCAGTGCCACAGGTCCTCGGCCACGGTGGAAGAGGGGCGTACCGAGCATTCGCTCGAGCCGGCGAACCTGAGAACTGATCGACGGCTGCGCGACGCCCAGGCGTTCAGCAGCCCGGGTGAACTGCTGCTCCTCGGCGACAGCCACAAAATATTCGAGCTGGTGGATCGACGGATCCATTGGAGTAGCCATAGGCAGAGCCTATGGCTACAAAAGACAGCATGTATAGGTCCTTCGGCCCTAGCTGCTTCTCACATATAGGCGGAAGCTCAAGCACGTGAGGCCAGCAGAACAACAACATCGTCCAGAGACCGTGAGCAGGTCCTCGGCGGCCAGTTTGCGCACGATGCGCAAGCTCGGCGTGCTCGGGACGGCGGTTCTGGCGCTCACGTTGGCAGCCTGCGGAGGTTCGAAAGCACTTGTGACCACCTCATCTACAAGAGCAACCGGCGCGTCAACGACGACGACACTGGCCAAGTCGAAGGGCACCACCACCACCACCACCACAAAGTCCGCCACCACGACGACACAGGCCAAGTCAAAGGGCACCACCACGACCCAGGTCGGCACCAGCACGACACAGGCCGCCACCACGACGACACAGGCCACTAACAAGAAGGTCGCGTTTTCCGGCAGCTACTCCGGCACTGCCTCGTTGCTCATCGATAACACCGGCACCAGCGCCTCGGCAACGATCTCCTCGGTCTCGGGCACAGGCACCGGAACCCTCGTCGGCGCCAGCTCGGTCTCGGGCAGCGGCTCCACGAAGACCGTGAGCGCGCTGTGTCCTACTTACACCCCGTTCACCGGTACCGGCCGCATCAGCGGTTCTGCGGGCACGATCACCTTCACCGTGACCGAATCCAAGTCGTCGGGCTGTCCCAACAGTGACAGCGCCCCCGTGAAGGTGACGTTCTCCGGCGTCGCGGTGGCCACCGGGGGTACCGGAACAGCCGAGGGTGCAACCGGCACCCTCACGTTCAAGGGGACTCTGAATCTCGGCGGCACGAGCGGATCCCAAAGCGGTAGCTACACGGTGACTCTCAGTGGACAGCTGACGGTTAAGGGCTAGCGGGCTAGCCGATGGCCCCAGAACCCAGAAGAGAAAAGAGGAGCGTTGGCATGAAAAAGCTCATAACGAAGGTGGCCGTCGGGTTGGCGGCGACCGCATGTGTGGCCGGCGTCGCGGTCGTGGGCGCGGGCGCCGTCACTGGTCACGCTACGACGGCCACGACGACGACGACCCTGCCCCCGCCGGTTCAGGGAAATGGGCCGCACCACCTGTTCTTCTATGTGGACACGGTCCAAGGTGGAGGGGGAACGGTCAAGTTGCCGCCCAATGCCGCCTGCTCCATGTCGAACCTCTTCCTCCGGGGGGAGGTCGTCGTCTTCCGCATGTTCGGCGTCCACATCACGACCGGTGGGAATGACCTCACCAACGTGACGGTCAAGTACGCCTACGTGACCATCCCGGGTGTGGGAAGACTCCCAATGTCCTACGGGTCGCACGGAACGGTCTCGTTCTGGTCGGTCCCTTGGGGACCGATAGCGAAGAAGTATCCGCTCGGGGTCGTGAACTTCGTCGTCACGGTCGTGACCAACCCGGTGCCGAATGGGCTGACCGCGGCGTTCCCGTCTGAGACCGGCTACTTCACCCAGAAGGGCATGCCGTCGCCCTCTCAGCTCACGATCATCAGCTAGCGAAGTCGGCATCGCTCGGAATCGTGTAACTGCCGTCGTCGCCTCCGGGTGACGACGGCAGTTCCAAATCGCAGATGACGAATATCAGAGACGACTACCAGAAAGGTGAGACTCATGACGAGGCACTTCAGACTAGGAAGACGGGGGGTTGTGCCTGTCGGGGTCTTGGCAGGAGCTCTGCTGCTGTGCTCTTGCGGCGGCAATGTCGCCAAGAGCCCTACCCCCTCTACCACTTCGCCGGCGAAAGCCGTCTCGACCGGCGCAGGCTTCACCGTGCTCCGGTCACCGGCGATCCCAGGTGTCTCCCCTCTGCCGGGCCCGGTCGCGAGCCCTGCACAGCCGAGCCCGACCATGGGGATTCTCCAGGTGACGCCCGACGAGGCCGTCGCTGGGGCTCCGATGACGATCTCCGGCTCGCACCTCCCGGCCAACGCGAAGCTCGAGCTCACGTGGTCGACCGCGAAGGCCACGTGGATGGTCGAGCCCGAGCCGGGCACGGTCAACTACCTCGGCCGCGCTGACGAGAAGTTCGCGGTGGTGCTGGCAACGACGACCACCAATGCCGGTGGCGCGTTCAGCGTGTCGCTGAAGGCGCCGGTCGACTTTGGCGGTGTGCACGACATCTACGCCGTCATCAAAGGCGTGGAGGACGCCCACGGCGGATTCATACTCCTTCGGACGCTCACGGTCAGCCCGAGGAGCGGCCCCATCGGGACACCGATCACGATCACCTACAGCGGCATCGGTGCGAGCCTCTACACGGGCGGCGCCTCCCTGCTCTGGGACAACCACTACGTCGGCGAGATGATGGCCAACTGGACGCGCGGTACGGCGCGGGTGACGATCCGAGCCGCTGGGTCGGTGGGGACACACATCATCCAGGTCGGAGATGCCATCAGCTTCCTGTATCTCAACCTGGCGCAGTCGCCACTTCCGTTCGCGAAGGGTGCCAGTGTCACGTTCACGGTGACAAAGGACGACGGTCCTCCTCCGCCGTCCATCGACTGGCCGGTCAACGTCGCTCCGACGATCAGCGCCCGAACGACGCTCAGGGCGGGCGGCCTCGAGGCTGGAAGCAAGGTGCAGGCCACGCTCTCCAGTACCCGGGGGCCTGTGGACACCAGCGTCGCGCTCATCGCGGCGGGGCTGTCGAAGAGTGCTCCCGTTCAACTGGACTGGTCCACGGTCGTCGGCAACCGTGTCAATTGCGCCAGCACCTGCTGGGCTTTCGTGTCGCAGTCGTTGGGTAGCGCGACCCCCTCCGGCGGATCGCTCCGAGCGACGATCAAGGTTCCCAACGGCCTCGGCGGCTGGCACGTCGTGCAGCTCGTGCAGAGCGGCCACGTGCTGGCGCAGGTGCCCTTCTATGTCGAGGAGAGCATCGTCGGACAGGGCGTGTCCTCGATCGTCGTGAAGGAGGGCCAGCCCTTCACCGTCCATCTGGACGGCGTCGGCTGGACCCAGGTCGATAACACCGTCAGCGTCGACTACGACAACAGCTACATCGGCTACGGGTGCGGGTTCAACTCGAACGGCGACGTCCTCATGAATCTCATTGCGACCGGTGGCCCGGGGACGCACCTGATCGACATCTACCCGATGCTCTACACGCTGTCGCCGTCGTTCGCGGACACGCCGTACGGCATGGTGCCCGTCCTCACCTACGCACAGGATGAGCCCGCCTTGGCACTCGGCTACCACCTGCCGGCGCTGAGGCTAGCGATCACCGTCGTGAGCTGATCGCCAGCGGTGCTCATCGATGGGCCTCGCCCCTCGCCTCTCGCTCATGGCGAGGGGCGAGGCCCTGACGCGAGCGACCCGGGCGATGGGTTCCGGAAGCCACCAGTTCCAGCGTCCGAGCAGAGTCATCAGGCTGGGCATGAGCAGGCCGCGCACGAGCGTTGCGTCGAGCAGGACCCCGAGCGCGAGACCTGCGCCGAGCTCCTGTAAGCCGGCTACGCGCCCGGCCACGAGCCCCGAGATCGCCCCGACCATGATCACAGCCGCGGCACTGACGACTCGCCCCGTATGCGCGAGTCCCTCTTCCACGGCGTGCATGTTGTCGGCCCCTTTGTCCCATGACTCTCGCATGCGCGTGACGAAGAAGACCTCGTAGTCCATCGAGAGGCCGAAGAGCATCGCGAAGAGGAATACCGGGACCCACCCCTCGATCTGGGAGACTCGGTAAAGGCCGAGCAGGTCAGCACCGACGCCGAAACGGAAGATCACGACGAGCATCCCGTAGGTCGCGGCGACGGAGACCATGTCAAGGAGAACGGCCATCAGCGGCAGCAGGAGCGACCGGAAGGCGCGCAGCAGCACGAGGTAGGCAAGCGCTAGCACGAGAAGGACGATCCAGGGGAAGGTTCCGTAGACGCGCGCGAGGAAGTCGACTCCCTGGGCCGCCGCGCCTCCAACGTAGACGTGGATGCCCGCTGGAAAGCGGGCGGCGGGAACGAGGCGAAGGCGTAGTTGGCTCACGAGGTGCTGGGATGCCTCGTCACCGAAGTCCTGCCTACCGACGACAAACATGCGACCATAGCGACCGGACGAGTCGACGTACGGCGCCCGCGAACCGATCGCCACGACGAAGACCTCGGGGTTCTTGAGGAGCTCATAGGCGAGCCGAAGCGTTGCCGCGGAGATTGCCGGAGTGAGCGCCTTGCCGGGCGAGCCGGCATCGACGACCACCTCGATCGGTGTTATCACTCCGGGTCCGACGCGGTCACGCAGGAGAGCCAGGCCGCGAGCCGACTCGATGTTCTGCGGGATGGCCGTGACTGACCCCGGCGTGAGCTGAAGCCAGGCGACCGGTGCAGCCGCGACGACGAGCACGGCAGCCGAGCCAGCCAGCACGGTGAGAGGGCGACGCATGACCATGCGCGCGAGTCGCGACCAGAGACCGCGCCCGACGTCGCGTCTCTCTCCGATCCAGGGCAGACGGGCGCTCCGCATGCCGCGGCGCCCCAGTAGCGACAGCAGGGCCGGTTGCAGCGTGAGTGCCGCGACGATCGAGACGAGCGGGACGACCAAGCCTGCGAACCCGAGCGAGCGGACGAACGGCACCGGGATGATGAGGAGGAGCGAAAGGCCGATAGCCACAGCGATCCCCGAGAGGAGAACGGTATGGCCCGCCGTTGCCATCGTGCTCACGATTGCGTCGTCTACTGAGCGTCCGCTGTCCGCCAGTTCCTCTCTGAACCTGTGCACGACGAGGAGCGAGTAGTCGACAGCGAGTCCGAGCCCGATGAGCTGGACGAGGTTCGGGACGTAGAGGACCATCAGGAACTCGTGCGCAAGGGCGTAGACGACCGCAAGCGAGGCGGTTGCCGTGCAGGCGGCAACGGCGAGTGGGAACAGCAGCGCGGCCGAGAGACCGAGGACGATGGCGAGCAACGCCAATGCGGTCAACACCGCGATGACCTCGCCCCTACGTAGATCGGCCGCCAGGATCGGGGTGACGTCCTGCTGGAGCGCTGGTGGCCCGGTGACGTAGGCGGTGGGGAGTCCCGGCCCTGTCACGGCGCGGCGCAGGGCCTCGGTGTAGGAGGCAGCCTGCTGCAAGTCGAGTGACGTGGAGATGTTGCCGTAGAGGATTCCGGCTCCCGGGCGCAACGTCGTGGCGTGAGCGGTGGGCACTGATCGCGAGGCAACGGCCAAGCGCTGGCCCAGAGAGCGGACTTCGAGGGCCGACGGGTTCGCTACGCGGAAGACAACCGTGAAGGTTCCCTCGATGTTCTCGCTGAAATGCTGCGCCAAGATCGTGTCCGCTCGCTCGGAGCCGGTCCCCGGAACTGCAAGCGAGGTCGAGAGGAGCTCGGGGAGCCGCACCGTCGAGAGCACGCCCACGACGACCAGAGCGACCCAGCACGCGATCACTACGATGCGCCGACGGATGACTGCCCGGGTCCAGCGCTCGAGCATGGGTCAGTGTAAGTCTTGGCGATCGCACCGCCGCACTTGGAGAGCTATCTCGGAGTTCTCGTACGTCCCGGCTCCGGGACGTACGGTTCGTACGTCCCGATCAAGAGTCGAGGAACCGCAGCACGGCCAGGACCCGGCGATGATCGGACTGAGACACCGGCAAGTCGAACTTCGTGAAGATGTTGGCGACATGCTCTTCGACGGCGCCGTCGGAAATCATCTCTTGGTGTCAATCCCCCTTGAGCGCACCATTGACGGTTCACGATGTATCAGCTCGTGGTAGCGGGGATCGGCCCGGGCCTCTTCGAGCAGCGGGGAGTACATCAGCTCGAGCAGCGGCAGCGAATGCAGCTCGAGAGCCGTGCTTCGCCTGACAGCTGTGGCTGCGCTGATCAGGCAGTGGCCGTCGGGCCCGACCCGTCAGTCGTTCACAATCATCCAGGTGCGGCCGTCGATCAGCTCTCGCACAGCGTCGAGGTGGCCCGCGTGGCAAGCGGTCTCCGTGATCACATGGAGGATGATCTCTCTCAGATCCTCCAACCTCCAGTCGGGCCGAAGCTCCTCAGGCCACTTCGCTGGCGCCGTGTCCAATGGCGTGGCTCGATGATCGCGTTGGAAACCGCTGTCTCCTGCCGGTAGCGATCGAAGATCGCGCTCGGTGGGTGTCAGCGGGCACCTTCCAACCCTCTACCGGATCGTCAGGCTCCTCCCGCTCGAGTGCCTCACCTGGCTCGTTTCCCTGTCCATGATGCGATCGTGGCATGCGCAGCCCAACTGCCGCTAGAGCCTTCACTCGAAGAGCGCCAGACCTTTCTGAGACTCCGCCTTCCGGGTGAATGCTGCCGGCGCGGCGGCGGAGGGAGTGGGATTCGAACCCACGGTGCCCTCGCGGACACAACGGTTTTCGAGACCGCCCGATTCGGCCACTCTCGCATCCCTCCGGGCGGGTCAGGTTAGCCGAGGACGTCGCGGCGGTCCGCGAAGAACTGCCGCAAGAGCGCCCCCGCTCGATCAGCACCTATTCCGTGGTCGACCTCGATCTCGTGGTTCAGGCGGGGATCGGCGCACAGGTTGTAGAGGGAACCGCAGGCGCCCGCCTTCGAGTCGAACGCCCCGAAGACCAGGCGAGCCAACCGCGCGAGCACCGCGGCGCCCGCGCACATCGGGCAAGGCTCAAGCGTCACCACGAGCGTGGCCTCGTCGAGGCGCCAGGTGCCGAGCCTTTCCGCTGCGTCTCGGAGGGCGAGGACCTCGGCGTGAGCCGTCGGGTCCCCGCGCAGCTCGCGTTCGTTATGACGCCGTGCTACCACGCGCCCTTCGACGAGGACGACGGCTCCAACCGGGACGTCGCCGTGGCCGGGCGCGAGAGCGGCCTCGGCGAGAGCGATGGCCATGGCCTCGGCGTCGGTCACGCCGGGAGCGTAGAGCCGCGCGGCTTGACCCGTGCCGTCCTAGGGTCCGGGGGAAGTTCGAGGGTCCCGGTGAGCGACACCGATTCGAGGAGTCGCCGATCGTGGGTGACGAGTAGGAGGGTGCCATCCCAAGCCTCGAGTGCCGTTTCGAGTTGCTCGATCGCGGGGAGGTCGAGGTGGTTGGTCGGCTCGTCGAGGACGAGACAGTTGGTTCCCTTCGCCATGAGCAGGGCCAGTTCCGCACGCGTCCGCTCGCCGGGTGACAACGTCCCGAAGGTTCGCGCGGCCTCCCCCGCTCCCAATCCGAATTTGGCAAGTAGCGAGCGCCCCTCACCGGTATGGAGTCCTGTCGCGCTGAGGAAGCTGGCCCCGAGCGGCTCGCCCAGCGCAAAGCGCATCCGAGCCTGGCCGAGCTCGCCGAACACCACGCCGGGACCGACCCATCGCTCGCCTCCGTCGAGCCGGATCGTCCCGAGGATCATTTGGATCAGCGTCGTCTTGCCTGCGCCGTTCGGCCCCAGGATGCCGAGACGGTCGCTCCAGCCGACCTCGAGGTCGATCGGCCCGAGTTGCCATCCTCCACGACGGGCCACCGCCTGCTCGAGCCGCGTGACGACAGCGCCGCTGCGCGCCGCGGACGCGATCTCGAGGTGGAGGCGCCAGGGCTCGAATGGCTTCTCCACAGCAGCGAGGCGCTCGAGTGCGCGTTCAGTCGAGCGGACCTTGGAGGCCTGTTTCTCTGTCCGGTTGATCCGGAAGTCGCGTTGAGCCTTGTCGTTGTCCTTGGGGTTCCTGGTTGCCTTCGCGACTCCGGTCACGGCCCACTGAGGATGCTGGCGCTCTCGGGCGAGGAGCCGGTCACGTTCGCCGGCGTAGGCGACGTGAGCCTCCTCGGCGTGGCGACGAGCCGTAGTGCGGGCGTCGAGGTAGGCCTGCCAGCCGCCACGAAACAGAGTCAGTCGATGAGAACCGGCGTCGATCTCGGCGATCGAGGTCACGATGCGCTCGAGAAACGCCCGGTCGTGGGACACGACGACCAGTCCGCCACGACGGCGATCCAGGAATCCCTCGAGTACTTCGAGGCCTTCAAAGTCGAGGTCGTTCGTGGGCTCGTCCAGGAGCACGATGTCAAAACGCGACAACAGGAGCGCCGAGAGCGCTGCCCGCGCTGCCTGGCCACCCGAGAGCTGCGACATGCCGAGGCCGAGCAACGACGCAGGAAGGCCGAGCTCGGCACAGACGATCTCGGCCCGCGCTTCGAAATCCGGACCGCCGAGTGCGAGGTACCGCTCGAGTGCGGACCCGTACCGAGCATCGGCTCCGCTTTCGGCGGCGGCCAGAGCCGCGGCCGCGCGACCGAGAGCGGATTCGGCCTTGGCAACGCCGGTTCGTCTCGCGAGGAAGCTGGCGAGGGACTCGCCTTCGATGGCCTCGCGCTCTTGCGGCAGGTAACCCACGGTCGCGTTCGGGGGAAGGCGGGTGAGGCGGCCTTCGTCGGGCTGGTCGATCTCCGACAGGACTCGCAGCAGCGTGCTCTTGCCGACACCGTTCGGCCCCAGGATGCCCAGGCGGGTCTCGGGTCCGACGGACAGGTCCACCTTGTCCAGGATCACTTGCGCACCGTGACGTCTCGTGACGCCTTGTGCGACGAGCGTGGCCACGGCGCTGCTCGATGACGGGGCGTGTGCTAACGGGCGAGCAAGTGAGCTGCGGGCGTTGCGGGCGTTCAGCATTCAAATCCCCAGGGTGAGTCGGACGGTCAGCGGGCGTCGGGATGGGGATCAGATGCGCACGTGATCAGGTTACCCGGCGAGCGAGGCCGGCGGTCCAGATCGGGCTCCACCGTCATGGGGCCGGTTGAGCCATCGACCCCGGCCGTCGACAAGGTCGATGCATAAGGAGCTTCACCTGCGCTTATGGTCAAGGTTCGGCAAGAGCGCGGAGAGGATCGGCGGGGCTGGTCTGCGGAGGACACCCAAGATCGGCAATGCTTTCGGGGTGGCGCTCGACTCATCCTCTCCTCGGCGCGTCACGCGCTCGGCAGCGAAGCGGTCGTCCGCGGAGCGTTCGCCCCACGTGGAGCACCTCACCGAATCGGATCTCCCCGACGACGACGGCGACTGGGAGGAGCGGCTGGACCGAGCCTTGGCCGGCGATGGGGCGCTCTCACCACGGCGCGCCGGCAGGCGCGCCGCTCGCGGTCGCGGATCGGCGCGAAGCCACAGCCGAGCCCCTTCGGGCAATTCCGAGTCGACAACGACTGCCCCGGCTTCGGAGCCGTCGGGCTCGACCCGCCCCACCCACGCGGCGACCGGTGATCCCGGCAATGGGCGCGGCGCCGACGACGCCAGGCATTCTGGAGTCCACCGGCCCTCCTGGCGGACCCACCGCAGGTACGTTCGCGCCCGAAAGCAGCAGCGGAGGCAAGTCCGGAGCCAACGCCGGACTTGGTGGGGTCGCCACCCGGTCGCCTCGGGGACCCTCGTCGTCCTGGTCCTCCTGACGCCGATCTGGGTCTCGTTCGGCGGCGCGCTCGCCAACCCGTCGCTCGGGAGCAGCGCGTCGGCCCGTCTCGCCGAATGGTCCCGTGACCACGGCGCCGGAGGGCTGGTCACCTGGATCGAGAATCTCTATTACTCACACCACGCTCCGCCCATCGGCGGTCAGCCTTCCAAGACCGCCCTCCCCGGGCACTCGACGGGCACACGCCCGACGGGCTCGGCTGTCAGCGACCGGGTCCTGAAGGGCGCCCTTGCTGTTCCGGCACCCCTCGTACCGTTCCCCCGGACTCCGCTCCCGGGCGAGGGCAAATGGGTTCCGGCCGGGCGCCTCGTGGACGGGATGGCGGCGGTGTACACGACCTTCATGCGGCCGGATGCTGTTCACACGAGCGTCGTCGACGGTGTTGCCTGGATCGACACGAAGCTGCTCAGCGCCAGGCTCTACTCGGGGAGCTACATCCCCGGCGGTGGCCCGTACAAGTACAACACACCTCTCCCGCTCGACGCCGAGTCGAGCCTCGTCGCCGCGTTCAACGGCGGCTTCCGGTTGGCTGACTCGCAAGCCGGCTATTACACCGAAGGTGTCACGGTTCGCCCGTTGGTTGGCGGGGCGGCGTCGCTCGTCATCTACAAGAACGGAACCGCCACCGTCGGCGCCTGGGGCACCGAGCTCACGATGACTCCGAACGTGGTCGTTGTCCGCCAGGAGCTGAGACTCCTCGTCGACAACGGCCAGCCGGCTCCGGGACTGGCCACCAACGAGAAGGCCCAGTGGGGCACGGTGCTCGGCAACTCGATCTACGTTTCTCGCTCGGCCGTGGGAGTGACGAGCGATGGGGCGCTGGTCTACGTCGGCGGACCCGACCTTGACGCGGTCGACCTCGCCCGCCTGCTCGTGCGCGCCGGTGCTGTGCGAGCCATGGAGCTCGACATCAACTCCGAATGGGTGAACTTCGCCACCTTTGATCCGGCCACGCCGCACGGCGTTGCGACGATCGCCAACGCTCGGGATCTGCTGCCCTCGACGGACATGTCGGGTGCGTACCGCTACTTCATGAGCTACTGGGAACGGGATTTCTTCACTCTTTCGGCCCGGCCCCGCCCGCTCGGCACCGGCAGCTGAACCAAGCTCAGCCTGGCATCCGCCGCCAGACCGAGCGCGGCACCAATCTCAGTATCCCGAATACGTACCGGAGCCCGCCAGGTACCCACACGACCGCCGCGCCGCTCTCCAGCCCGCGTAGAACGGCGTCGGCGACGTCGGACGCTTCGACCGCAAAGGGCGCAGTCTTCCGGCCCGCAGTCATCTTCGTCTTCACGAAACCAGGCCGTACCACCATCACCTCCACCCCACTTCCGGCGAGCGCGTCCCCGAGGCCGAGCGCAAAGCCGTCCAGACCCGCCTTGGCCGCTCCGTAGACGAAATTGGCGGCGCGCACGCGGTAACCGGCGACGGACGAGAGAACGACGATCCGACCTGAGCCTTGGGCGCACAGCACGCGGGCGAACGCAGTCATCGCGGCTGCCGGGCCTGTGAAGTTCGTCGTCGCAAGCGACGCGACCGTCGGGGCGTCGAGCTCGGTGAGCTCGGCCGTGCCGAGCTCACCGGCAGCGATCAGCACCATGTCGATGTGGCCGAGACGCCGGGCGGACTCGTCGGCGAAGGTCTCGAGGGCGCTGATCCTGGTGACGTCGAGCCGCTCCGTCTCGACCTTGGTGACAGCGAGCGCGCGGAGCTCCTCCGCCGCGGCCTGGAGGTTGGCGCTGTTGCGCCCTGCGAGGAGGGCCGAGGTCAGTCGCCGGCCGGCCAGGGCACGGAGGATCGCCCGGGACAGATCGGCGCCACCACCGACAGAGACCACTGTCTGCGGCATGCCCGTGACGTCGTTCACCGTCCGCCGCCTCGAAAGGCCCGGCTTGATCGTCGCGGGCGCGACCCGGCGAGCCGAAGGCGACGGCCGAGGTCGGAGGCGAGCATGCCCTGCGGATCGACGCTACGGCGGATCTCGGCCCACTCGTCGAGCCGCGGGTACATGGCATGCAGGACCTCGGGCTTGACCCGCCCGTCTTTCGACAGGTAAACCCGCCCGCCAGCAGAGGCGACGACCTCGTCCAGCTCGTCGAGGATCAAAGCAAGCCCCGCCGTGCCGAGGGGCAGGTCGAGCGCGAGGGTCCACCCGGCGGTCGGGAACGAAAGGTGCCCTTCTCCGGCGGCCCCGAAGCGCTTCAGGACGACGAGGAAGGAGGCCTTGCGCGCCGAGCTCAGCCGCTCCAGGACCCGCCGGACGACCTCCTCGGCACCGAACGGCACGACGAACTGGTACTGGGTGAACCCGCGCGGTCCGTAGAGGGCGTTCCAATTGCCGAGGCCGTCAAGGGGATGGAAGAAGGTGGAGATCCGCTGCAGCTCTCCGCTCCGCTTCTGCGGTGCGCGCCGGTACCAGGCCTCGTTGAAGGCAGTAACGGTCATCGGGTTGAGCAACGAGACAGGCGGGGTCAGGGGCACCGCCAGCAGCTGGCGGGGGTTGAACTCCAGTGGGTCGTCACGCAGTTTGGCTGGAAGATCGGAGATGCCAGCGTGGTCGCCCAACGTGATCACGGAACGTCCCAGGTGGCGCCCTCGCGCCAGGCTGTCGACCCAAGCCACCGAGTACCGGTGATCTGCGTCGGTCTCGCTCATGCGCGCCATGCACGCGTCCAGGTCAGCGCTCCGCTCGGTGTCCACCAGCATTCGGGACGTCTCGATCGGCACGAGCCGCAGCGTCGCGTCCGTGATGATCCCGGTGAGGCCCATGCCGCCTGCGGTCGCCCAGAAGAGCTCAGCGTCCTTGTCGGGCCCGCATTCCAGGCGCGCGGTCGGCGTCACGAGGTCGAGACGCTCGACGTGTGCACTGATCGTCCCGTCCCGGTGATGGTTCTTGCCGTGGACGTCACTCGCGATCGCCCCACCGACGGTGACGTACCGGGTGCCGGGAGTCACCGGGACGAAGAAACCTCGGGGGACGATCAGCCGCAGCAGGGCGTCGAGCGAGCACCCGGCCTCGACCCGGACGCGGCCTGTGGTGAGATCCAGGTCCACGACGCGGTCGAGCGCCGTGCAGTCGAGCACCGTGCCGCCTGCGCACTGCGCGGCGTCGCCGTACGCACGCCCGAGGCCGCGAGCGAGGTAGTGACCCGGCTCGCTGAGGCAGGCCGTGACGTCCTCGGCGCGTCGAGCGTCAACGACCCAGGCGGCCGACGGGCAGGCGCGACCCCAGCCGGCGAGGAGCTCGCCGTGCCGTTCGCCGCTCACGAATAGATGCCGATCAGAAGGAGAACGATCCAGGCAAGGCCGAGCACTTGGAGGGTCCTGTCTTTGAGAGCCAGCTCTTCGGGGGCACCACCCCGGCCGCGTTCGACGGCGAGTTCCACCGCCAGCACGGCAAGAACAAAGGGAATGATGGAGAGCTCGAAATAGACGAGATGCCCGCCGCGAGAGCTGAGGCTGAGATGGTTGTAGCGGTCGAACGCCCAGAGGCAGTAGGCCGTGACGGCGACGGACGCTGCAAGCGTCCGGACGGTGCGAAGGAAGCCGGCGGGGTACTCGCCGAGGGCGACCCGGTGGACCGCGCGATCTTCGCCCATCACCTCGTACTCGGAGCTTCGTTTGCCACCGACGATGAACAGGGCGCCGAAGGAGGTGACGAGCAGGAACCAGGGCGACAGCGGCACGTGGGTCGCGGCACCACCGGCGACGGCCCTCAAGATGAAGCCCGATGCGACGCACGCCATCTCGATCACCGGCATCCGCTTCAGCCCGAATGAGTAGGCGAAGCTGATGACCACGTACCCGCCGACGACGCCGGTGAGTACCTTGCCCGAGAGCATGCTCGCACCGATGAGCGACCCCGTCAGGAGCGCGGCGGCTGCGATCCAGGCCACCACGATGGGCACCTCACCAGCTGCGATCGGGCGACGCCTCTTGACAGGATGTAGGCGGTCCGCGTGGGCGTCGAGGATGTCGTTGACCAGATAGGTCGAGCCGGAGGCGGCGACGAAGATCGCAAACGCGGCGGCGCAGCGCCAGAAGACAGCTGAGTGGAAGATCACGCCCGCCGCGGCGGGAGCCGCGAAGACGAGGAGGTTCTTCACCCACTGGCGGGGGCGCACGGCGTGCAGGAGCGCGACCGGGAGAGGTCGCCGGACTCGGGGAGAGCGGAGGCGTGGCTCTTCGTCCGTGACCGGCGACCAAGCTGGCGGCGCCTGCACAGGCGGCGCTTGCGCAGGCGGCGCCTGGGCAGACATCGGAGGGCGGCGTTGTGGGACGCGCATGGGAGCTATCGTACGAGGCCTTTGCGCCTTCGAAACAGCGCAACAGGTCCGCCGGGCGGTCTGAGGGCCGGCGATTCGACGGTCCCCCCAGGTAGTGCCACTGTCCTCACGCCCTCAGGGCTTGCCATCAATCGAACTGGAACGACCTCTTGGATAGGTTGAGCCAGAAGCCCTGGATGGCGGTGACGATCGCTCCGGGGGCATCGATTGCGGCTCCGAGAGCGACGAACAGCGGCGCCAGATGATCGACGGTCGGGTGCGCGAACTCGAGCGCCGGCGCTCGCCGCCGGTAGTCCACCAGCTCGTCGAAGGCTCGGCGCTCGATGCAGTCGGCTGCCCAAGCGTCGAACTCAGCTGACCACGACGGTGGGTCGTCATCAGCCCGGGTCACATCGATGAACGGGAGGCCGTGGGTGAGGAAGCCGCTGCCGATGATGAGCACACCCTCGTCGCGGAGAGGTGCGAGCGCTCTTCCCATCTCGAGCAGTGCTGCGGCGTCCAGGCTCGGCATGGAGATCTGAAGAACGGGGACGTCCGCCTTCGGCCACATGCACATGAGCGGGATGAATGCTCCATGGTCGAGCCCGCGCCGCGACTCGGCAATCGGCTGACGAGGCGTGAGCAGCTCCCGGAGCCGACCCGCGAGCGCCGGAGCGCCGGGCGACGGATAGGCGAGCTGGTAGAAGCGCTCGGGAAAGCCCCAGAAGTCGTATACGAGTGGCACGGTGGTCGTCGCGGCCATGGTGACCGGCGCCCGCTCCCAGTGCGCCGAGACCATGAGGATGGCCTCCGGGCTTGGGATCCCTTCAGCCCAGGATGCCAGCTGGCCGGGCCAGAGGGGATCCTCCACGAGCGGCGGCGCGCCGTGGCCAAGGTACAGCGCCGGCATCCTCGCCGGCCTCCCCGCCGCGTGCGGCGTCGGGACCGAGTCGCTCATGGTCCCGTCATTCTGCCGGAACGACGCCGACCCCGCCCGGCCCTGTCGGCGCCGCCGCCGATGCCGCCGCCGATGCCACCGCCGGCCGGTGACGTCCCGCCAAGGCCGCCACGTACGCTTGGCGGCAGCTGCCAGACAAGATCGAGCCAGGGTCGAGGCCGTGTCACGACACGCTCGAGACGAGATGGAGGCACCATGCCGGTCGAGCACGCGCAAGGGTCCTACACCCACGGCGGATCGGCCCGCCCCTTGCTCGGCGAGACGATCGGTGCCAACCTGGGTCGCACAGGCGCCACGTTTTCTGAGGCTGAAGCACTCGTCGAGTTCGCGACGGGCCGTCGCTGGACCTACCTCCAGTTCGAGCACGATGTCGACGCGCTCGCCGCGGGGCTGATGGATCTCGGTGTAGCGAAGGGCGACCGAGTGGGCATCTGGTCGCCGAACAATGCCGAATGGGTCCTCACCCAGTACGCCACCGCCAGGATCGGCGCCGTCCTCGTCAACATCAACCCGGCCTATCGGGTCCACGAGCTCGGCTACGTGCTCCGCCAGTCAGCTTGCAAGCTCGTCATCGCGGCGCCGTCGTTCAAGACGAGCGACTACAAGGCGATGCTCGACGCCGTCAGGACCGATGTCCCCGACCTCGAGGCAGTCGTGTACCTCGGCTCCGCGGAGTGGGATGGGTTGATGCGAGCCGCCACGGACGAGCTGGCCAAGGCCCTCGAGACGAGATCTTCCGAGCTCTCTTTCGACGATCCGATCAACATCCAGTACACGTCCGGCACGACTGGGTTCCCGAAGGGCGCGACTTTGTCGCACCACAACATCTTGAACAACGGCTACTTCGTCGGCGAGCTCTGCGGCTACAGCGCCCGGGACAGGGTGTGCATCCCGGTGCCCTTCTACCACTGCTTCGGCATGGTGCTCGGCAACCTCGCCGCCACGACGCACGGTGCTTGCATCGTCATCCCGGCGCCGGCCTTCGACGCCGAGATCACACTTCAAGCTGTTGCGGAAGAGCTCTGCACATCCCTTTACGGCGTACCGACCATGTTCATCGCCGAGCTGGCGCTCGAGGACTTCGCCGCCTACGACCTGTCGACGCTCCGAACCGGGATCATGGCCGGCTCTCCCTGTCCCGTCGAGGTGATGAAGCGCGTCGTCTCGGAGATGCACATGGCCGAAGTGACGATCTGTTACGGCATGACCGAGACTTCACCGGTCTCGACCCAGACCAGGGCCGACGACGACATCGAGCGACGCGTCGCAACGGTCGGGCGTGTGCACCCGCACGTCGAGGTCAAGGTGGTCGATCCGGAGAGCGGCCTCGTCGTGCCGCGTGGCGCGACGGGCGAGCTCTGCACCAGGGGATACTCGGTGATGCTCGGCTACTGGGACGAGCCCGAGCGGACTCTTGAGACGATCGATGCCGCCCGCTGGCTGCATACCGGTGATCTCGCGACGATGGACGGCGAGGGCTATGTGAACATCGTCGGCCGCATCAAGGACCTCGTGATCCGCGGCGGGGAGAATGTCTATCCGAGGGAGGTCGAAGAGTTCCTTTACAGCCACGACGCCGTCGCTGATGTCCAGGTGGTCGGTGTGCCGGACGCCCGCTACGGCGAGGAACTCTGCGCCTGGGTCCGGCTTCGTGCCGACGAGCACGTGAGCGAGGAGGAGATCCGGGCATTCTGCCGGGGCCGGCTCGCCCACTTCAAGGTTCCCCGCTACGTGCTGTTCGTCGACGAGTTCCCGATGACCGTCACGGGCAAGATCCAGAAGTTCAAGATGCGAGAAGAGTCGATCCGGGTGCTGGGCCTCGAGTCAGCGATCACCGAGACGGCGTAGCAGCGGGAAGGATTCCCAGCACCACCGTGGAGGGCAGTCACGACGAGTGGAGGATGAAACGCTCGACGGCCTTGGCGAAACCCTCCTCCTCGTTCGAGTCGGCGCAATGGCGGGCGGCGCGTTGGACCTCACGGTCGGCGTTGCCCATGGCGATGCTCAGTCCAGAGTGTGCGAACATCAGGACGTCGTTTGGCATATCGCCGATCGTGGCGATCTGGGCGGTGGGAATCTGGTACTTGGCAGAGAGGTACCGGACCACCGCCCCCTTGTTGGCGTCGGGGTGCGTGACGTCGACGTAGTAGGGCTGTGACTGTGCCGCCGAGACATGGTCACCGAACTGATCGCGTGCGGATGCGACTGCCGTGTTGACCGCGTCGTGGTCGTCGCTCACTCCGACGATCTTGGCGATATCGTCGGTGATCTGGCGGAGGTCGGCGATAACCGTGGGATCGAATCTCACGGTCAGGGCCTCCCGGTCGACGTGCGGGCCCTTGGGATCGGTCACGAGCCAGTCAGCGCCCCGGTAGCTCCAAACGCCGAGCGAGAAGGACCCGAGCAGGTCGACGATAGGTGCCACCAGGTCACTGGTCACCACGTGTTGCTCGATCACCGACATGTCGCTGTTCACCAGGACGCCGCCGTTGAAGGCGGCAATTGGCGTGTTCAGCGCCAGCGGCTCGACCAGCATTGCCATGCCACGCGGTGGGCGGCCGCTCGTCACCGCGAATAGCACACCGGCCTCGTGCAGCCGGTGGACGGCGGTCACCGAACGGTCCGTGAGGATCTTTTCCTGGGTCACCAAGGTGCCGTCGACGTCGGCGATCAATAGTCGGATGTCCGAGGCTCCCACAGCCGCCATCCCCAGCTCCGATGTCAGGTGGCCGAGGCGTCGCCCAGCAAGAGGCCGCCCCTGATGCCCCCGGTATCTCGAAGGTAAGCGAGATAGCCGACCCCGGCCACGGCGTGCGTCTCGTGGAACTGCTGTGCGCGGTCGACATCGTCGGCTTCGATCTCGATATGGATCTGTCTTCCCATGGTGTCTTCTCCCTGCGCGACGACTACAAACTAGACGTGGTCCAGTTTGCTGGCCGAGATTGTCGGATCGCATCGGCGGACTGGATCCCAATCGCCTTGCCGCCGCTGTCTCCCAGCTCTTCGTCGGGGAACGTGCCGGACGCCCCCAGAGCCACGGTTTCCCTGAGGCGACGGCCGGCTCGCCCGCGTCAGGGCAAAGCCTGTCGGCTCTGGCTAGGCTCCCGCGGTGGGATTTCGTGGGTGGCCGAGCGAGGCGATCGAGTTCTACGAGGGCTTGGAAGCTGACAACTCCAAGACGTATTGGAACGAGAACAAGTCGGTCTACGAGGACGCAGTGCTCCTGCCGATGACCGAGCTGCTGGCTGAGCTCGCGCCGGAATTCGGAGCGGGCAAGGTGTTTCGCCCCTACAGGGACGTGCGGTTCAGCGCCGACAAGGCGCCCTACAAGACGACCATCGCGGCGAGCCTCGAGCTCGGCGGGTACATCCAGCTGTCGGCAGAAGGCCTCGGGGTCGCAAGCGGGATGTACATGATGGCGCCCGATCAACTGGAGCGGTACCGACAAGCCGTCGTTTCCGAGAAGACGGGTCGAGCCCTTGTCGACCTGCTCTCGGTCATCCGTGCAACCGGTATCGAAGCCGGTGGCCACGACACCTTGAAGACAGCCCCGAAGGGGTACCCGAAGGATCACCCGCGCATCGATTTGCTACGCAACAAGGGCCTCGTCAGCTGGAGGCAGTGGCCGCCGGGCGCGTGGCTCGGCAAGCCCGCCGCCAAGAACCGCGTGGTCGAGTTCCTACGGGCCTCGAAGCCCCTTCAGAACTGGCTCGAAGCCAACGTCCGGCCGTCCACCCTCGAGCACCACGGACGAGGCGCGAGGACGTAGCTGAACGGCGGGGTTGCCTGAACGGCGGGGCTGGCGGCACGGTGGGGTTCGTTTGTCGGTTCCGTGCCCTGACGCACGCGAGGGTTCCGATGCGTCCATGAGTTTCAAACGAGCCAGCGACCGCCCTCCATGATGGTGCGCCCGTCGAGCTCGTTGACCTCCCGCCATGCTTGGACGCGGCGCGGCCGAAAGACGATCCAGGCCATCGAGTCGTCGGACCGGGGGTCCCACCCGGTTCGTGCCGCGTATCGGTCCGCGTCCCCGGAGGAGAGCTCGGATGACTCGCAAACCTCTGCTGCGCCGTGGAGCGAGACGACGTCGCGCGTCGGGCCGAGCGCGAGGCGGGCGACGCCCGTGGCGGCGATGTTGCGGGCTGTCCTGTGACTTCGCTCCGTGACGAGAATGACCCGATCGTCGAGGAAGGCGAAGGACAGGGGCACGAGGCAGGGCTCACCTGACCTGCTCGCCGTTGCGACCCATATGTCATTGTCGGTGGACAGCTTCGCCAGCGCGTCGGCCTTTCGCTGGGCGAGGTCCCGCGGGCCGCTCACGCGTATGATCCTACAAACGAGCGGGTGGCGGGTCAGGCCGGCGGCGCAGTATCGAGCCGCTCGGCACCCCTCGACGATGCCGAGTGATCTCTGCGGGCGAACCGGGCGTGAGCCAGTGAAGTGAGCGTCAGGTCCGCCACTTTTGCACCGCAAGGAGCGTGATCCAGAGCAGGAGGAGCGCCGCGGCCACGAAGACAGCCGTCTCGGCGCCCTGCAGAGCCCAGAAATGGCTCTCGGGTTGATAGCGGACGAGCAATCCACCGGACTTAGCGGCGCCGTAGCTCATGACCCACGAGGATTGGAAGATCGTCTCGTTGTTCGCAGCCACCGTCGCAGTGATCGGCGACGCGAGTTGGGGCCGAAGCACGAACTCCACGAGCGCTCGGCACAGCGCGAACACCGGTAGGGCTATGGCGACCGCCCACCCGGTCCTTCGTATGACCGCTCCGAGCGCGGCGCCGAGCGCGAACGCAAAAGATGCATAGCCGAGTGGGACGAACCCGCTCACGTCGAAGGTCGTGGGATTGACATCCGAAGCGAGCTGCGCCGCGCCGGTCCACCATGCCACGAGCGGTATCAGCGATCCGACGATCACCGCGACGATGAGGCCCGGGATGACCAGCTTTACAGTGAGCCACCGTATCCGCGTGATGCTCTGGGTCCAGGCAAGGCGATTGGTGCCCTGTTCGATTTCCTTTGCGACGAGCGGCGCACCGAGAACCACGCCCAGTACGGCGGGAATGGCGTAGAGAAAGACGCGTTCGGCCGGGATCCAATGGTTGGCTTGGTTGAGGCGATCCTCCAGGCCCCCCGTGGCAATACAGATTGCCGGCTCGGGGGTGCTGCTGTAGTTGCACCCGTGCTGGGTCCAAGCGAGGAAGGCGGCATGCGCATGCTCTCCCGTGAGGAAGAGCCAGACCGCAAAGGCCAGCACGACCCCTCCCGCTACGAGGATCTGCAGGCGCTGAAGGCGCCACGTGAGCCAGGTCATCGTGCTTCGACCTCCCCGCTGTTCGTCGGTCTCAAGGTGCCGGCGATCGTCATGGCCGGCGTGGTCATGTTCGCCACCTGCGAACCGCGAGAACCGTGATCCCCAGCAGGACGAGGCCGGCGGCCAGGAAGACGGCGGTCTCTGCGGTCTGGAGCGCCCAGTAGCGGCTCTCCGGTTGATAACGGACCACGAAGTGGAGCTTGGTGACCGTCGCGCAATGCGCACCTGCCACCGCGTCGCTCCCCTGGAACTGCTTGAGCGCAGGTGAGAAACAGCGGAAGAAGGCGTTGGTGCCGGAGTTCCAGGTCTGCCCCGTGGCCGGGGTGGTTCGGCCCAGCGGTACATAGCCGCTGTTGAGGGCCCATGCGTTGCCGATACTCGGTGCGAACGGGTTCGGCGAGGCGGTCGCAAACTCGGGGGAGACGAGGCCGGGTCGTATCGTGAAGCGCACGAGCGCCCGGAACAACACGAACAACGGCAGTCCTGCGACGATCGCCCAGCCGGTCCGGCGGAAGACAGCACCGAGTGCCGCTCCGAGCATGAACGCAAACAGGCCATAGCCGAGATTGACGATCCCGGACACGTCGAACGTGTCCGGGTTGATGTGTGGACCCAGTTGCAACGTGCCCGTCCACCACTGCTCCAGCGGGATGAGGAGGCCGATGACGGCTGCGGTGACAAGACCGGCAACGAGCAGCTTGGCGGCGAGCCAATGCGTCCTCGTGATGCTTTGGGTCCAGGCGACGCGGCTCGTCCCGTGCTCCACCTCCCGGGCGACGAGCGGGGCGCCGAGAATTACGCCGAGAATGCCGGGAATTGCGTAGAGGATCAGGCGGTTGGCTGAGTCCCACCGCTGGGACTGGAAGTAGCGGTGCCCCAGAATCGCGCAGATCGGCGCAGGCTGGCCACCCGAGCATCGCTGACTGAAGATCGTGAGTGCGGTGTGCTCGTGCATCGCCGTCGTCAGCAGCCACAGGGCAAATATGAGTACTGCCGCCGCTGCAGCCAGGAACTGCAGGCGCTGCACGCGCCAAGCAACCCAGGTCATCGCGCGCCCACATCCTCGTTGTTCGTGTGGTTCCCTGCGTGCTCAGGCGCGGACGGGCTCCTCAAGCTCACCTTGCCCCCGCTGGCCTGGTCGCGGAGGTAGGCGAGCACGACCTCTTCGAGCGTCGGTTGAACGACCTCCCACGACGGGTCCGTCACCGGCTGCTCGGCACGTACGAGCCAGTTGCTCTGACGTTCCGTGTGGGTGGCGGACACGATCTCGACACCGTTCGGTACTGCCGACGGGTCGCGCCGCGGCCCCACCAGGAGCCGATGAGTGGCGAGGACACGGTCGAGATCGTCGGCCAGCTGCACGTGTGACGCAGAAAGGATGATCACGTAATCGCAGACGACTTCGAGATCCGAGAGGGCGTGTGAGGACAGGAGCACGGTGATGCCTCCGTCGACGACCGAGCCGAGAAGCACCTGCATCAGTCGTTGCCGGGCGAGAGGGTCGAGCGCGGCAACCGGCTCGTCGAGCAGCAGGAGCTCGGGCCGCTTGGCGAGGCACAACGTGAGGGCGACCTGTGCCTGCTGGCCTGTCGACAGCTTCCCCACCCGCGATCTCAACGAGATGTCGAGCTCAGCGAGGTACCGTCGCGCCAGTTGATCGTCCCAGGCGGGGTTCAGGCTCCGCCCGAAGCGGAGCATCTCCTCGACCCGGAGGGTCTTGTAGAGCGGCCGTTCCTGATCGAGATAGCCGATCCTCGTCAACACGTCCACCGTCTGGTCTTGGGGGGAGGAGCCGAGCACCCGGACCTCGCCGGCCGTTGGCACCGTGATCCCAGCGGCCATTCTCAACAGCGTCGACTTGCCGGAGCCGTTCGGTCCGACGAGCGCCGCGACGCGGCCCTGAGGCAGGAGGAACGAGCAGTCCTGCAGACCCCACGTCCGTCCGTACCGCTTGCCGAGGCCCGAGGTCTCGAGTGCGGTCACAGTGTCGGTCATCGCGCAACCCTTTCTTCGTTGACGTTTCGATCGTCTCGCTCTAGCAATGACATGGCGACGAGCGCCTGAATGCCTTCGTCGTCGACTCCGGCGGCGCGTGCCTTGCCGACCCACCGGTCGAGCTCGTCCTGCAGTTCGGTTTGGTGCTCGGCCGTGATCGGTGGCGTCGCCGGTGCCAGCACGAAGGTCCCGAGACCGGGTCGGCCCTCAGCCAGCCCGGCAGCCTCGAGCTCCCGGTAGGCGCGGTGCACCGTATTCGGGTTGATCGAGATCTGGGTGACGACCTCTCTCACCGACGGCAGCTGATCGCCGGGCTGCAAGACGCCCAGGCGCACACCGTGTCTCACCTGGTCGACGAGCTGCCGGTAGGCCGGCACTCCGGTGCGTGGGTCCAGCCGGAAGTGGATCAGTGCGCCGTCCAGCTTCGGAAGCCCGTCATGATCCATTCAGTGTATTAATACACTAGTACACTTGGTTGTCAAACTAACTCCTGGATGAAACAGGCGGATGAGCCTGTCGAGGCCCGATCCGGGGTGGCCGTAAGATCGCCTTGCTCGGTGCGAACGAGGAGGGACGCGATGCCAGTTGCGAGAAGGCCGCATCGACGATTCCGAATCACCGGCGCAGTGGCAGCGCCTGTCGCGGTCTCGACAGCAATCGCGATGGCGACCCTCGGTTATGGCAGCGCTTCTGCCAACACCGCGACCACGAGGCTGCCCGATCTCGCCCGTTCGATCACGACGGTGAACCTCGGCAATCTCACGACCTATGACTACAGCAGCGCCCGCGAAGGTGTCGACATCGGCGACGCGTCGCTGGCGCATCTGACGCTGAGCTGGGACGACAGCAACGGCGCCCGGGCCCTCAACGGCGCGGTCTACGGAGAGCCGCTCGTTTATCACGGGCTGGTAGTCGTGGCCACCGAGAACGACAGCGTCTACGGGATCGAGGCCGCCAGTGGCGCCATCCGTTGGCACTTCAGCATCGGGTCGCCCGCCTCGGAGTCGTCGATCCAGTCCGGTCCGAGCCTCGGGGGATGTGGGGACATCTTTCCTCTCGGAATCACGAGCACACCCGTGATCGACCCCAAGTCCGAGGAGGTCTTCGTCTCGGGCGAGATCCAGGCGCCGAAGACGAGCGGCTGGAGAGGCATCCAGCACTGGCTCGTGGGCGCGAGTTTGCGGACCGGTCACGTCCTGTTTCGGGTGCGGATCGACCCAGGTGGCAACGGCACCTCGTACTACGCGGCCGCCGAGCAGCAGCGGGCGGGACTCACGCTCGCCAATGGGCGCGTCTACGTGCCTTTCGGGGGCCTGGACGGCGACTGTGGGCAGTATCACGGCTATGTCGTGTCCTTCCCCGAATCGGGATCGGGGACGCTGGAGAGCTACCAGGTGCCGACCCAACGCGAGGGCGCGATCTGGGAGACCAACGGAGCCGTCGCCACCCCTTCGGGCGACCTGTACGTCGCGACCGGCAACGGCAGCTCGAACACGACCTTCGACCACGGCGACGCCGTGATCGAGTTGTCTCCGGCGCTCAAGGAGCTCGGCTACTGGGCGCCGGCTGATTGGGCAGCGCTGAACGCGGGCGATCTCGATCTCGGTTCGGCCGGACCCATCCAAGTGCCGGGCACCGACCTCCTGTTCGAAATCGGCAAGGCCAATGAGCGCGACGTGAGCGTGGGCTACCTCCTGAACGAGAACAAGCTCGGGGGTATCGGACGCCAGGTGTTTGCTGGCACGGTTTGCCCTGGAGGAGGCTACGTGTTCGGCGCGAACGCCTCGCAGGTGATCGGCGGCAAGATCTACATCTACGTCGCGTGCTCGAACGGCACCGAGGCGATCACGGTGGCGACCGGCGTTCACCCCTCGTTCAAACAGGCCTGGTCACCATCGAGCGGAAGCCCCAACGGCCCTCCGATCGTCGCCGGGGGCTACGTCTGGGCGATCGACTGGAACGGAAACGTGCTCTATGGAATGAACACGATGAACGGCAGCGTCAGGTTGACGGAGGCACTCGACGGTGTCAACCACTTCGCGACACCAGGCGCGGGAGACGGGATGCTGTTCATACCGACGAGCTCGGGAGTCGAGGCGTTCAGCGGGCCTTCGGGACGGCCGACGGCCAGTCCGACCAAGCTCAAGCTGGTGCCGGATCCCGCCGATCCGAAGCAGGGCGGTTCTGTCACGCTCACCGCTACGGTCACCCCGACGCCCCTCGGCGGCACGGTGCGCTTCACCGAAGGCGGCAAGGTGCTCCCGGGCTGCGAACTCGTGCAGCTCTCGGTCACGGGGACGGCGAGCTGCAAGGTGGTCGATCTGCAGGTGGTCGGCAAGAAGGAAGTCGTTGCGAAGTACTCTGGCAACCCGGCCTACAGCTTTTCCGTCGGCACGGCCATAATCGACGTCGAGAAATAGGCCGACCGGACGGAGGAAGGAGAGTCATGACGATCGCCGTCGGTGATCGCATACCCGATCTCGAGCTCTGGACGATGGGCGACGATGGGCCGAAGAGGATCCGCTCCAGCGATATCCTCGGAAGAGGCAAGGTTGTGCTTTTCGCAGTCCCTGGCGCGTTTACTCCGACCTGTTCGGACTACCACCTCCCTGGCTTCGTCGCTTGCGCTCAGGAGCTGCGAGCCAAAGGGGTCGACACCATCGCCTGCCTGTCGGTCAACGACCCGTATGTGATGGGGGCCTGGGGACGCGACCAGGCGGTTGGGGACGCGGTGGTCATGCTTGCCGACGGGAACGGGGAGTTCACCCGCGAGATCGGGCTCGAGCTGGATGGCCGCAGGTCCGGCCTCGGAGCGCGATCGCAGAGATATGCCGCCATCATCGATGACGGCATCGTCGCCACCCTCTTGGTCGAGCCGGGTGGCGGTCTCAGTGTCAGCTCAGCCGATTCAGTCCTGGCGGCCCTGTAGGCACCGACCGGCTTTCGCTTCTCAGCGGCACGGGGCGCCACCAGTAGGCTGGCTTTTCGGTCAGCCGAAGAGATTTGTCGAGTCCGGAGGCCCCATTGCGACAACGCCACGTTGCCGACAGGAACTGGATGTTGGCTGCCGGCACCCTGGCAGCCGGGCTCGCGCTGCTCGCGGCCGCATGTTCGGACGCCTCGGCCTCGTCGCGCGGCGACGGCGCTCGTGTCGCGCAGCTCCCTTCGGCGTACCAGGCTTCGACGTACCCGATAGCCGCCCCATCGCTCGGTGATCTTCTGACCTACGACTACGACAACGCCCGCTCCGGGCGCGACACGGTCGACCCCGCGATCACCAACGTGTCCACGAACCCGGCGTGGGACGATTCGCTTGACGGCGGCGTGTACGCGGAGCCGCTCGTGTACGACACGACGGTCTACGTCGCCACGGAGAACGACTCGGTCTACGCCCTGTCGGTCAGCAGCGGCAAGGTGCTCTGGCACCTGCACGTCGGGACCGCGGTGAGCACGTCGGTGATCGACTCGGCTCCCACACTTCGTCGAGGCTGCGGCGACATCGACCCGCTCGGGATCACGGGCACGCCCGTCATCGACCCAGTCACCGACGAGATCTTCGTTGCGGAGGAGACGGAGCCGGCTGGCTACAACGGCTGGCAGGGTATTCGACATTGGCTCGTCGCGATCGGGCTCGCGAGC
>Ga0209415_10000826_pt1 | contig 58356 bp, 56 predicted proteins | sample PeaSoiSIISIP2007_FD_187696 | JGI IMG/M metagenome (GOLD analysis project Ga0209415, IMG submission 187696) | Peat soil microbial communities from Weissenstadt, Germany - SII-SIP-2007 (SPAdes) (version 2) | ecosystem: Environmental > Terrestrial > Soil > Wetlands > Peat | place: Germany... | reverse complement strand
GCGCGCAGACGGCGCACCGTCCCTTCCTCGTCTGCGCCGGTCAGCCGCGAATAACCCGCGACATCGGCGGCAAGAATCGTCGTCAGCTTGCGCTCGACCCGCTCCGATGCCACGCGAGGTCCCCGACCATTGACCGCACCATTATATCAGTGCCCGTCTGGCAGGGGAATTCGGCCCCACATGGACGCCGACGATTCGCATGACGTGGACCGCGCTGCCGATCGGCTCGGTTGAGCTGCCGCCCTCGGGACCCTTGAGCACGGCGACTTCATTGGCGATGCTCGCGAGGCCACCGCGACATCGCGATCCTACATTTTCACTTCGCTGACCTGAATGGTCGGCTCGATGTTGGTGAATTTGGGAATGTCAGCCATGAATTCGGCGCCATGAGACGCCATTGCCGATTGGAATGCACTGACGGTGTCGAACAGCAGGTGGCCTAGAGCGGCGAAAGGCGCCGGCGAATTGGGCGCGCCGCCGGAAATGCCTTGCTCGACGGACATGCCTTTGAGCGTGGCGCCGAGTCTTTGCCGGACCAAGGGCATATGCTTCGCGAGATAGTAGTCCATGTCGAACCTGCCGCCGTCCTTGTGCGGGTATAGCACGCTGACCTTTATCATCGGTGAGCCTCCCCAGTTTCGAGCCGCGAGGCACCATAATGTAACGCCGCCAATAGCGGTAGCGGCCCGTCAGCGGCATGATCGCGCCGCGATCAAGGGCGCCGCTGGCCCGTCACGTTCCAAACCGAATCCCGCGACCTCCTAGAGTCGCCGCAGCGAGCTCTCGATCGAAGGTCTCGCTTTGGCACATCGCGTCGTTCGCGGCACCGCGACGTTATGGCCATCGTTGAGGGCCAAGCGGCGGTAGCCCTGACATCGCCGAACCGGCGCAGTTGACCAATTCAGGCGTAACATTGGAGTGAATTGATCTGCCCGGCTGCGATGATCAGCGAGCGCGAAGCCGTTGTGTTGCTCCGGGCCGGCAGGTAGGGTCCCGGTGCGAAGGAGCGAATGTCATGCCCGGGATCGTCGATGTCCATCACCACATCATGCTGCCGGAATTTCTGGCCTTGCAGGAAGACCGCATCAAGCGAACCGGCTACTGGGGCGCGAGGCTCACCCAATGGACGCCGAGCTGGTCGATCGAGGAGATGGACAAGAATGGTGCCGCGACCTCGATCCTTTCGATCTCAGCGCCCGGGAGTTGGACCGGCAAGATCGAAGAGAGCCGCAAGCTCGCGCGGCTCTTGAATAACTACAAGGCGCAAATTGCGCGCGACCACCCGGGCCGATTCGGCTTTTTCGCCACCATCCCGTTGCCGGACATCGACGGCAGCCTCAATGAGATCGCCTATGCTTTTGACGTACTGAATGCGGACGGAATCTGTCTTTTGACCAATTACGACGGCAAATATCCGGGCGATCCGGCTTTCGCGCCGGTTTATGACGAGCTCAACCGGCGCAGAGCCGTCGTCTATTCGCATCCCGCCGCGGTCGATTGCTGTGTCAATGTGCAGTCCGATGTGCCGATGGCGATTCTCGAATTCATGTTCGACAACACGCGCGCGATTGTGAGCCTTTTGCAGAGCGGCACTTTCACCCGCTGCCCCGAGATCCGCTTCATCTTCTCGCATTGCGGCGGCGCATTGCCGGCGGTCGCGGGCCGTATCGCTGGCTGGGCGCGCTCCTTCGCCGATCGCGCCCCGAACGGCGCGCTCGCCGCGTTCCGGCGGCTCAACTTCGATACCGCCAGCATGAATAATCCGATGACCTTCGGCGCGCTCCTGAAGCTCGTGGCACCGACCCAGGTCTTCTTCGGCAGTGATTTTCCCTGGGGCACGATGGGCGCGACGAAGGAACCGCTACGCGCTCTCGGTCTTGCCAGCGAAGATCTCCACAACATCGAAGAAGGCAACGCGCGACGAATGTTCGCGCGCTTGAAAGCGTGATCGGCAGCCCCGCGGCATTCGCAGCTGACCGATACATTAAGCGTCACGGAAACTCGTGCGAGAGAATAGGTGCGAACCCCCGCCTCTGCGTGCGGTAATGCGGGCAGCATTATTGCACGAGGAAGAGCTGATCGAATAACTAATCACGACTTCCGTTATCGACACCTTTGCGATGTGCAGGCCGTCGACGCAAATTTCCGATGTTGAGGGTAAAAACAGACCTGGCGACAACGTTGTTTGCCGGCTGCCATCGCAAGGTTGTCTCGCGCGAAGGTGCGGATGGAATTGGAGTCCCATGCCGACGGGACCCAGAGCAATTTCCCCGGGGGTAAATGGACTCGTTGGCTTGAAGTGTTTCCTCGAAGTGCAAGAAATATCCGCCGTGGATGGGACCCCAGCGGACTGACCGCCCGCCCCCGGTCGATCCATGCCAGGCGACTGGCCTACAAGGGAGGTATGGCGTCGACGTCAGCCGGCCGTGCCAATTGGCGCCAGTACCGAACTCGCAGGCTCACCCGGCCGCGGAAAACGAGACAACGTCGGGGGCAGGATTGATTATCCGGTCGATGAGAGTCGCAAGCCGCGCGAGCGCGTCACCCCGGCACGGGACATCAGGGATCGAGCGGTTCTCCGCAAATCATGCAGAACCCAATGCCGCATCGGCTTGCCTCGACGGCAAGCGCCTGCTCTGCGTCAACGCCGGCTTGCGCGGCTATTTTGCCTTCTCGCCGAGCGGGGTGAGGATCGAGCCCATGCGCTTCCTGGACGAGGGGCTCGGTTATCGCGGCTCGAACTGGTTCACCGTCGCCGAAGGGCGGCTGATGGCCGAGATGGCGCGCCGGCGTGCTGGACCTCGGCGTCTGGAGGCCGCGAATTTATCCGCTGACGGCGGTCAACGACGCGCTCGAGGACATCAAGCAGCGGCCCGGCGGCTTCGTGAACATCGTGGTGGCGCCGGATCAGTGATCGCGGCCGCGACAGGCCACCTCATTGACAGGGTTTGCCGCCCATGGTCCCCTCCGCAATACTCGTTCAGCCGTCAGGACACCCCTTTTCTGATCGAGAAAAGCCTCGAGGAGCCGGAAATGCCGAGTCAATTGCGGTCGCGTTTCGTCATGGCGAACGGTGTTCGCACCCACTATTCGGAGACCGGCGGCGACGGGCCCGTGATCGTCGCGCTCCATGGCGGCGGCGCCGGCTCTTCGGGCGCCGCCGGGATGGGCCTGCTGATGGAAAAGCTGGCCGACGATTTCCGCGTCATCGCGCCCGATTCGGTCGGCGGCTTCGGCCTCACCGATCCCTATGCGACGGCGCCGCGCGGGCTCTTCAGCCGGGTCGAGCACACCGCCGACGTGATCGACGCGCTGTGCCTTCCCAAGGTGACGATCCTGGGCAATTCGCAAGGCGCCTGGGCCGCGGCGCAATACGCGATCCTCAATCCCGAGCGCGTCCACAAGGTCATCCTGGTGTCGTCGCTGACGATCGCGGGCTCGCTCGGCATCCAGCAGCGCCCGACCGAGGCGTTGAAGGCGCTCAACGACTATGACGGCTCGCGCGACGGCATGCGGCGGATCCTCGAGGCGCTGATCATCGACCGCGCCCGCATCACCGACAAGCTCATCGACGAGCGCCAGGCGGCGGCGACGCGGCCGGGCGCGCTCGAAGCATTCCGCTCGTTCGGCCGCGCCATCCAGGCGCTCAGGGCCAATCCGCTTTACGCGCTGCAGAACGATATGACCAAGACGCTGCCGACCCTGACCAAGACGATCCCCTCGATCTTCATCTGGGGCGACAGCGACACCTTCGCGCTCCCCGAGACCGGGCGCGAGATCGAGAAACGCCTGCCCGACTGCAAGTTCTACTGGGTGCCCGGCGCGGGACACCAGGCGCAGACCGACAAGCCCGACGAGTGCGCCAAAATCATCCGCGGCTTCCTGCGTTCCTGAGAGGTGCGGCGATGGTGACGAGAGCGGAAAACGAGCGGCTCACCCGGGTCGGCGCCGGGACGCCCGGCGGGGCGCTGCTGCGGCGCTATTGGCAGCCGCTCTGTCCCACCGCCGAAGTCACCGCGCAGAATCCCAAGAAGCGCGTGCGCCTCCTGGGCGAGGACCTCCTCGTCTACCGCACCGACAGCGGCGAGATCGCCTGCATTGCCGAGCATTGCGCCCATCGCCGCGCCTCGCTGTTCTATGGCTTCATCGAGCCGGGCGGCATCCGCTGCTGCTATCACGGCTGGAAGTACGACATCGCGGGGAAGTGCGTCGTGCGCCCGTTCGAGACCAAGGCCCGCGCCGATATCTGCCTCCCCGCCTACCCGGTGCAGGAGCTGGGCGGCCTGCTGTTCGCCTATATGGGGCCCGATCCTGCGCGCGCGCCCTTGCTGCCGCGCTGGGACGTGTTGGTGCGGGGCGACGGCAAGCGCAGCATCGTCGTGATGCCGGTCCACACCTGCAACTGGCTGCAGATCCAGGAGAACACCGTCGACTCGGTGCACACCTATTATCTCCACGGCCACATGTCGGTGGTGCACAACCTGCCGACCATCAACCAGGGCGGCTATTTCTACCGGCCGATCCGGTCCTATGACTGGGCGGTGTGCGAATGGGGCATCGAGAAGACGCTGGTCTATGGCGGCGACAAGCCGGAAATCGAGGTTCGCCCGCCGCTCATCTTCCCGAACATTCTCCGCATTCCGGAGGGGCCGATCGAGGCGATGCATTTCCGCGTGCCGATCGACGACGACCACACGCGCATCATCTGGGTCGGCCTGCGCCCGAGCCCGGACGGCAAGGGCGAGCCGCCGAGCTTCGAATATCTTCCCGACAAGCCGTTCGCCTACGGCACCGAGGAGCTGCAGACCTTCTACGGCCAGGACCGCATCGTCTGGGAGACGCAAGGGGCGATCTTCGACCGCACGCAGGAGACCCTCGGCGACAGCGACCGCGGCATCGTCATGTTCCGCGAGATGCTGTCCGAGCAGATCGCCAGGGTCGAGCGCGGCGAGGAGCCGACCGTCGCCATGGTGCGCGATCCCGAGCGCAACAAGATCATCATCTTCGAAAGCGCGACGCGGCCGACCTTCGAAAACGAAGAACACGTTCTCGTCACGTCCTGAGCTCCATGGCGATGGCAATATCGAGACGCGCCGCGCTGGCCGCGTTGGGCTTCGTACCGGCGCTGCTGCGCGCGGCGGACGCGATGGCCGCCGACCCTCTCCCCCTGGTGCGGGTCAGCATCGTTCCGATCTTCGCGGTCGCGCCGCATTTCGCGGCCGACAAACTGGGCTATTTCGCCGCCGAGGGCATTGCGGTCACGGCGCAGCCGGTGCAAAGCGGCACGATCGGCATTCCGGGCCTGATCGGCGGCAGCTTCGACGTGCTCTATTCCAACTCGATTTCGGTGATGACGGCGCTCGAGCGCGGCATCGATCTTCGCATCATCGCCTCGGGCACGCCGATTCCGGAAAAGCCGCCCGATCCCGGCGCCCTGATGCAGCGCAAGGGCGCCGGCCTGCATAGCGGCAAGGACCTCGAGGGCAAGATCATCGGCATCAACGCGCGCTTCGACATTCAGTGGTTGGTGGCCCAGGGCTGGGTCAAGCAAACCGGCGGCGATCCGGGCAAGGTCATCTATCGCGAGGTGCCGCTGCCGTCGATGCTGGATGCGCTCGCCGCCGGGCAGGTCGATGCCGCGCTGGTGCTCGATCCCTTCATGACGGTCGGGCTCGGGGATCCGCGGTTCGAGCGGCTGGACTGGGCGCTCTCGACCGTGATGCCCGGCTTGCCGAGCTCGCTGTGGGTCGTATCGGGCAAGGTCGCCGACGCGAAGACGGACCTTATCCGCGCCTATGTCCGAGGCTTCCTCAAGGGCGCGGAATGGGTCGACGCGCATCTCGGCGACGCGGCCTATCTTCAGCTCGTCGCCGGCTTCACCAGGACCGACGAGAAGCTCCTCGCCAGAATGACGGTGGGAAAGCAGCCGGCGCAAATCGACGCCGCCGCGCTCAAGCGCCTCGTCGTTCTGATGAAGGAATACGATCTGCTGAAGACCGACGTCGACGTGGACGCGAAGATTTTCCGGTCCTGACACGTCAGGTCGATGCGACCGGCGACTTCTCGTGGTCGGTGAAGTTCTTGCCGGCGTCGAAGCGGATTACGTCGTTGCCGCGCGCGTCGCGCACGATGCCGTGCGGGTCGCGGCCCGCCTTCACCGCGGCGATCGAATCGAACGCCAGCTTGCGCCACATCACCACGCCCCGGTCTGACGTGCCGAGGAATTCGCGGGTGCGGTCGTGAATGAGGCCCTGGCTTTCCTGGGCGGCGCGGTCCTGGTCGTCCGACGCGAGGCCCCACCAGCCGTCCTCGACATGCTGGTAGACGCCGCGCACGGTCTTCTTCAGCCCGCGGCACTCGCGATGGTAGGGTCCCTGCTCCTTGAACCGGCTCTCGACGAAGAACGTCGTCGTGGTGTGATCGTCGGTCGGCACGCGGATATGCAGGAACTCGCTGGGCAGGCTGCCGGCGCGCGCGTTGTGGCGGCGCGTCGAGGAGGGAAAGATGTCGTGCACGATGTTGCGGTTGCCGCCCGGGTATTCCGACTGGGTGCGGAACCCATACCAGGTCGGCGTGAACTCGACCTCCGGCCGCTTGAGCGCGATCGAGGGATAGACCGAGGCGTGGAGCGCCATGCTGTGATAGGCGTCGACGCCGTTCTCGGCGCGCTGCACCCAGTTGCAGTGATCGTCGGCCGCCCAGATGGTGCGGTCGCATTGGTCGAGGCACAGCAGGTCGTAGCGCGGCAGGACCGGCGCCGGGAGCGGGCCGAGATAGGCGAAGACCAGCCCCGCCGCCACCTGCACCGCGGCCGCGCGCTGGCGCACCTCTTGGTGGAGGCGGCTGCCCGGCGGCTCGGCCGGCATCTCGAGGCATTGCCCGCCGGCATCGTAGAGCCAACCGTGATAGCAGCAGCGCAAGCCGCGCTCCTCGACCCGGCCGAGCGTGAGCAGGGCGCGCCGGTGGGCGCACACCGCGTCGAGGAGCCCAAGATCGCCCTTGCCGTCGCGGAACAGCACCAATTCCTCGCCGAGGACCCGGATCGGGATCGGCTTGCGGTCGATCATCTCCTCGAACCACACCGGCCACCAATAGCGCCGCAGCATCTCGCCGCCCGGCGTGCCGGGGCCGACCCGGGTCAGCATCTCGTTCTCTTCGGGAGTCACCGCGCTTCCTCCAGCCGTGATATCGTGCGGCACCAGAGGATACCGCGCTTGGCAAAGACGGGGGAAGACGCAATGTCCAAGATCGCGCGCCGCGCCGCGCACATGGCGCTGGCCGGCATGCTCGCGGCGCTGTGCGCTGGCGCGCACGCCGACGACACGCTGCGCGTCGGCAAGGCGGTGGTCGAGAATTTCGGCTTCATCCCGCTCGATATCGGCATGAAGGCCGGCCTCTTCGCCAAGGAAGGGCTGACGATCGACGAGATCAATTTCACCGGCGGGGCCAAGCTCGCGCAGGGCGTCACCGCCGGGGCGGTCGACATCGCGCTGAGCGGCGGGCCGGACATGGCCTACGCCGCCAAGGGCGCGCCGCAGATCGCGATCGCCTCGATCACGTCGTCGCCTGCCTTCATCGGGATCACCGTCGGCAGCCAATCGACGGCGCGCGGCCTCGACGATCTGAAAGGCAAGAAGATCGGCGTGACCAGTGCCGGCTCGCTCACCGATTGGCTGGTCGACGAGCTGAACCGGGTGAAGGGATGGAGCGGCGACAACGACCGCGCCATGGCGGTGGCGATCGGCGGCTCGCCCACCACGGCGTTCGCGGCGCTCAAGACCGGGCAGGTCGACGCCAGCGTCGGCGCGGTGCCGGTGGGCTATCAGCTCGAGGAGCTGCACGCCGGACGCCTGCTGGTCGACGTGTCGGCCTACGTCACGTCGATCGAGCTGTTCGTGACCTTCGGCAGCACGGCGATCGTCCAGAAGAATCCCGGCGCGGTGCGGCGTTTCCTCAAGGCGTGGTACGCGACGATCGCCTACATGAAGACGCACCGGGCGGAGACGGTGACGGTCACCGCCGAGGTGATCGGCTACTCGCCGACCGTCGCGGAACGCACCTACGACGAATTGATGGCGAAATTCTCGAGCGACGGGAAATTCGATCCGAAGGCGCTGGAAAAGCTCTCGGCGTCCTTCGCCGATCTCAAGATTCTCGACAGTTCGGCCGATTTGTCGAAGCTCTACACCGAGGAGTTCCTGCCGAAGCCGTAGCGCGTGATCTGTCGAGGTTGAACCGTGGTACGTCCTTCGACTACGCCCTATGGGCTCCGCTCAGGATGAGGTAGAATTTTTTCCTCATCCTGAGCGGAGCGGAGCGAAGTCGAAGGACGCACGGCGTCGACGCGGCGTGGGCCACGCGCATTACCAGGACGCCCGCGCCTCCCGGCTCGCCAAATCCATGACGGTGCACGTGGCCCTCATGCCAATCAGGCCTTTCATAAGGGCGTAGGTCTCGTTGTCGAGACCGTGCTCGGCGGTGGTCTCAGTCTTGGGACGCTCCCGCCGCGGCCGCGACGACGCGCTCGGGGTCATAGCCTTCGTCCATGCAGCAGACGACCTTGAGATTGCCGAGGGCGCGGGTCTGGCACGCCAGCCGGAAATTGGGATGGTAGGCCCAGCCCTCGATGAAATAGCGCTCGATCTCGGTCGGCTCCGAGACCTTGCCGTCCACCACGACCATGGCGCAGGTTCCGCACAGCGCATGGCCGCCGCAGAACGCCCGCCACGGCGTGTTGCTGTCCTGAGCCGCCTTGAGGACGGAGGCGCCGTCGCGGCCCTCGAAGTGCTGCCGCCGGTTTACCACGGTGATGACTGCCATCGCGCCGCCTTTTTCGTCCGAATCCCAATCAGTATGGGCTTCGGCGGCGAACCGTCAATTGCGATGTTGCGCCGATTCCCGCGGCAGGAACGCGGTCGTGTAGAGCTTCGTCATGTCGACCGGCCCCTCGAGAATCTTGAGGTCCGCGAAGGAAGCGCGCAGCGTTTCGAGCGCCTTCGGATTCCATTGTCCGTCGGTCGAGAATTTCGCGATGAACGTGTCGTACGAGCGCTCGGTCACCGCCGGCGGATAGTTCATCACGCGGGACGCGATCCGGACGGTATCGGCCTTGTGGGCTTTCATGGCCGCCACCGACTCGTACCAGCCCTCGAGGAAGCGGCGCACGGCGTCCGGGTTCTCCTTGATGAGCGCGGTGCTCGCGAAGGTGGTGAAGACCTCGAAAGTGTCGACGAACTGCGAGCAGTCGGCGAGCAGCCGCCCCGCCTGCTGCGACTCGAGCAGGAAGCCCACTTGCGTCGCGGTCATGCTGGCGTCCGCCTGCCCGGTCTTGAGGGCGGCGAGGGTCGCCGCGGTCGAGCCGCCGATCACCACCGGCGTCGCCCTGTCGCTCTCCGCCGTCCAGCCCTTGAGCCGGTTGAGATCGTCGACGAACCACTGCGTGACCGAGCCGACGCTGGCGATGCTGATCTTCTTGCCCTTCAGATCGTCGATCCCGCGGATGGACGATTGCGCGCCGACGCAAATCCCGATGAAAGCCGGCGAGCTCGAGATCGACGCGACCGCGATCTCGGGCGCGCCCTTGGCGACGAAGGCCATTTCGGGTCCGCCGCTCAGCGAGATGTCGACCGCGCCGGCGGTCACCGCTTGCGCCACCTTGGCGCCGCCCGTGAAGTTGAGCGCCTCGATCGTCAGCCCGTGCTTCTCGAAGATGCCGAATTCCATCCCGACATCGAGCGGGATGTTGCCGAAATTCTCCGCCACGGCCTTGCCGACGCGCAATTTGTCGGCCGCCTTCGCGGCCGGAATGCGCAATGCCGCCAGCGATCCCGCCAACGCGGTCAGGGCGGCGCGTCGCGAAATGTGGGACGCCATCGGTTCCTCCTCGGGGCAGCGCGACGCGTGGGATATAGTAGACTGGCGCGCGTCGCGACAGGGAGGACACGATGGACATGCAGCAGATGCTGGCCGAATACGAGGTGCGCCGCGTGCGCCAGGTCTGGGCCTTTGCCCGCGACCACGCCGAGTGGGACACCATGCGCGCGTGCTTCCATCCCGACGCCACCATATGCGTCGCGTGGTACACGGGACCGGTGGCCAATTTTCTCGAGCGCACCATCGCCATGGCGGCAGAGCGGCGGCCCGAGGAGCTGAGCAAGCACTGGTTCGGCAATTCCCGCGTGTCGGTGAACGGCGACCGCGCGATCCTCGAGACCGATGCACAGGTCCTCAACCGCAGCTACTTCGACGGCCACCTGTTCGACTTCACGATCTATCTGCGGCTCTACGACCGGCTGGAGCGGCGGCAGGGCCAGTGGAAGATCCTGCGCATGGACGGGATCTACGACAAGGACCGGCTCGATCCCGTGATCCCCGGCTCGATCCCGTCAGGATTCTTCGACGGCCTGCGCCTCAGCGGTCCCGAATCCGCCGTCGGCATGATGCGCTGGCGCTTGGAAAAGCGCGGCCGCACCGTTTCGCCCGATATCGCGCTGGCCGGTACCGACGACGAACGGAAACTGCGCGCCGACGCGGAGGCCTGGCTCGCGCGGCGATAATAGCGCAGCCCGCCTCAGGTCTTGCCTTCGAGCGCCGCCTTGACGCGCGACGGCGACATCGGCACCTCGCGCAGCCGCGCGCCGGTGAGCGTGAAGAAGGCGTGCGAAGATCGGCGAAGGACCGCAGCCGCCAGCGGCCCAGGAGATGGCCCGCGAGGCTGGTGACGTAGATCTGGTCCCGCGGATAGGTCTCGTCGAACCCCGCTTTCCTGATCTCGTCCGCGATCCCCCAGCGGCGGCAGAACTCCATCGTCCGCATGTTGATGTCGACGAACTTGGCGTTGGTCACCGATCCGTCGGACTGCTCGACCAGCACGCAGGAGAGGCCGTGCCCCCGAGCTCGATGGCGAGAGTCGGGCCGGTCGTGACGATCGCGGCGCTTACCATCACGCCGCCGTGCGATTAGAATGATTTCGCCGGAAAAGGCAAGGGGACGAGGCGTGAGCTTCAAGATCAGACGGGCCGGGCACGTGGTGCTGCGGGTCGGGAACGTCGCCAAGGCGAAGGAATTTCTCGAAGCCGTCGTCGGCTTCACCACCTACGGCAAGGTCGGGCGCGATTTCTATTTCCTCACATCGCATCCGGTCAGCAACCACCACATGATCGCCATCCGCCCCGGCGCGCCCGGCGAGCGGCGGCCCGAGCCCGACCGGCAGATCGGCATGGTGAGCATCGCCTACGAGATGACGGACATGGAAGCGCTCTCAGGCCTGCATCAGCGCATCAGCGCAGCCGCGTCGACCTATGGCTGGCACGTCCTGGCGACCGAGGATCGCGGCGCGATTTACAATCTCGTCGCCGACGACGCGGACGGAAACCGCTACGAATTCTGGTGCCCCGCGCCCGGCCGCAGCGCCGCCGCGAGCGATGCGCTCGAGCTGCGCGGGCCGGCCGAGCTGACGATGGCAGCGCCGCCGCCGCCGCCCGCGCCGCCCGCGCGGATGGCGATCCGGCGGACCAGTCATCTGACCTTGCGCTGCCGCGATCTCGCCGCGGCGCGCGCGTTCTACGAGCGCGCGCTCGGCCTCTTCGCCGTCGCAAGCGACGAGCGCGGCCGCGTCTATCTTTCGGGCGATCCGCAGACCCGGCGCGTCGTGCTGGCGCTCGAGCCGGCGCGCGCGTTGAACGTGCCGGTGCCGACGCCGAAGACCATGCTCGGGATGGAGCATTTCTCGCTCGAGGTCGGCTCGTTCGCCGAGCTGCAGGAGGCATACCGGCAGTTCAAGAGCCTCGGCATCCCGATCGACCACACGCAGCATCATGGCGTCACGGCCAGCGTCTACTTCACCGACCCGGATGGCAATTTGATGGAGTTCTACCAGGACGTTCCGCGCGCCGAGATTCCCGTCCCGGAGGATCCGTTCGTGTCGACGGGCGAAATCGCCGACCGCCTCGAGGCGTCCGCCTGAGCTCACAGGTCCGCGAACAGCGACGCGGCGGGAACCGGTTTCTCCAGCAGCCCCTGCGCGACCGCGTGCCCGATGAAGGCGTCGACCGTCGGCCGCATCTTCGCAAGCGAATAGGGCACGGGATCGCGGCCGAGGAGCGCGACCTGATCCTCCCAGGCCTTCCAGTACCACAGCAGTCCGCTTGCCCGGTTGTCCTCCATCGCGTCGAGCCCCGCTTCCTTGGCGCGGGCGAAGGTATCGAACACGCGGCGCACCGAAGCCGGCTCCTCTGCGCGGCGGAATGCGATGACGTTCATGACCGGGACGATGCCGATGCGCGCGTAGGATTTGCGCTCCTCCGCGGCGGCGTCGGCGAAGAGCCGGCGCACCGGGCCGCGCGACAGCAGCTTCAAGGGCAGGATGTCGGGATGGATGAGCGCGTCGATTTTACCCGCGGCGAGCCAGTCCTGGAGATCGACGTCCGGCCCGACCATCTCCATCGCCGTGTCGGGCGGCAGCTTGAACCGCGTTCCGTCTCGGTTGCCGGTCTGCTGAACCCAGCGGATTTTTTCCAGGCGGACGCCGTACTCGTCGCGGAGCAGCGCCCGCGCCCACACGTTGGCGGTCATCTCGTAGCGCGTCCCGACGCGCCTGCCCTCGAGGTCGCGCGGCGATTCGATGCCCGAATTCGCGTTGACGAAAATGTAGGAGTGCCGGAACGCGGCGCGGATGAAGATCGGGAGCGCGAGGATCGGAAGACCGTCATCTGCCGCCGCCTGGACGAAGGTCATCATGCCGCATTCCATGAAGTCGAGCGCGGGCGCGGGATCGACGAGGGCGGACAAGGGGAGATGCGCGTCGGGCCTGAGCGCGAAGCCCGGCTCGCGGACCCGGCCGTCGAACAGGGCCTCGGTCCAATCGTGCCGCCGGCAGCTGATCCGAATCTCGGTCCTCGACGTCATCGCGGCCTCCCCGAGAGCAGACTCGTCGTTGTCACGGCTTGAGATTCTGGCGCGCGCGCATGAGGAGCGTGCGCAAGGACCGCAGCTCGGCCGCGCTCAATCCGGCGGCGATCCGGGCGTTGATGGCGCGCATGTGGCGCAGGGTCAGCCTGGCCGTCGCGCGGCCCGCCGGCGTCAAATAGAGGTCGATCCTGCGCTTGTCGACGCGGCTCGGCTGGCGGTAGACCAGGCGGCGCCGCTGCATCACCCGCACGATCACGCCGGCATGCGCATCGCCGAAGCCCAGCATCCGGCCCAGCTCGCGCTGCGTTACGCCTTCGTTCCGATAGAGCGCGCGCAGCGGAAACCACAGCCGCAGCGGGACGCCCTGATGCGCGATCCGGCTCTCGATATATTTGTAGAGCCTGAGGCGCGTGTCGCGAATGAGGAAGTCGAGCCCGTCCGTCAGTTCGACGGGAGCCCCGGTCGCCGCGCGCTTCGCCCGGGCCATGAAGTCAGAAGAAGGTGGTCAAGTTTCGGGACAGCAGCACGCTCTGATCGAGATAGATCGTGCGGCGCAGGACCTTCAGCGCGCCGTGCTCGCGGCGCAGCAGGTCGACGCGCTTGCCGACGAACAGGTCGACGTCATGATCGAGCCGGCAGGCGCTGACGACGAAGCGGCTCTTGGCGGCGATGTCGCCGCCTTCCGCCGCCTCGACCCGCACGTTGGCGACGAGATGCGTCGTGCGCGAGCGCGGCTCCTCGGCCCAATGGTCGCCGCCCTGGATTTGCAGCACGCGCTTGCGCAGGACGTCCTTGCCCTCGTCGAACCAGCACGCCTCGTCGCCTTGGCGCGTGTATTCGGTCTCGGGCCGGTCGAAGCGCATGTTGCGCGCGATCGGCATCCAATAGCGGATGTCCTCGTGCAAGAGGTCCAGCCACTCGTCGAAGCGGCGTTCGTCCAGGAGTTCCGACTCGGCACTGAAGAAGCGCTCGACCTCGACCTGCAGCAGCAGCGCATCCAGCGCGGTCGCGCGATCGGCCGGCGCCGTCATGCGCCGGCCATGAGCCGGGCCCAGTGCGCGTAGAACGCCCGCTGATTGTGCTCGGCCACGTCCTCGGTGATCGTCACCTCGCTGCCGAGCCATTCGTCTTCGCGCGCGCCGCGCGAGAGGCCCATCGCGAGCTGGAAATTGAACGGGTACTTGCGCGCGATCATGCCCTCGGTTCCGCGCTGCGCGGCGGTCCAGTTCTCCATGTCGTCTTGCTCGACCATGCCGGCGGGCCCGGCGTAGCGCAGATAATACTCGCGCAGCGTGTCCTTGACGATATCTGGCGCGGACCTGGGCACGAAGAGCCAGCGCCAGACCTCGGTGCGCCCGGCGCCGAGCGGCAGCCACAGGCCGATCGTCGTGCGCCCGGCGCTGTTGAAATGCGTGTTCGGGAAAATCACGCCGCCATGGATCATCAGGCGCGACCGGTCGCCGAGCCGGCGCTGCCGCGCCTCGTGGCACGCGCGGTAATAGTCGTTGACCGCGTCGGGCGCGCCTTCTTGCGGGTCATAGGCCGCGAGCGCCTTGTAGACGCTGGCCCGGATCGTGTGCCCGCGCAGCGGGTCCGCGACGCTCATCGCCTGGCGCGGCGTCTTCGCCGCGGCGAAGTTGTGGCGCGAGGTCTTGCCGCTCAGGCCGATCGACAGGCGCTCCACCGAGATGTGGCTGTAGCCGTGATAATGGTCGCCGGCGAAATTCTCGGCGCCGAATTTCCAGTTGCACGGCACCTGCCACTTGACGATGCCGCCGATCACCTCGTAGCCGTCGTCGTCGCCGTCCGGTCCCTGGAGCAGCGTGCGCAGGTAGAACCGCATGTCGGCGCCGAGATAGTCCTCGAACGACGGCAAGGCGTCGTCGAACGTCGCCCAGATCGACCCGTAGTAGACGCACACCCGCGCGCGGATGAGGCCCCACTTCTCGCGCTCGAGCCGCCCCTGATAGCGCTCCTTCAGTTTCGGCACGCCGGTGAGGGCGCCGTCGAGGCCGTAGGACCAGCCGTGATAGGAACAGGTGAAGCCCGCCGCGTTCCCCGAATCGTAGCGGCAGGGGGGCATGCCGCGGTGGCGGCAGCTGTTGAGGAGAACGTGGACGGCGCCGGGCTCGTCGCGGGTGACGATCACGGGCTCCGGCCCGACGCGCGACAGGAAGAAATCGCCGCCGCGCGCGAGCTGGCTCGTATGCCCGACGAAGCTCCACGCCGGCACGAACACGCGCTCGAGCTCGCGCCGGAAGATGTCTTCGCTTGAGAAGATCTCCCGGCTGAGCGTTCCTTCATCGATGTCGATGAGATCGGTCATCTGCATTTGTTATGCACTGTATAACGCTTGTACCCGTTTTGTCCAGCAAGCCATTGACAGCACGGACGACGGCGCTTACCGTCCGGAGCATGGAGAATCGGCGTTGAAGCGCGTTTGCAGGCTGATGGCGTCCGTCATCGCCGCGGCGGCGCTCGCCGCGCCGACGCTGGCGGCCGACCCCTACGAGATCAACGCGATCCTCTCGCTCACGGGCAACATCGCCTTCGTCGGCTCGACGCAACGCCAAGCATTGAAGGCGCTCGAGGCCGATGTCAACCGCACCGGCGGCGTCAGCGGACGGCCGGTCGCGTTCGTCTTCGCCGACGACCAGTCGAGCGCGCAGACGGCGGTGCAGCTGGCCCAAGACCTCATCGCCAAGAACGTGGCGATCATCATGGGATCGTCGGGTCCGGCGCAATGCGCGGCGATCGCGCCGCTGGTCGCGCAGAGCGGCCCGGTCCTCTATTGCCTCGCCAATGGCGGCATCCCGGTGCCGGGCGGCTATGAGTTCTTCACCCTGATGTCGTACGAGTCGCAGCTCGCGGTCACGGTGCGCTATTTCCGCGAGCGCGGCCTGACGCGCCTCGCCTCCATCTTCTCGACCGACGCCGGCGGCCAGGGCGCCGAGAAGGCGCTCGTGGCTGCGCTCGACAGCGCCGAGAACAAATCCGTCCAACTTGTCGAGCGGCAGCACTTCTCGCCCGGCGACGTGACCGCCAGCGCGCAGGTGTCGCGCATCAAGGGGGCCAATCCCGACGCGCTCGTCGCCTGGGCGACTGGGCCGCCGGCGGGCATGCTGTTCCGCAGCGCGCGCGACCTCGACCTCGATCTGCCGACGGTGACATCGCCGGGGAATTTGACGGCGAACTTCCTGAAGCAATACGCGGCGCTGCTTCCGCCGCAGCTCATGTTTCCGGCGGTCCCCTACTACGCGACCGGCGCGCCGACCGACGCAGCGACCAAGGCAGCGCTCGCCGATCTCACCGGCGCCCTTGCCGCCGACGGCGCGCAGCCCGACATGATTTCGATCAGCGCCTGGGATCCGGGCAGGCTGGTGATCGCTGCGCTGCGCAAGCTCGGGCCCGACGCCTCGGCGGCGGGCTTGCGCGACTATCTCGTCAATCTTCAAGGCTGGGTCGGGGCCGACGGCCCCTATGATTTCCATGCGGCGCCGCAGCGCGGGGTTGGCGAAAGCAACGTCGTCATGGTGCGCTGGGACCGCGAGCGCGGCGCCAGCGCGGCCGTGAGCAATCTCGGCGGCGCGCCGCTGAGCGGCAAATAGGAGGGAGGTCGCCATGCTTGCATGCCTGTCACCGAACGGCCAGAACCTGAACCAAGGCACCGATCAGCCGGCGCGGCTCCTGGTCGCGACATTGCGCGGCATCGCGGTGCTCGAGCGCGCGCGGCCGGGCGCGCCATGGACCGTTGCCGCCCGCAAGCTCGACGGTCAGCATTGCAGCTCGCTGATGATCGAGCCGCGGCGCGGCGGCATCTTCGCCGGGATGCATACCGGCGGGCTGTTCTTCAGTCCCGACGGCGGCGAGACCTGGGAACAGCGCTCGCGCGGCATCACGATCAGCCAGGTCTTCTCGGTCGGCTATGCCCATCACAAGGACGGGATCGCGCTCTACGCCGGAACCGAGCCGGCCTCGATGTTCCGCAGCGACGACTACGGCGCGACCTGGGTCGAGCAGCCCGGCGTCAAGGAGACCAAGGGGCGCGAGAAATGGTCCTTCCCGAGCCCGCCGCACGACGCGCACGTCAAGGCGATGACGATGGACCCGCGCGACCCCAACGTGATCTATGCCGGCGTCGAGCAGGGCGACCTGCTCAAGACCACCGACGGCGGCGCCAACTGGCGCGTGCTCGACGACTTTTCGAAGCCGACCGACTGGACCTACCGCGACATCCACCAGGTGGTGGTACACCCGTCGAACTCGGCCGAGCTCTACATGACGACCGGGATGGGCCTCTACCGCAGCATGGACGCCGGCGAGACCTGGACCCTGATCGTCGATAACAGCTTCCGCGTCGGCTATCCCGACCACCTCATCGTCTCGCCGCGCGACGGCGACGCGATGATCATGTCGGGCGCGCGGGCCAATCCCGGCACCTGGCGGCAAACCCACCGCGCGGAGGGGACCATCGTGCGCTCCACCGACCGCGGGCGGAGCTGGACCGAAGCCAGCCGCGGCCTGCCCCAGGATGGGCGCGCCAATGTCGAGGCGATGAGCGTCGCCGGGTATCCCGGCGGCTTCACGCTGTTCGCGGGCACGACCGACGGCGAGGTCTATGCGAGCGAGGACGAGGCGCAGTCCTGGACCCGGATCGCCGGCGGGCTGTCCCCGGTGTCCAAGAGCAACCACTACCGCGCGGTGCAGCCGGCGTGAGAGCGCTGGTTCAGCCGGGCGCGCGCCAATAGGCGAAGCCGAGCCCGGTCACCGCGTGGTGCGCCGGGATGTAATCGACGACGGTTCCCTGCTGCCCGTCGAAGGCGCCGGCGACCGCGATCCAACTGCGGATCTCGCCGGTGCCGCCGCGCAGAGCGTCGGAATCGGTCTTGAACAGCGTCTTGAGCTGCGCCCCTTCGCCGCGCGCGATCCGCTCGAGCACCCAGCGGTCGAGCGGCTCATCCACCCAGCCGGCGCGCGGCCCCAGCGGATCGTGCGACAAGCCGCCGGACGCGTAGAGCGCCACGCGCTCGGGGCGGTCGGCGAAAATGTCGCGCAGCGCCTGTCCCAGCGCATAGCAGCGCGCGGCGCTCGGCAGCGGCGGATGGTACGCGTTGACGAAAACCAGGACCGCCGGAATGCCGCTTTCGACGAGACGCATGGCGCGGCCGATCCGGGTGAAGGCGTGACCCAATCCGATCTCCGGCCGGGCCAGCGCCACCAGCGTCTCGGCCGAGGCGAAATCGAACCCCCGCTCGATCAGGCCCGCGAGCGCCGTCTTCGCCGCCGCCGGGCTGCAGGGGAGCGTGATCCGGTTGTCCTTGGGCTTCTCGCCGATGAAGCCGATGCTGGTGCTGCCCTCGGCGGAGTGGCCGACGAACATGGCGAAGGCGGGAATGAACGCGCTCGAGAACAGCTCGTTCTGGTCGTCGCCGATGATGAAGACCACGTCGGGCCGCGCCGCCTCGAGCTGCGCGCGCAGGGTCGCGAAGCCCTGCGTCACGCGCCCGACATAGCTCTCGAGCACCTCCGGCGTTTCCTGCGCCAGCTCCGGCGGCTGCGGAACCGCGCGGGTCAGCGCGCGATGGATTTGGGGCCACTGGTCCGCCGCGACGAACATCGACGGCGCGTGGGACGAGGCAAGGCCGAGGACGATCGGCACGGCTTCTCCTCTCGATGCGGGAGGCGAGGATAGTGCAGCCGCGGCCCGGCTGGCAAACCGGGCGCAGAATCGTTGACAGGGAAGCGCTTGTCCCCCAGAAGCGGCCAAGCACGGAGACGGCGCCATGCGCATCATCGCGATCGAAGAGCATTACTCGACCCCGCTCTATCGCCAGAAAGTGTCGTCCAACGAATCGCGCAGCTTCTACATGACGTCGCGCAGCGAGCAGCTCGGCCACGACATCGGCAAGGAGCTGGACGATTTGGGCGAGACGCGCCTCCAGCACATGGACGCGGCGGGGGTCGATCTCCAGGTGCTGTCCTTCAACGGGCCGGTGGCGCCGGGCTTCCCGGCCGGCGAGACGATCGCCATGGCAAAGGAGCTGAACGACCGGCTCGCCGCCGCGACCAAGGCGCACCCCAAGCGCTTCGCCGGGTTCGCGGCGCTGCCGACCGCCGCGCCGGAGGCCGCCGCCGACGAGCTCGAGCGCTGCGTCAGGGATCATCGCTTCGTCGGCGCGATGATCCATGGCCACACCATGGGACGCTTCCTCGACGACCAGCAGTTCTGGCCCATTTTCCGGCGCGCGGAAACGCTCGGCGTGCCGATCTATCTCCATCCGGCGCTGCCGAATCCGGGCGCGCTCAAGGCCTATTTCGAAGGCTACGAGGACATCCTGGCCCGTCCCGGCTGGGGCTTCGCCGTCGACACCAGCATCCATTTCCTGCGCATCCTGTTCTCGGGCGCGTTCGACGCCTTTCCGAAGCTCCAATTCATCATGGGCCATCTGGGCGAGGGCTTGCCGTTCGCGATGCATCGCCTCGACGATCACACCGCCGGGGCGGCGAAGCGGCGCGGGCTCGCGAAGACGCCGCTCGAATACATCCGCGACCACCTCCACGTGACGATGAGCGGCAATTGGTTCGAGCCCGCCTTCGTCTGCACCCTCCTCGCCATGGGCGCCGACCGCATCCTCTGGGCCATCGACTGGCCCTATGAGGCGAACCGCATCGGCATGGCGTTCTGGAACAAGATCGGCCTCAGTGACGGCGATCGTGAGAAGATCGCGCACCGCAACGCCGAGCTTCTGTTGCGGCTCTAGCGGTACGGTTCCGACACTTGAGTCCCGTTAACCGGCGCTGTCATTGCGAGGAGCGAAAGCGACGAAGCAATCTCCCGCCGGCGCTTCGCCGCCGCCTGAAGGAGATTGCTTCGCTAGGCTCGCAATGACGCTGAATGTATGGGTTCGCAATGTTAGCTTCGATTCACTAGGATGACTCGCCCCCTTTCGCGACGCGGAGTGATCGCCGCCGCTGGCGGCGCGCTGGCTCTCCGGCGCATGAGCCCGGCGTTCGCCGCCGAGCTTCCCCTGGTGCGCGTCAGCATCGTTCCCATCTTCGTGGTCGCGCCGCACGTCGCCGCGGACAGGCTCGGATACTTCACGGCGGAGGGAATCGCCGTCGCGACCCAGCCGGTCCAGGGCGGCACCGTCGGCATTCCGGGCCTCATTGGCGGCAGCTTCGACGTGCTCTACTCCAATTCGGTTTCGGTCATGACCGCGCTGGACCGGGGCATCGACTTGCGCATCATCGCCGAGGGGACGCGCATTCCGGTCAAGCCGCCCGATCCCGCGGCGCTGCTGCAGCGCAAGGGCGGCGGCCTCCAGTCCGGCAAGGATCTCGAGGGCAAGACCATCGGCATCAACGCGCGGTTCGACATCCAGTGGCTCATCGCCCAGGCATGGATCAAGCAAACCGGCGGCGATCCCGGCAAGGTCTCCTATCGCGAGGTGCCGCTCCCTTCGATGCTCGACGCCCTCGCCAACGGGCTGGTCGACGCCGCCGTCCTGGTCGATCCGTTCCTTACCGTCGGGCTCGGCGATGCGCGGTTCGAGCTGCTCGATTGGGCGCAGTCCAAGGTGATGCCCGGCCTGCCCAGCTCGCTGTGGGTCGTGTCGGGCAAGGTCGCGGAAACCAAAGCCGACCTCGTGAGGGCATATGTCCGGGGCTTCCTCAAGGGCGCGGAATGGGTCAACGCGCATCTCGGCGACGCGGAGTATCTGCGCTTGGTGGCGAGCTATACCAGGACCGACGAGAAACTCCTCGCCAGGATGGTGGTGAGCAAGCAGCCCCTCGCCATCGATGCCCGCGGCCTCGAGCGCCTGATCGCGCTGATGAAGGACAACGACCTGCTGAAGACCGATATCAACATCCCGGCCAAGATCTTCGCGGCGTGACCGGCGTCCCGTTCCATTGACAGCAAGGCTGCGTCATCCCTAGTCTTTGCGCGCGAAAGCAGCGGAGACGACGATGATTTTCCACGCCTCGGTTCCGGCCGACGATCCCGAGCGAGTGGCGCGAGCGCTGGGCGAGGTGCTGGGCGGCGCGTCGATGCCGTTCGGGAACTGGCCCGGCGGCTACGTGGCGCGCGGCGGCCCCGACGACCAGCATGTGACCATGATCGAGGTCTATCCGCGCCACCAGCCGGCGGTGCCCGGCGAGGGCGACGACATGGTCCAGGTCGGGCACGACGCGACGCCGTCGCGCTATGCCTGCTTCCACCTCGCGGTCGGGACGCCGCTCTCCAAGGAGCGGGTGCTGGAGATCGCGGCGCGCGAAGGCTGGCGCGCCAAGCACCTGTCGCGGCGCGGCACCTTCGAGGTGATCGAGTTCTGGCTCGAGAACAGCATCATGATCGAGCTGCTGACGCCGGAGATGCAGGCGACATACCAGGCCCTGGTGGCGCGGCACCGCGCCCGCCCGGCCGCCGCACCCGCGCCCGCCGCGTCCTGAGACAAGCGTCACCGGGGGAGGATGATATGCAGTTCGGCTATTTCAGTCTCAGCGACAACCATTACCTGAACAACACCCGCACCGCCAACGACCTCATCATGGACATCATCGACGAGGCGATCTACGCCGAGTCGCTGGGATATCGCTCCGCCTGGCTGGGCGAGCACCATTTCAACACGCTCGGCATCCTGTCCTGCCCCGAGCTTGCGCTCGCTTATGTCGCGGCGCACACCAAAAAGATCCGCCTGGCACCGGCGGTGACGGTGCTGCCGCTGCACCATCCCATCCGCGTCGCCGAGCAATGGGCGACGCTCGATCTGCTCTCCAACGGGCGGGTCGATTTCGCCACCGGGCGCGGCTTCGACCGCAACGAATACGTGCCCTTCAACGCGAATTTCGAGGACAACGCCGCGGTCTTCGCGGAAGGGCTAGGGTGTCTCGAACAATTATGGGCCGGGACGGGACCGGTGACGCATCGCGGCACCTATTATCAATTCGAGGACATCGCCATCACGCCGCAGCCGGTGCAGAAGCCCATTCCCATCAGCGTCGCCTCGTTCTCGCACCCGACCATCGACCTCGCCGCGCGCCACGGCTTCGGCATCGTGTTCGCGACCTTCGCCGCCAACATCACCCTGGGCGGCATCGGCGAGGCTGCGCGTTATTACAAGGAGGCCTGTGCCAAGGCCGGACGGAAGGCGGGGCGGATCACCTCGAGCTATTTCATCCATTTCGCCGACACGCCCGAGGAGGAGCGCGCGGCGCGCGAGCGCCAGGTTCGCTATTCGCGCGAAGGCGCGAGCCGCACCCGCCCGGGCGGCGACGACGCGAACACGCCCAAATCCTACGAATACATGCGCGCGTTCCGCGAGATCAATCGCAGCCGCGGTCCCGGCGACCTCGATTCGCGCTCGGTGCTGCTGGGCTCGCCGGCGCAGATCACCGATGCGCTCAAGGTGATGGAAGGACACGGATTCGACGAGATCATCCTCTATTTCAACGTCGGCCTGAAACCGCACCAGATGGTGAAGGACGAGATGGCCCGCTTCATGGAGGAAGTGGCGCCGCATTTCGCGGGCGCGCGCGTGGCCGCGTGAGATGCGCCAGCGCATATCGATCGACGAGGTGATCGATCAGGCGCCGGTCGGGCTCTACCAGGTCTTGATCGTCGCGCTCTGCCTCGTGGTCGAGCTCTTGGACGGCTTCGACTTGAGCGCCGCCAGCTTCACCGCGCCCGCGATCGCGCGCGACTGGCACGTCTCGCCCGCCAGCTTCGGGCCGGTATTCGGCATTGCCTTCTTCGGCATGATGCTGGGTGGGTTCGCCTGCGGAACGCTCGCCGACCGCATGGGCCGCCGCCAGCTCATCGTCTGGGCGACGGTCGAGTTCAGCGTCATGTCTCTCGCGACCGCGTGGGCGCAATCGCTCGGCCCGCTCCTGCTGCTGCGCTTCCTCACCGGGATCGGGCTCGGCGGCGCGCTGCCCAATGTCGCCGCGATCTCGGCCGAGATCATGCCGCGGCGGCTCCGCGCCACCGCGGTCTCGCTCATGTATTGCGGCATCCCGCTGGGCGCGCTCGCCGGCGGACTTGCGAGCGCCGCGCTAGTGCCCGCCTATGGCTGGCCCTCGATCTATGTCGTGGGCGGCGTGGCGCCGCTCTTCGTCGCGGCGCTGGTGGCGGCGGCCCTGCCGGAATCGCTGCGCTACCTCGCCGTGACCGGGCGCGATCCCGCGCGCATCGCCCGCGCGCTCGGCCGGATCGAGCGCACCGGCCGATACACCGCCGACATGACTTACGTTTCGGCCGATCGCCCGGTCGCGGGCGTGCCGGTGCGCCATCTCTTCCGCGACGGCCGCGCGCTGCCCACGCTGCTCACCTGGGTCATCTATGTCTCGACGCTCCTCAGCATCCATTTCCTGTCGTCGTGGACCCCGACCATCCTGCGCGATGCCGGGATGCCGCTCGGCGCGGCGCTGCGCGCGGCGGCGTTTCTGTCGGGCGGCGGCATCCTGGTCACCATCGTGACGTCGGTGCTGCTCGACCGGGTCGGGCTCTACCGCACGATCGGGGCCGCGTTCGTGCTGGCGGCGGCGGCGCTTCTCGCGGCCGCCTTGGCGGGGCGCGACCTGGGGCTTCTGCTGGTCGCGCTGAGCTTCGCGCAACCGCTGTCGAGCGGCATCGCGACTTGCGTCTCGGCGCTCGCGCCGGCGCTCTATCCGACGCCGATCCGCTCGACCGGAATCGGCTGGGCCAACGGCGTCGGGCGGATCGGCTCGATCGCCGGCCCCCTGGTGGGCGGGTTCATCCTGTCCGTTACGTTTTCTGGCATCAACGTGGTCTACGTCTTCGTCGCGATGGTCACGATCATCGCCACCGTGGCGCTGATCGCGCTGGCCTGGACGCCGACGGGCCGCGCCGCCGACGCGGCACGCTCCACAGCGCGTGCGGCGGGGGAAGCGCTCCGCGTTCCCGCGAATTGATCCTTCCGCCTCGTCTTTCGGTCAGCGCATCGTGCCCGGCAGCCACAACGCGATGAGCGGAAACCCGATGAGCAGTGCCAGCTTCACGAAATCGGCGCAGAGAAACGGCACGATGCCGCGGAAGATCGTGCCGATCGCGACCTCCTCGCCGGCCACGCCCTTGATGATGAAGGCATTGAGCCCGAAGGGCGGATGGATCAATCCGACCTCGACCGCCGCGATCGTGACGATGCCCCACCAGATCGGATCGTAGCCGAGGCTCGTGACCAGCGGACCGACGAACGGCACGGTGATGAAGAGCGTGGTGATCGGGTCCATGAAGAAGCCGAGCAGAAGATAGATCAGCAACAGCAGCACCACGACCACGAGCGGCGCGAGGTTCAGCGTCTCGATGAACGCTACCAGCACCTGCGGGAGCTGCGTCAGGCCGATGAAGAACGAGAACGCCACCGCGCCGAACAGCAGCAGGTAGATGAGCGCCGTGTTGCGCGCGACATCGCCGATGACGCGCCAGAACGCGTCGCCCTTGAGGCGGCCGCGCGCCAATGCAAACAGGAACGCGAACCCGGCGCCGACCGCTCCAGCCTCGGTCGCGGTGAAGATGCCGGCATAAATGCCGCCGATCACCGACCCGAACAGCACCACGACGCCCCAGCTGTTGAAGACCGCGGCCACGATCTCGCGCCCGGGGACGCGCTCCACCGGCCCCGCCGCCTCGGGACGGAACCGCACGTAGAGCGCGATCGTCGCGCCGTAGAGCACGGCGGCGAGGACCGCCGGCAGCACCGCGGCGACGAAAATCTTGCCGATCGAGGTCTCGGTCAGCACGGCATAGATCACCATGATGCCCGAGGGCGGGATGAGCGAGCCCAGTGTGCCGCCCGCGGCGACGCAGCCGGTCGCGAGCTGCACCGAATAGCCGCGCCGCCGCATCTCCGGCAGCGCGATCGCCCCGATCGTCGCCGCCGTCGCGAGCGAGGAGCCGGTGACGGCGCCGAACGCGGCGCAGCTTCCGATGGTGGCCATGGCGAGGCCGCCGCGCCGCCGCCCGAACAGCGCGTGCGCCAGGCGATAGGCGTCCGACGACAGCCCCGCCGCGGTGGCGAACCCGCCCTTCATGAGGAAGAGCGGCAGCACGACGAGGTTGAGGCTGCTGAGGAAGCCCGCCGATTGCAGCACCACGGTGTTGATGGTCGCGTCGTATCCGACGAGCACGCTGGCGCCGGCCATGCCGGCATAGGTCATCGCCACTCCGACCGGGATCATGATCACCAGCGGGACCCACATCGCCGCGAAGGCGAGCGCCGCCAGCACGACCGGTCCGAGCGCATCCCCCGCGTACAGAATGACGGCGTAAAGCGTGGCGGTCGCGGCGAGCGCGGGCACGACGATGAGCGCCCCCGTCAGGATGGACGCGCCGCCGCTTCCGGCGCCGAGCGCCTTGGCGAACTGCTTGAGGAACACGACCCCCTGCAGCACGGCGCAGACGGCGACCAGCGCCGTCACCGCCCACCAGAACGGCGCCAGCGGCAGTTGCACGATCGCGCTGACGTCGTGCCGCGCCATCATCCGGCCGGCATAGGCGCCGAAGCGCAGCGCCAGGACCGTCATCATCCCGAGCACGAGCGCGCCGCCGATCGCCTCGAGCCACGCGCCCCAGCGCGGCCCGATCGGGCGGCGGAAGAAGTCGATCGTGACATGGTTGCGGGTCGCGATGCCGATCGGCAGGCTGGCGCTGATGATCACCGCCATGATGATCTGCGTCGCCTCGTCGAGGCCGGTGATCGGCGTGTTGAGGAAAAAGCGCAGCCCGATGTCGACCATCGTCAGCAGCGACAGCGCCAGCATGCCGACGACGGCGACCACGGCGACGCGCCGCGCCAGCGCGATGCTTGCGCGTTCGAGATCTTCGAGCAGCAACGGCGCTTCGGGGCTTCCCGTCCCGATCACCCGCCCGGCCTATTGCCCGGCGCCGGACTTGACCGAGGCGGCCTCGGCCCGGAATGCCGCGAGAATGGCGGCCCCGTCGGGGACCCCCTTGGTCCAAGCCTCTTCCACAGGCTCCGCGGCCTTGCGCCAGCGCGCGAATTCGTCGGGCGTGAGCGTGTAGGGCGCGTCGATCTTGCCCTTCTTCGCGAGGTCGGCCAGCAGAGCCTCGACGCGCTTCACTTCGCCGTCGTTCGACTTGCCGAGCGCGCGCGACATCGCCTCGCCGGAATTCTTTTCCATCGCCGCCTTTGCCGCGGCCGGCAGCTTGTCGTAGCTCTCGCGCTTCATGATCAGCATGCCGCTGCCGCCGTTGAGCGGGGCCTCGAGGAAATAATGCGCGATCTCGTCGACCCGGAACTCGCGGGTCAGCACGAGCGAGCCCCACACGCCGTCGATCACGCCGCGATCCAGTCCCTGATAGACCTCGTCGATCGGCACATAGACAGGGGTCGCGCCGAAGGCGGTGACGGTCGCGGTCTGCCAGCGTCCCTGCGCCCTGATCTTGAGCCCCTTCAGGTCCTCGAGCCGCTCCACCTTCTTGGATTTGGTCTGGATGTCGGCCCCCGGCCAGGCCGTGAGGCCAAACAGCTTGACGTCGCTGAAGTCGCTGGCGATCACGCCCTTCGCAAAGAGCCGCCACAGCGCGGTGGCGCCGATTTCGCCGCTGTCGTAGCCGAAGGGCAATTCGGCGACGCTGGTCTTGACGAACTTGCCCGGCACGGTGCCCGGCAGCGCCCAGCCGATATCGGCCGCTCCGGTCAGCACTGCGTCATACATGTTGCCGGCATTGCCGAGCACGCCGCCGCCGTAATACTTGATGTTGACCGCGCCGTTCGAGTCGCGATTGACGGCCTCGAGCCACGGGATCAGAACCTCGACGTAGAAATAGGAATTGGGCGGCCCGAACGTGGCGAGCTTGAGCTGCACCGGTTCGGCGCGAACCGCGCCGGCCGCCCAGATCAGCGCCACGCAGGCGAGGCCGGCGGCTCGAAACGCGAAACTCGACATCGTCACCCTCCCTCGCCGGGCAGCCCGACGAGCACCTGGTCGCCTTCGATCCTCACCGGCAGGACCGGGAGATCGACCGTGCAAGGGTCGCCCACCGCCTTGCCGGTGCGGATCTCGAACATGCCGCCATGCATCGGGCATTGGATGCGGTCGCCCTCGACATAGCCGCCGGCCAGCTCGGCATGGCCGTGAGTGCAGTAGCCTTCGAGGGCGTAGATCATCCCGTCCAGCTTGAACAAGGCGATCTTGCGCCCCCCGACCTCGACACCGATCACGTCGCCCTCGGGGACGCTCGCCACCGTGGCCGCCGGGATGAATTTCGCGTCCGTCATGAAGCGGCGCCCTAGCTCGACGCCGCAGCGGCCGCCGCCATCAGCGAGCGCTTGACCTTCGACGCGATCTGGGTGCGGCGCCGGTATTCCTCCCATCCCCACGAGGCGTCCGGGAACGGCGGATTGACGTGGCCGCATTTCTGGCAGGTGCGCGCCGCCTCTTCTTCGTTGAAGGCATTGGCGCTCGCCGCGCTTTGCGAGATGGTCGGGAGCCCGATCATCTCCTCGTCCGCCGGCCCCTCGAGCGCGCCGGGGAATTCGACCGCGCTGTAGTCGCGGCGCAGCAGCTCGTTGTCGCACTTCTCGCAGAAGAAGATCGTCGATTCGCTCTGCGGCTCCTCGGGCGGCGCCTGGCGCTGGGTGATGATGATGAGGCCCGCGCCGCGCGGCATCGCCGCCTGTCCCGGCTTCTCGCCGACCGGATGCTGCAAGGGGCCGACCCGCACCACCCCGGGGACCGGGTAGGCGCCGTCGGTGCCCATGCCGAGATTAACCTCGTGCACTGTGTTGCGATGAACGAAATAGCCGCGCAAGCCGCCCTGCGTTCCCGTCATGACCGAGCCGGGAACGATGCAGCCGGGCGCAAAATAGGGGAAGAGCGGCGACAACGCCGCCGGCGCGGAGCGCGCATGCGTGAAACAATTGGTCTTGAGCGGCACGCGGTCGGCGGGCGGCGGCTTGATCGCGAGATCGCGCTTGGCGCGCGTGTCGGTCTTGAAGGGCGGCAGGTTGCGGCGCTTCGCGCGCTCGATCTCGCCCGCTTCCGCCTGGCGGATTTCGTCCGCCAGCGCCGCCCAGCGGTAGGGCGCCAGATCGATCTGCGGCAGGCCGCCGCGCAGCTTGGGATCGTCGTTGAAGGCGCGGCAGGCCCTGAAATAGCCCTCCTGCGGCAGCTCCTCGGCGCAGTTCCACACGACGCGGCCCAATTCCCGGTCCGAGCCGTTGGCGTACCACGCCACCCCTTCGAGCCCGGGCAGCATCGCCTTGTAGCGGAGATGGATCGAAGGCGATTTCGGCACGATGCGGTGCGGCGTCCCGCCCGGCACGTAGACGAAGTCGCCGAGCTCGGCGTCGAAGAACTTCACCGGCGACTGGCGGAACTCGATCCGCGCCTCGCCCGCCATCTGCACGATCATCGTATCGCCTTCGCAAACGAGGAAGAAGGGCTGCGCGATCGCGTTGCGGCTCAGATGCACCTGGGGATCGATGCCGAGCTCGAGCATCGGCATCTCGTCGTAAGGACCGCGCGCCGGCGCGTCCTTGTAGGTGTCGAACGTGTTCTTGCGCTGCATGATCCTATCCTCCGCTATTTGAGGACGCCCAGTTCCTGGTAGTAGCGCGCCGCGCCGGGATGAAGCGGCGCGTAGGTGTCGGGCGCGTGCCGGGTGCTGTAGAAAATGTCCTCCGACGCCCAATGGTGGGCGCTCGATACGTTCAGCGCCTTGGCGAGCCGGTAGACCACGTCATTCGGGAGATCCTTGTTGATGACGATGGGATAGCCGGGGTCCGTGACGGTGAGGCATGGCTCCTTCTGTCCTCGAACCGTGCCGGGCGGCAAGGTCACCGCGGGCGCGCAATAGTCGCGCTCGATGCGATCGGCAATGGAGCGATCGAGCGGAAGCATGACCCACTCGCCCATCTGCGCCGCAAATCCGGCGGGCCCGCGCGACGTATTCTCGCGCATGATGGCGTTGGACCGGCCCGAAACCAGGAGCGGCACGGAGTCCGGGAACGAAGTCTGGAGGCTGCCGCCCCAGGCCTCGATGTCGCGATAAAGCTCGATGCCGTAATGCTTGAGATAGACCTCGGTGATCTCGCCCGCGACGAAATCGGCCTCGCCGACTTGAATATTGAGCTTCGGCTTCTTCTTCGCGATCTCCTCGAAGGAACGGATGCCCAAATCGCCCCGCACCATGTTGAAGAAGTGATGCCCCGGCCGCAGCGCGAGGGCGAGGCCGCAAATCGGCCGACCCTCTCCGCCCTTGTAGATGCCAAGCCCCTTCGCCGCCTGCGCCGCCGAGACGGCGAGCGTCACCGCGATGTCGGCCTCGCCGCGCACCACGCGCAGGATCGTGTCGGCGGCCTCGGTGCCGTGGCGCTTCACCTCGACCTCGAACCCGGCGTTGCGGAACGCCTGCGCCGCCCAGTTGAGCGTGATCCACCAATTGCCGCCGCCGTCGATGCTCGACAGCCTGATCTTGTCTGCCATCCCCGCTCTCCTTGGCTGAACCGCCCCGCGCTTTTCCGGAGTTAACACGCCTCCTCCGGACAAGATATTATGCAGAGTATAATGATAGCGCGGATCGCCGACACGAGGGAAGAACGCATGAATCCCGGGATAACGCGACAGCCGGGCCCGTGCGTTCCGTAGCGACAGGTGCCGCATGGCCACGATGAAAGCGGTTCGCTTGCTCGCACATGGCGGCCCCGAGGCCTTGACCTACGGGGATTTTCCGCGGCCCGAGACCGGCGCCGGGGACGTGCTGGTGCGGGTGCTGGCCACCACCGTGTCGCGCTGGGACGTGAAGTACCGGATCGGCGAGGCGGGCGGCGGCGGCCTCTACAAGCTGCCGATGCAGCCGGGCCGCGACGCCGCCGGCATCGTCGAGGCGGTCGGGAGCGAGGTGAAAGCCTTCAAGCCCGGCGACCGGGTGGTCGGCCTCGTCCATCCCGTGAGCGCGACGGGCGAGAGCCTTTATCCGGGCCATGTCACGTTCGGCGGCAACGCGCAGTTCGTGGCGCGGCCCGAGGCCCAATGGCTCGCCTTGCCCGCCACCGTCGAGCCGGCGGAAGCGGCGGCCGCCATGTGGTCCTATGCCACGGCGCACCGCATCCTGCTCGACCGTCTCCAGTCGCGCCTGGGCGACAGGCTCTTCGTCGTCGGCGGCACCGGCGGCATGGGATCGGCGATCCTCGATCTGGCGCGCGCGATGGGCGTCACGACCGTCGCCGTCACGCGCTCGGCGCGGAAGATCGATTTCCTGAAGCGGCTCGGGGCGGGCGCGACGATCGTGCTGCCGCGCGAAACCTCTGCCATCCGCGCCGAGGCCGCGCCACGCGGCTGCGACGGCGCGGTCGATTGCAGCGGCGATCCGGCGATGATGCGGCTCTGCGTCGACATGCTGCGCCGCGGCGGCACGTTCGTGCCGGTGGCCTCGGAAGGACCGCCGGCGCCGCTGCCGGTGACGGTGGCCGACTGCACCCGGCTCGAGCTTACGATCCGCGGCGCGCGCGCCTCGACAATCGAAAACCAGCGCGCCGTGCTGGCGCTCTTGGCCGAGCGGCGGATCGGCCCGGCCATTCACGCGGTGATGCCGCTCTCGGAATTACCCGTCGCCCACCGGCTTCTCGAAGCGGGCGAGGTGTCGGGGCGAATCGTGCTCGACCCGTGGCGCTAGCCGAAGGGAGGATCGAATGGCCTCGGTGATTTCACGTCGCGTTGCGCTCGCCGCTTTGGGCGGCTCGCTCGCGCTCCTTGGCGCTCCGCCGGCGCGGGCCGCCGACAAGCTGCGCGTCGGCAAGTCGGTAAGCGAGGTCTACGGCTACGTCCCGCTCGACATCGGAATGGACAAAGGCATTTTCGAGAAGCACGGGCTGGAGATCGAGGAGATCAATTTCGCCGGCGGGACCAAGATGGCGCAGGCCGTAGTCGCGGGCGCGCTCGACATCTCGCTGAGCGCCGGCCCCGAGATGGCCTTGATCGCCAAGGGCGCGCCCGAGATCGCGATCGCGGCGATCGCGGATTCGCCGGCCTTCATGGGGATCAGCGTCGGCAGCCAGTTCGCGGGCTCCGGCATCGACTCTCTCAAGGGCAAGAAGATCGGCGTGACGACCAGCGGCTCGCTCACCGACTGGCTCGTCGCGAAGCTGAACCAGGCGAAGGGCTGGACCGGCGACGACCGCGCGGTCGCGGTCGCGGTCGGCGGCTCGCCCACGGCGGCGTTCGCCGCCCTCAAGATCGGGCAGATCGACGCCGATGTCGGCGGCACCTCGACCGGCTATCAGCTCGAGGCGCTGCAGGCGGGCCGCCTCCTCATCGACTGCTCGGAGTACGTGGACACGATCGAGCTGTTCACGATCTTTGCCAGCAACGCGGTCATCGGCCAGAACGCGGGCGCGGTGCGGCGCTTCCTCAAGGCGTGGTTCGAATCGGTGGATTACATGAAGAGCCATAAGGCCGAGTCCGTGCCGATCGCCGCCAAGGTGACGGGCTACACGGAAGGGGTCGCGGAGCGCATGTACGATACCTTGATGACGAAATTCTCCACCGACGGCAAATTCCGGCCGCAAGCGATCGACGCGCTGCGCGCCTCCTTCGCCGAGTTCAAGACCCTGCCCGAGCCGATCGACATGTCGAAGCTCTACACCGAACAATTCCTGCCGCAGGCCTGAGGGCAGCATGGCAAGACCCGTCATCCCGATCGCCAACCTCGACACCAAGCCGTTCTGGGACGCTTGCGCCGAAGGCAGGCTGATGCTGCAGCGCTGCGCCGCATGCCAGGCCTGGCGCCACCCGCCCAGCCCCATTTGCCCGGAATGCCTCAGCGACGCGCACGAATGGGTCGCGGCGAGCGGGCGCGGCACGGTCTACACCTTCGTCGTGGTGCGCGAGGCGCGCCGCGGCTGGGACAAGATGGTGCCCTACGTCTTGGCCGTGGTCGCGCTCGACGAGGGCCCGCGCATCCTCACCAACCTCGCCGAGATCGCGCCGGAGGACGTCGCGATCGGCCTGCCGGTCGAGGTGACGTTCGAGGAGCTCGACGGCACCACCAAGCTGCCGCTGTTCCGGCCCGCACCGCAAGGAGCGCCGCGATGACCGGCATCAGTGGCCGCTACGCGATCGTCGGCGTGGGCGAATCCGATATTGGCCGGCATCTCGGGCGCTCCGGCATGGCGCTTCACCTCGAGGCGGCGAAGCGCGCGATGGCGGATGCGGGCCTCGCCAAGACCGCGATCGACGGGCTGGTGACGCGGCCCAGCCACAGCGCTCCGCAATTCAACTATTCGGCCGTGCTCGCCGGCCGGCTCGGCATCCAGCCCACCTATTTTACCGACGTGGCGTTGGGCGGCGCGTCCTCGACATCGATGATCATGGACGCCGTGGCGGCGCTCGACACCGGGCTCTGTACCGCCGTGCTGTGCGTCAACGGCGACGCCCAGACGTCGCGCGGGCCCCATCGCCGCGGCGGGCTGACCAACTGGATCGAGGATTTCGAGCATCCCTTCGGCATGCTCGGCGCGCCGGAGAGTTATGGGCTCGGCGCGCGCCGCCACATGTACGAGTACGGCACGACGAGCGCGCAGTTCGGCGCGGTCGCGGTGGCCTGCCGCAAGCATGCCGGCCTCAATCCCAAGGCTACGTTCCGGACGCCGATGACGCTCGCGGATCACCAGGCGTCGCGCTTCGTCGCCGAACCGTTCCGCCTGCTCGACTGCTGCCCGGTGACGGACGGCGCCGCCGCAATCATCGTCACCTCGGCAGAGCGCGCGCGCGACTTGAAGCAGAGGCCCGTCTATCTCCTGGGCATGGGCCAGGGCTTCACCCATTCGGACCTCGCCTATACGCCGTCGATGACGACGGTCGCCATGCGGAGCGCATCGCAGCGCGCCTATGCGATGGCAAAGCTCGGGCCGCGGGACATCGACTTGGCCGAGCTCTATGACTGCTTCACCTATGTCGTGCTGGTGACGCTCGAGGATTACGGGTTCTGCGCCAAGGGCGAAGGTGGCGCCTTCGTCGAGGGCGGGCGGATCGAGCTGGGCGGCGACATCCCGGTCAACACGGGCGGCGGCCTCCTGTCGCACGGCCACGCGAGCGGCGCGCTGCTCGTCACCGAAGCGGCGATCCAGATGCGCGGCGCGGCGGGCGCGCGCCAGGTGGCCGACGCCGAGACCGCGATCGTCAGCGGGCAATGCGGCGTGACCGGCATCAATGTCTGCCTCATCGTTGGCAAGCATCCGAACTGACGATACCCTTGGGCTCTGGCGGTGAATGGGAGTTGTGATGGCTGAAAACGAGCGGACCCGGGCGCGGGAAAGAGAATCGCCGGCGCTCAGCTCCTACGAGATGGCGATCAAGCTGGGGCGCGAGAACGCCGAGCGCAACATGATGGGCCGCATCGTCTGCAAATTCTCCGAATGCCCGCAAACGCTCACGCGGCAGGGACGGCTGCGCACATATCTCGGACTCACCGTCAAGGACACGCCGCTCCAGGAGTGGGTCGTCTTCACGCACGAGATCCGCACCATGTCGGGCAGGCACCGCCATCAAGGCGGGCTGGTGATCTATGTGATCGACGGCACCGGCTATTCGGTCGTCGATGGCGAGCGGATCGACTGGGAGAAGGGCGATCTGCTCCTGCTCCCGTTGCGCAAGGGCGGCGTCGAGCATCAGCACTTCAACACCAACCCGGACAAGCCCGCGCTGTGGATGGCCTTCATCCATCGCGGCATGCAGGACTATGTCGCATCGGAAATGACCCAGACCGAGGTCTCGCCCGAATACAAGGCCGCCGAGGCGGCCGGCGGCGTCCGGTCGTGACACGCGTGCCTGCCGAGCGAAAGCTGCCGCTATCAGGCCTTCGCGTCCTTGATTTCGGGCACATCGTCGCCGGGCCCTATTGCGCGCGCCTCCTCGCCGATCTCGGCGCCGAGGTGGTCAAGGTCGAGACCGCGACGCGCCAGGGCCGCACCGGCGCGCGGCGCGGCGGCACGCGCCGCGCCGACGCCAGCGGCCGCACGCCCCATCTCGCGCACATCAACCGCAACCGCCGCTCGATCGATCTGAACCTCAAGACCGAACGCGGCCTCGCCATCGCGCGGCGCCTCGTCGACGTTGCGGACGTGCTGGTGGAGAATTTCTCCAGCGGCGTCATGGACCGGCTCGGACTGGGCTATCGCGAGCTGGCGGCATCGAACCCGCGGCTCGTCTATGCCAGCATGTCGTCCTTCGGCCATACCGGCCCGCGCGCCGGATGGACCGGGATGAACGTCACGCTCCAGGCGTGTTCCGGCCTGATGCTCGCGACCGGCGCCGAGGGCGATCCGCCGATCGGCATCTCCAATTCCTGGAACGACTATATCGGCGGGCTGCACGCGGCGGTCGCGATCCTCGGCGCGCTCGACAAGCGCAAGGCGACGGGCGCCGGCTGCTTCCTGGACGTGTCGCAGTTCGAAGGCAGCGTCGCCATGGTCGGCAGCCTGCTGCTGGCCTGCGCCGTGACGCATGCGCCGCCGGCGAGGCTCGGCAGCCGCTCGCTGTCCGCGGCGCCGCAAGGCTGCTACCGCTGCGCCGGCGCCGATCAATGGTGCGCGATCTCGGTCCAGAGCGACGCCCAGTGGCAGGCGCTCGTCGCGGAACTCGGCGACGACGCGGCGCCCTTGCGCGCGCCGCGCCTTGCGACGCTCGCGGGTCGTCTCGAGCAGCACGACGCGATCGACCGCGTGCTTTCGGCCTGGACCGGTGCGCGCGCGCCGGCGGACGTGGAGCGCCGGCTGGAGCAGCGCGGCGTGCCGGCGGCGGCGATGCGGCGCGGCAACGAGCTGGCCGATACCGCCGAATGGCAGCGGCTGCTGCTCACGGTCGAGACGACCGGCATGCGGGTGATCGGACCGCCTTTCGCCTTCCGCGCCAGTCCCGCAGTGGCAGCGGTTGCCGCACCGCGCATGGGCGCCGATGGCGGCGCGGTGCTGCGCGACTGGCTGAAGCTCGACGACGCGGCCATCGCCGGCCTCTTTCCCGAGATCGCGGCCTGATGGCGCTCATCCTCGATCTCGCCAGCGAGGTGGGCGCCTACGGCACGCGCCTCCTGGCGGAACTCGGCCACGAGGTGGTGCGCGTCGAGCGTCCCGCAGGCGACGTGCTGCGCCGGCTCCATCCCCGCCTCAATGGCGCCGCCGATCTCGAAGCGAGCGCGTTCCACCAATTCCTCAACGCGGGCAAGCGCAGCGTCGCGATCGATCTCGAAAGCGCGGACGGGCGCCGCCTGCTCCTGGCGCTCGCCGCCAAGGCGGACGCGGTGGTGGCGAGCCTGCCGCTGCCGCTCGACGAGGCCGCGCTCGTCGCCGCCAATCCCGATGGCGTCCTCGTTTGCATCGACGACGGCCCGCCGGAGCTCATCGCCTATGCGCGCTCGGGCCTGCTCGCGATCACCGGCGAGCCCGACGGCAGCCCCACGCTGCTCGGCGGCCATGTGCCTTATTGCGCGGTCGGGCTTTATGTCGCGATGGCGACGGAAGCGGCGCTTTTCGCGGGCGCCGGACAGGTGGTCGATCTCTGGGCATCGCATTGCCTCGCGGCGCTCGCCGAGCAGGTGTGGGTCGAATACGCAATGTCGGGCGAACTGCTGGAACGCCTGGGCTCGAAGGGCGGCATCACCGCGCTCGCCGGCGCGCTACCTTGCGCCGACGGCCATTGGATGGTGAGCGTGCCGCCCGATCCGCAGGGTTGGACCAATTTCGTCCAACTCGTGCCGGATCCCGCCTTCAAGGACGACGCCTCGCTCGCGGACGAGGCGCTGCGCCGCGAGCGCAAGCACGAGATTCTCGACCGCATCGCGCATTGGTCGCGGCACCAGAAGAAGCAGGAGATCGTCGAGGAGGCGCAGCGCCGCCACATTCCGGCGGCGCCGGTGACCAATCCGCTCGAGCTCATCGCCGATCCGCAACTCCTGGCGCGCGGCTTCCTGGAGCCGGTCGATCATCCCTCGTTCGGCCGGATCAACTTCCCCATGGGCGCGCTCGCGAGCCTGTGGGGCGAGCGGTTGCGGTTCGCGCCCCTGCTCGGCCAGGACACGGCCGCCATTCTAGGCGGGCTCGGCTATGCGGCGGACGAGATCGGCCGGCTCGCGCGGGACGGCATCATCGGCATCAACGGGACCACAGGAGACCGCACATGACGACAGCCTGTCTCGCCCCCAACGGCATGAATGTCTATCGCGGCACCGGGCCCGCGACGCGGCTCCTCGTCGGCACGGCCAAGGGCGTGGCGGTGCTCGAGCGCGCGCCGGGCGCGGCGTGGCGTCTCGGCGGCACGGTGCTCGACGGCCAGCACATCAGCTCGATGGCGATGGAGCCAGTGCGCGGCGGCATCTTCGCTGGCGTCCATCGCGGCGGCGTCTTCTACAGCGCCGATTTCGGCCGGACCTGGGAACCGCGCGCCGAGGGCATTTCCATCAATCATGTCTACTCGCTGGCCTGCGCCGTCGAGAACGGCGCGCCGGTGATCTACGCCGGCACCGAGCCGCCCGCCGCGTTCGTGAGCCGCGACGAGGGGCGGAGCTGGACGGAACTGCCGGGTCTGCGCAACGCCAAGGGCAAGGAGAAATGGGAGTTTCCCATGCCGCCCCATCTCCCGCACGCGAAGGCGATCACCGTCGATCCGCACAACCCGCAGGTGCTCTATGTCGGCGTCGAGCAAGGCGGCCTGTTCAAGACCAGCGACGGCGGCCGGACCTGGCGCGAGCTCGACGCCTATTGGACGCCCGAAGACGAGGTCTACCGTGACATTCATCAATGCGTGCTGCGCCCCAATCACCCGGACGAGGTTTATATGACCAGCGGCATGGGGCTTTATCGCAGCAGCGACGGCGGCGACACCTGGAGTCACCTGACCGAGCGCGTCTCGCGCCTGGGCTATCCGGACAAGCTCATCTTCTCGCCCCGGGACGACCGCACCATGTTCATGTGCGGCGCGAATGCCAATCCGGGCACCTGGATCAAGCTGCATACCGCCAACGCCACCGTGCTAGTGAGCCACGACCTCGGCGCGAGCTGGACGCAAGCCTCCACCGGCATGCCCGATCCGATGACCGCCAATCTGGAAGCCCTGTGCCTTTACGCCGCGCCCGACGGTTTCGAGCTGTTCGCGGGCACGACGGACGGCAAGGTCTATTGCAGCGCCGACGCGGCGCAAAGCTGGCAGCTCATCGGCAGCGACCTCGCGCCCGTCTCTAAGGTCGAGCATTACCGCTTGCTGCAGCCGGGCGCCGTCTCATCGCGCGGGGCGCGGCCGCTTCCGCCGGCCAACGCATGAGCGGCGCGCCGCAACCCATCTCGCTCGACGAGCTGCAGGGCTGGATCGGCCGCGAGCACCGCTTCGCCGGCGCCGACGACGTCACGAGGAGCGACATCAGGCGCAAGCTCGAAGCCTATTGCTTCGACTGCCCGCTGCATTACGACGACGAGGTGGCGCGCGCGCATGGCTACCGGGGACTGGTCGCGCCGGTGGCGATGACCCCGCTCTGGGCCATGCCGGCTTATTGGAGCCCCGGCGATCCGGTGGCGTTCGCGCCGGGCCTCAGGGAAAATCCCGGCGGCATCCGGACCGAGCTGCCGATCGTCTATCCGCGCGGCGTCAATACCGGGACCGAGTGGGAATATTTTGAGCCGCTCTATCCCGGCGACGCGCTGCACGGCAATTGGCGCCTGGTCGAGATCAAACCGCGCGAAACGAGGCTCGGCGAGGGCGTGTTCCTGACCGTCGAGACCACCATCCTCAAGCGCACCGGCGAGCTGGTCGCGAAGAACCGCAACACCAACTACCGCTACACGGAAAAGGCCGCTTCCGGTCCGCGCGAAAAGCGCGGCGAGCCCGCGCCCGCCGGCGGCGAGACCGCGGGTCCGGCGCCCGCCACAACCGAGCCCGCCGACTGGCGCCGCCAGCTTCGCTTCGGCGAGGTCGCGGCGGGCGACGTGGTGCCGCCCTATTCGATGTGGCTGAGCTACCAGCGCATCGTCATGAGCGTCGCCGTCGACCGGATGTTCTCCGGCATCCACCACAACCGGGACCTGGCGCGCGCCGCGGGGTTCGGCGACATCATCTTCAACACGCGCAGCTACGAGATGCTGTTCGAGGTGCTGCTGCGCCGCTGGATGGGGCTCGACGGGCGGCTGCGCAAGCTCGGGCCGTTCCGCATGTCCGGCAGCTCCTATCCCGACGACGTGGTGACGGCGCGCGCGCGCGTCTTGGACACGACTCCCGCGGAGCGGCTGGTCAAGCTCGAGCTTCTCGCCTTCAACAATCGGGGCGAGGCGGCGCGGGGCGAAGCGCAGGTGGCGCTGCCGGCATGAGCGCGGAGGCGGACGAGCCGCGCGCGGTCACGCTCGAGGAGCTGCAAGGCTGGATCGGGCAGGCGCACGATTTCGCCGGCGCCGACGACGTCTCGAAAAGCGACATCAGGCGCAAGCTCGAGGTCTATTGCTTCGACTGCCCGCTGCATTACGACGACGAGGTGGCGCGCGCCCATGGCTATCGCGGCCTGGTCGCGCCGGTCGCGATGACGCCGCTCTGGGCCATGCCGGCGTACTGGCGCCCGGGCGATCCCGTGCTTTACCGGCCCGGCGTGCGCGAGCAGGCGGGCGGCATCCGCACCGACGTTCCGGTTCCCGCCGCCTACACGGGCGGCGTCAACACCGCCACGCAATGGGAGTATTTCGAGCCGCTCTATCCCGGCGACGCACTGCACGGGAACTGGCGCCTCGTCGAGATCAAGCCGCGCGAGACCAGGCTCGGCGACGGCGTGTTCGTGACCGTCGAGGCCACCATCTACAAGCGCTCGGGCGAGTTGGTCGCCAAGAACCGCAACACACATTACCGCTTCACGCCGAAGCAAGCGGCGTCGCGGGAAAAGACGGATGAGCCGCGCGCCAGCGCGGCTCGCGCCGAAACTCCGGGCGCTGCGGCTCCTACGTCCGAGCCGGCCGACTGGAGCGGCCAGCTTCGTTTCGCCGATGTCGCGGCCGGCGACGAGGTGCCGCCCTATTCGATGTGGCTAAGCTATCAGCGCATCGTGATGAGCGTCGCCGCCGACCGCATGTTCTCCGGCCTGCACCACAATCGGGACACCGCAAGCGGGCGCGGATTCGCCGACATCATCTTCAACACGCGCGGCTGGGAGATGCTGTTCGAGACCGTGTTGCGCCGGTGGATCGGCCTCGACGGGCGGATCCGCAAGCTCGGGCCGTTCCGCATGACCGGGAGCTCCTATCCCGGCGACGTGGTGACCGCGCAAGCCCGCGTCGTCGAGAAGACGCAAAGCCCGGACGACGCGCTGGTCAAGGTCGAGCTGCTGGCCCTCAACGACCGGGGCGAGGCCGGCCGCGGCGAAGCGCAGGTCGCGCTGCCGGCTTAGGCGGCCCCCGGCCGGCCGGCCACGCGTCACTTCGGCATGAAGGCGTCGGTATAGAGCGTCGACATGTCGGGCGCCGTGTCCAGGAGCTTCAGCTCCACGAAAGAGCGCTTCAGATTGGCGAGCGACTCGGCGTCGAATTTGCAGTCCCGGACGAAACTCGGCATGTTGATGTCGTATTCCTTCGCCATCACCTTCGGCGAGAAGCCAGTGAGAGCGCTCATGGCCTTGACCGTCTCATCCTTGTGCTTGCGCATGTAATCGATCGTCTCGAGCCAGCCCGCCAGGAAGGCGCGGACCGCGTCGGGGTGGTCCGCCATGACCTGCTTCGTCGCGAAGATCGTGCCCGCGGCCATGTTGCCGGCAAAGGGTGCGACGGAAGCGAGCAGCCGCCCCTCGTGCTTTTCTTCCATCTCGAGCAGCTCCGCCGTTGGGATGATCGCGGCATCGACCGTATCGGTGCGGAAGGCGGCGACGCCGCTCGCCATGCCGTTGCCGATCGAGATCTTCGTAAGACCCTCCGGCCCCCAGCCGCGCTGACGGGCGACCTCGCTGGCGAGCCAGTCGGTGAAGGAGCCGGGGCTCGAAATGCCGACGCGCTTGCCCTTGAGGTCGTCGACCGAATGAACCGGCGAATTCCAAGGCACGCCGATGCCGCTTGGCGTCATCTGCGCCTCGTGCTCGCAAACGGCGAGGATCGGCGCGCCCTTGACGGTAAAGGCCATCCCCGTGCCGGTGGCGATCCCGATATCGACGCTGCCCGCCGTCATCGCCTGGAACAGCTTGCTGCCGCCCGAGAAGTCCGCGACCTTCACGTCGAGCCCGTGCTTGGTGAAAATGCCGAAATCGACCCCCAGGTTGACCGGCAACATCACCGACGCGGTGGCGGCTGCCTTGCCGACCGTCAGAGTGGTCGCGGCCGTCGCGGCGACGGGCAGGCCGCCGACACCGAGCGCCGCAAGCATGACGGCGCAAGAGCTCCAGCGCATCGCGTCCTCCCTTCATTTCGCGCGCGCTTGTTCTTGCTCGATCGCGCGGGCGTTCGTTCGCGCGAGCCTAGCCGCGTGCCGCCACGCCTGTCACCATCATTTCAAGACGCGCGGGCGGTTGTAAGATCGCGCATTACCCGCATCCCGGAGGCACGCATGCGTTGGTGGATTGGTCTCCTCGGCGTGACGGCGCTGGTCTGCGGATTTGCGCCCGGCAGCGGCGCCCTGGGGCAAACCGCCGCGGGCGCGCCCGCGCATCTCGATGTCGCGACGCAGCCGCTGACGGCGCAGGCGCCGCTGTTCATCGCACAAGACCAGGGGTATTTCGCGCAGCAGGGGCTGGACGTGGCGTTCCAATTCGTCGGCGGCGGAACGATCAACCTCCAACTCCTCGCGATGAACCAGGCGGACATCGCGACCGGCTCGCCGGGTCCCGCCTTGTGGAACGCGGTGGCGCGCGGCATCCCTGTGAAGATCACCGCCGCGACCAGCAGCCTCAGCCCCGATCCCGCCACCGGGTTCACGTCGGCCTTGTGGCTGGTGCTGCCCAAACGCGCGCCCGAAACGGCGCGGATCGAGACTTATGCCGACCTCAAGGGCAAGCGGATCGCGGTGCTCGGATTGGGCCTCGGCACGGAAATCGTCGTCGACAGCGCGCTCGCCACGGCCGGGCTCACGCTGCGCGACGTCGACCTCAAGGAGCTGCGCGGTCCCGACATACTGACGGCGTTCGCCAACGGCGCCATCGACGCCGCGACCGAGATCGAGCCCTTCGTGACGCTGGGCGAGACCAAGGGCATCCTGGTCCGCTGGAAGAACGCGGCCGAAATCACGCCCGGGCGGGTGGCGGCGGTGATGATGTTCGGGCCGCGGCTCGTCGCGCGCGGCGGCGATCTCGGCGCGCGTTTCATGACGGCCTGGACTCAGGCCGCCCGCGACTACAACGACGCCTTCGGTCCCAAGCATATCGGCGAGGACCGCATCGTCCAGATTCTCGCGGCGCACACCCAGGTGACGGACCCGGCCATCTATCCCCGGATGACGTGGCATTATATCGACCCCAACTGCTCCGCGAGCGCGGACGCGCTGCTTCTCGACGTCGATTGGGATGTGGCGCACGGCTATATCGCGCAGGCGCCGGACCTGAAGGCGGCGATCGACACGCGGTATTGCGAGGCGGCCATCAAAACGCTCGGCCGCTACGAGCGCCGCTGAACGCAAGGATCACAGTTTCAGCAGCTTCTCGACATTGCCCGAGAGGATCTTGGCCTTGTCCGCCTCGCACAGCGGAATGGTCGGAATCCAGCGCGCCGCGCGCTCGTTCGCCATGAACGGGTAATCCACCGAGAAGATGATGCGGTCGACGCCCATCTCCTGGACGCAGCAGAGCAGCGCCGGGTTGGAGAAGAACCCGCTCGTGGTGATCCAGAAATGCTCGCAGAACAGTTCCCGGAAATTGATCTTGCCCCGCGACAGCGCGGAATCGATGCGCCACAGGAGGAGCGGCACGCCCTCGCCGAGGTGACCCATGATGATCTTGAGGTTCGGATACGCGTCGAAGATGCCGGACAGCACCAGGCGGATGCCCTGGGTCGCGGTCTCGATCGTGTAGCCCCAGCCGGAGCGGCAGAGCAGCGGGTATTCCTTGGCGTAGTCCTTGAAATAGGCATCCATCACCGCGGGATGCGGAAAATTGGGCGGGTGGAAATAGATCGGCACGTCGAGCGCAGCGGCGCGCTCGAAGATGGGCCAGAAGCGCTTGTCGTCGAGGAAAAGCCCGTTGGTCAGCCCGTGGACCATCGCGCCCTTGAAGCCCAGTTTCGTCACCGTGCGCTCGAGCTCGGCGGCGGCGGCCTTGGGATCGGGCGTCGGCAGCGCGGCGAAGGCCGCGAAGCGCTGCGGGTGGCGCTGGACCGCCTCGTGCAAGCGGTCATTGACCCCCGGTGCGAGCCGCACCGCGGTCTCCGCATCGAGCAACTGCAAAGACTGCGCGCCGTGCGACAGCACCTGAAGATCGATTCCTGCTTCGTCCATTTCCTTGATGCGGAGGTTGCTCAAGTCGTCGAGCCGATCGCTGATCGCGGGCGAGTCGATCACGTCGTGCTCGCCGAATTGCGAGCGGACCTCGCGGTCGTGATAATGTTCCTCGATCGCGATGACGCGCGGCTTCTTGGCCATGGTCTCCCTCCGGAGCCCGACTCTAGCAGTCGCGCGAATGCCGCAACAGCGCCTAGGGAATGGCGGCGCGCTCGTCCCTTGCATGGCGGGAGACCTGTGGCCATGATCGCGGCAACGCGCGAAGAGGGAGCCGCAAGCCATGCTGACCATCGAGAACCCGATACGACGACCCGTGATCATGCGCTCGCGGCTGATGCTCGAGACAGTCTCGGAGCTGGCCGCCGCCAACGAGTGGCACGATAAGCAGGTGATGATCCTGATGCGGCCGCAGGGCGACGACAAATGGCGCGTCCGCTTCTTCGCCAGCGACGCGCCGGGCTCGGTCGACGCCGTTGCCAGCGGCGAGGCCGACATCGCGATCTGCAATCCGGGCGGCGTGCTCGGCATGGCATTGCGTGGGCGCGGCCCCTACAAGAAGCCCATTCCGCTGCGCTCGATCACGGTGATCCCGCAATTCGACCAGCTCGGGTTCGCGGTGAGCGGAGCGACCGGGCTCAAGACCTTGGGCGATCTCAAGCGCACGCGCTACCCGCTCCGGGTGTCGCTGCGCGGCCAGCCCGACCATTCGGTGCATCTCATTTGCAATCACGTGCTCAGTGCGTACGGAATGTCCTTCGACGACATCGTGAGCTGGGGCGGCAAGGTCGTTTACACCGAGGGCATGCCTGACGGCCCTGACCGGCTCGGCGCCGTCAAGCGCGGCGAGTTGGACGCGGTCTGGGATGAGGCGCTCCCGCTCTTCGCGCCGGGATCCATCGCGATGGGCATGCGCTTCCTGGCCGTCGACGAGCCGCAGCTCAAGGCGCTCGAGGCGGATGGCCTGATGCGCGCGGCGATCACCGCGGAAGAATATCCGGGCCTGGGCGAGACCGTATGGTCGATTGATTTCAGCGGCTGGCCGGTGTTCTGCCTGGCAAGCGCGCCCGACGCCATGATCTACAATTTCTGCGCCGGGCTCGATGCGCGCCGGGACCGCATTCCGTGGGGCAGCCCCGGCCCGATGCCGCTCGAGCGATTGTGCAAGGACAGCAGGGAGGGGCCCCTCTACCTGCCGCTCCATCCCGGCGCCGAGCGGTACTGGCGGGAACGGGGATATCTTTCCTGACGCGCGGCGCGAAGGCCGAACCCGCCAAACGAGCAAAGCCGATAGGGAGGTTGCAGACAATGGACTCAGTGCCGGACGGCGGCGTGGGGGCACCGGTGCGCCGCACCGAAGACGAACGATTCCTCACCGGGCAGGGCCATTACGCCGACGACGTGGCGATCCCGGGCACCGTCTTCGCCGTCGTCGCGCGCTCGCCCCATGCGCATGCGCGCATCGGGCGCGTCGACAAGACGGATGCGCTCGCGTCGCCCGGCGTGCTGGCCGTGCTGACCGGCGAGGATGTCGCCAGGGAAAAGATCGGCGGGCTGCCGTGCCAGCAATTTCCGAGAGCGCTGCCCGGAGTCCCGTTCTATTTGCCGACGCAGCCGATTCTCGCGAGCGGCAAAGTCCGCTATGTCGGGGACCGCGTCGCGCTCGTGGTGGCGGAGACGCTGGCGCAGGCGAAGGACGCGGCCGAGCGCATCGCCGTCGCGTACGAAGCGCTGCAAGCCGTGACGCTGCCCGATGCGCTGGCGCCCAACGCGCCCAAGATCTGGGACGAGGCGCAAAGCAATCTCAGCTTCCAGATCGAGATGGGCGACCGCGCCGCCGTCGACGCGCAATTCGCCGCGGCCGCGCATGTGACGAAGCTATCGCTCCATTATCCGCGCGCCACCGCGAACTCCATGGAGCCGCGTTCCGCCATCGCCTACCGCGATCCGGTGGACGGCCGCTTCACCCTCATCAGCAGCACGCAAAATCCCTGGCGCGTGCGGGAGATCCTGTGCGAGGCGCTCGCCATTCCGCCGACCAGCCTGCGCGTGCGGGCCATGGATGTGGGCGGCGGCTTCGGCATGAAGAACCACGTCTACCCCGAGGAAGCGCTGGTCCTGTGGGCCGCCGGCAAGCTCAGGCGGCCGGTGAAATGGACCGCGGACCGCAGCGAGGGCATTTCTTCGGACCAGCACGCGCGGCACCAGATCACGGAAGCGGCGCTCGCTCTCGACCGCAACGGGCGCCTGCTCGCGCTGCGCACCAACGTCGCGATCGACGTGGGCGCCTATCTCGGCGGCAATGCGGGCATTCCGCCGACCAACACCGGCGCCAGCTATCCCGGCGTCTACAACCTGACGCACGTTCACACCGTGGTGCGCGCCGCCTTCACGAACACGTCGCATTTGGGCCCCTACCGCGCCTCGGGCAAGCCCGAAGCGAGCTTCATTCTCGAGCGCCTGATGGACAAGGCGGCGCGCGAAATGGGCATCGATCCGATCGATCTGCGGCGGCGCAATCTCATCCGCGCCGCGGACCTGCCGTTCCGGACGCCGGCCGGGAACATTTACGATTGCGGCGATTTCGAACGGGTGCTCGACCAGGCCATGGCGCTCGCCGACCTCACCGGCTTCGCCGCCCGCCGCGCGGGCTCGGAGCGAAAGGGTTTGAGGCGCGGCGTCGGCATGGCGATGTATTGCGCCTATGCCGGCCGCTTTTCCGAGCGCATGGAGATCCGCGTCGCCGAGAACGGCTCGGTCGCGATCTACGCCGGCACGCTCGCCACCGGACAAGGCCACGAGACCATGTTCGCCCAGATGGTCTCCGACTGGCTCGGCGTGCCGTTCGGCGACATCCGCCTCTTCCAGGGCGACACCGACAAGGTGCTGTTCGGCCGCGGCACCTTCGCGCAGCGCAGCACCAGCATCGGCGGATCGGCGCTCAAGGCCGCTTCCGACGAGGTCGTGCGCAAGGCGCGGCGCTTGAGCGCCTGGATGATGGAGGTCGCCGAGGCGGACGTCGTGGTCGAGCCCGGCCTGTTCCGCGTCTCCGGCACCGACCGGCAAGTGACGTGGCGGGAGGTGACGCGGAAGTCCTACATCATGCAGGGCCTTCCGCCGGAGCTCGGGGTCGGGCTCGACGGCGTCGGGACATATCCCGGCCATTTCACCTTTCCCAACGGCTGCATGATCGCCGAGGTCGAGGTCGACACCGAGACCGGCACCATCACGGTCGACCGCCTGTGCGCTGTCGACGACGCGGGCGTGGTGATCAATCCGCTCACCATCGAAGGGCAGGTGCACGGCTCGATCGCGCAAGGCCTGGGCGAGACGCTGATGGAGGAAATGGTCTATGACCGCAAGACCGGTCAGCTCCTGAGCGGATCGTTCATGGATTACGCAATGCCCCGCGCCGACATCATGCCGGACATCAAATCCGAGTTCGCCCCGGTGCCGACCAAGAGCAACCTCACCGGCACCAAGGGCGGCAGCGAGCCCGGCAATGTCGGCGCGCCGGGCGCCATCGTCAACGCGGTGATCGACGCCTTGGCGCCGCTGGGCGTCACCGACATGCAAATTCCGGCCAAGCCCGAGCGCGTGTGGCAAGCCCTGAGAGAAGCCGCCAAGGCCAGAGCGTGAGCAAGGCGCGGAGGGGAGCATGGTGAAAGCCGGCCTGGCGCTCGCCGCCTGTGTCGCCGCCTGGGCCGCGATCGGCGGCGCGCGGGCGGAGCCGGAGAAAATCCGCATCGGCTGGATCGTCACGCCCGCCGAGCTCACCCCTTACATGTTCGCGAAGGACGGCATCGCGCGTCATAACGGCGTGAGCTACACGCTCGAGCCGATCCGCTTCCAAGGCTCGCCGCTCGAGGTGACGGCCATCCAATCGGGCGATCTCGACATCGCCCCGTTCGGGTCGAGCTCGTTCGCCATCGCGGTCGAGAATGCGGGGCTCGGCGACCTCAGGATCATTGCCGACGAGGTTCAGGACGGGGTGCCGGGCTGGGCCGGCCCGGAGTTGCGGGTGCTGAAGGACGGGCCGATCAAGACGATCGACGATCTCAAGGGCAAGGTGCTGGCCACCAACGGCTTCGGCGGCGCCACCGACATCGCGATCAAGATGATGATGCTGAAGCACAAGCTGGTCCAGAACCGCGATTACACCGAGATCGAGGCCGCGCATGCCAACATGAACGCGCTCCTCTTGGAGCAGAAGGCCGATCTCGTCACCTCCGTGCATCCGTTCCAGGACGATCCGAATTTCGCCGCCAAGTCGCGCGTGCTGTTCCGGCCGAGCGACGCGCTGGGGCGCTTCGAGCTATCGTTTTGGACGGCGCGCGAGGGCTACATATCCTCGCACCGCGCCGTCCTCACCGATCTCCTGGAGGATTACGTGCGCGCCTTCCATTGGTACCTCGATCCCGCGCACCGCGCCGAGGCAATCCAGATCGTCGCCAGCTTCACGAAACGCCCGCCCGCTTCGTTCGAGAACTGGCTGTTCCAGAAGCAGGACGAATATCACGATCCCGATGCCGTGCCCGATATCGACGCCGTGACGCGCAACGTCCACGCGCAGCATGAGGTGGGGCTGGTGAAGGCCGATCTCGACGCCAGGCACTATGCCGATCTCAGCCTGCTCAAGGCGGCGATCGCCCGCGTGAAATGACGCGCGCCGTCACAGCCGGCGCGCAGCGGCTTCCTGGAGCGCGCGCCACACCGTCTCGGGCCGCGCCGGTAGCGCGATGTCCTTGACGCCCCACGGCGACAGCGCGTCGAGCACGGCATTGACGATTGCCGCGGGCCCGCCGACATTGCCCGCCTCGCTGCCGCCCTTGGTGCCGAGCAGGTTCGTCTTGGTCGGCACCGGCGCATGCTCCGCCACGATCGCCGGCATGACGTCGGCGCGCGGCATGGCATAGTCCATGAACGATCCGGTCAGAAGCTGCCCGGTGCCGCGCTCGTAGACCACGCTTTCGAGAAGGGTTTCGCCGACCGCCTGCGCCAGCGAGCCATGCAACTGGCCTTCGAGCGTCAGCGGATTGACCGCCGTGCCCGCGTCGTCGACCGATGAGAGCCGGTCGAGCGCGATGACGCCCGTCTCGGGATCGACCTCGACCTCGGCGATGATGCAGCCATTGGGGAAGGTGTCGGGTCCGGGATGCGTGCCGACGCCGTCGAGCCCGACGCCGAGTTCGGACGGGATGCCGACGGCGGCATAGGATTTCTGCGCCACCTCCCGCCAGGTGAGCTGCCGGTCGGTGCCGGCGACCCGGAACACGCCGCGCTCGAACGCGACGTCGGGCTCCGCCACCTCCATCATCCAGGCGGCGAAACGCTTGGCCTTGCGCACCACCTCGTCCGCCGCGAGCTTCAATGCCGATCCGCCCGTGCTCATGCTGCGCTGGGCGTAGGAGCCGCGGCCGAACAGGACCTTGTCGGTATCGCCCTGGAACACCCGCACGCCGGCGAACGGCACGCCGAGCCAGTCGGAGATCATCTGGGCGAACATGGTCTCGTGACCTTGGCCGGTGGCGAGCGTGCCGGCATGGATCGCGACCGATCCGCCTTCGGAGACGCGGATCTCCATACGCTCGGAGGCGTTGCCGGCGCGCTGGCAGTGCATGCCGATGCCGATCCCACGCCGCACGCCGCGCCGTTCCGAAAGCGCGCGGCGCGCGGCAAAGCCGTTCCAGTCGGCGAGCGCCAGGGCCTTGTCGAGTGCCGCCGCGAAATTGCCGCTGTCGTAGACATAGCCGCCCGGCGTCCGGTACGGCATCTCCGACGGGCTGATGAGATTGCGCCGGCGCAGCTCGACCGGATCGATGCCCATCTCGCGCGCCGCGGTGTCCATGACGCGCTCGAGGACGAAGCTTGCCTCGGGCTTGGCCGAGCCGCGATAGACGCCGAGCTGCGTCGTGTTCGTGAACACCGCGCGCACCACCGCGTGAATGAGGGGCACGCGATAGGTGCCGGGGTAGCTGATGCCGGCATTGTTTGGCGGCACCCCCGCCGACTGGCTGAGATAGGCGCCGACATCGATCGCCACGTTGGTACGGAACGCCAGCACCCGCCCCGCGCCGTCGAGCGCGAGCGCGGCCTCGGCGATCTGGTGCCGCCCGTGCATGTCGGAAGCGATGCTTTCGCTGCGGTCTCCGGTCCATTTGACCGGGCGGTCCAATTTCGCCGCGGCCCAGGCGACCAGCATTTCCTCGGGAAAGACGTGGCTCTTCATGCCGAAGGCGCCGCCCACGTCCATCGCCCGCACCTTCAGCGACAGCTCGGGGATGCCAAGCACGTGCGCCGCCATCTCGCGCACCCGGAACGGGTGCTGGGTGCTGGAGACGATGGTGAAGCGGCCGTCGCTCGGATCGACATAGGCGATCGCAGCGCGCGGCTCCATCGTATTGGGCGCGGCCCGCGGATAATGGATGCGCAGCGTCGTCACATGCGCGGCGGCGGCGAATTGCTCGTCGACCGCGCGGCGCTCGCCGAACTCGAGCTGGAAGCTCACATTGCCGGCCGATTCGTCCCAGACTTTCGCCGCATCGGGCGCGAGCGCGTCGGACAAGGTCACGGCGGGAAGCGGCTGGTAGCTTATGTCGAGCAGCTCGGCCGCGTCCTTCGCCTGCGCCAGCGTCTCCGCCACCACGAGCGCGACGCGGTCGCCGACATGACGGACCTTGCCTAGCGCCAGGATCGGCTGGTCGGGACAATAGGACCGGCTGCCCGGCGGCTGTCTCGGGAATATCGCGCAGGCGATGCCGCGGAGCTTCTCGCGCGCGACGTCCTCGCCGGTGAGGACGGCCAGCACGCCGGGCGCCGCCGCGGCCGCGCTCTTGTCGATGCCGCCAATGCGGGCATGGGCATGGGGCGAGCGCACGACATAGGCGAACGTCGCGCCGGGGACGGAAACGTCGTCGGCGTAGCGCCCGCGTCCCGTCAGCAGCCGTTCGTCTTCGACCCGAGGTACCGGCGCGCCGATGCCGGTATTCTGCGTTGCCGCGGTCATGTGCCGTTGCTCCCGCCGATTGCCGCGCTACCGGCGATGGTATCGACTCGCCCGGCCAAACGAAATGCCGTCGCATGGCGCGTCCGACATTACCGTTCGCGGAACCCGCCGCCCGTGTTACGGTCGGGCGGTCGAGCCGATGGCAATCGGGGGGCCGGCATGAGGTCGATCAAAGGCGCGATGGCGTGCGCCCTTGCCGCATGGGTCACGGTCTCGGTCGCCGGCGCCGGCGCAGCACGGGCGGAGCCGGTCAAGATTCGCATCGGCTGGATCGTCACGCCCCAGGAGCTCTCGCCGATCATGTTCGCGAAGGACGGCGTGGCGCGCCACAACGGCGTCAGCTACACGGTCGAATCCGTGCATTTCCAGGGCTCGACCTTGCAGATGACGGCGCTCCAATCGGGCGATCTCGAGATCGCCGCCTTGGGCTCGAACTCGTTTCCCCTCGCGGTCCAGAACGCCGGCATGAGCGATCTCAGGATCATCGCCGACGAGGTCCGCGACGTGGCCGGCTGGAACGGGCCGGAGTACCGGGTCCTGAAGGACGGGCCGATCAAGACGGTCGAGGACCTCAAGGGCAAGGTCGTCGCGACCAACGTCTATGGCGGCGTGTCCGACATCGCCGTGAAGGCGATGATGCTCAAGCATCGCATGGTCGTGAATCGCGATTACACCGACATCGAGATTCCGATGCCGCAGATGAGCGCGGTCCTGCTGGAGCGCAAGGCCGACCTCGTCAATGCGGTGCATCCGTTCGATCTCGAGCCGAGCTACCTCGACCGGTCGCGCGTGCTGTTCACGACGCCGGACGCGCTGGGGCCGTTCGAGGTTTCCATGTGGACGGCGCGCGCCGGCTACATAGCCTCGCACCGCGCCGTGCTTACCGATCTCCTGGAAGATTACGTGCGCGCCTTCCGCTGGTACCTCGATCCCGCGCACCGCGCCGAGGCGGTTCGGATCGTCTCCGGCGTCACGAAAGTGCCGACGGCGCTCTACGAGAGCTGGCTCTTCGTGCCGCAGAAGGGCATCTACTACGATCCCGACGCCAAGCCGGATCTCGACGCGGTGACTTCCAACATCCGCGAGGAGCACGAGCTGGGGCTGGTCAAGGCCGACCTCGAAGCCAAGGACTACGCCGATCTCAGCCTTCTCAAGGAGGCGATCGCCCGGCTGAAATGACGGCTTAAACGATGGGGGGCTTTGTGGTTGACTGAGCCCCGCACCAGAGGAGCGACCATGCGGGTTTGGGTGTTCGACCAGTTCTATTACCCTCAGGCGAGCGAGAACCGGCTGCTGTTTCCCTTCCCGGGCAAGCATTGGGACCCGCAGGTCGGCATGCAGCAGTATGACGACCACCTGCGCTATCTGCGGCGCGCCGACGAGCTCGGCTTCGACGGCGTGTGCCTGACCGAGCACCACTACACGCTCCACGGCTTGCCGTCGCCCAACGTCATGGCGGCCGCCGTCGCGCGCGAGACGAGCCACGCCAAGCTGGTGCTGATGGGAAATTGCGTCCCGCTCCACGGGCATCCGGTGCGGCTTGCCGAAGAGCTGGCGATGATCGACGTGCTGTCGAAAGGGCGGCTCGTGTCGGCCTTGCTGCGCGGCGGCTTCATGGAATGGTACTCCTACAGCGTCGATCCCACGACCGCGCGCGAGAAGTTCGAGGAAGCGTGGGACCTCATCACCGAGTGCTGGACCGCGGACGAGCCGTTCCAATGGAACGGCAAGCATTTCCACTACGAGAACATCTCGATCACGCCGCGCCCCGTGCAGCGGCCGCACCCGCCGCTCGTCATGGCCGCCAACACCGCCGAGAGCATCGAATGGTGCGCCAAGAAGCGGGTGCCGCTCGCGACCTCCTTCGCGCCGACCGAGGCGATGAAGGAGAATTTCGAGTATTTCCGGAAATACGCCCAAACCGAATGCGGCTGGTCGCCGGGGCCCGAGCACGCGATGTTCTCGCGCCAGCTCTATGTCGCGCCGACCAAGGCGCAGGCCTTCGCCGAAGCCGGACCCCATCTGGCCGAGTTCTGGCACGAAATCCCGGTGGCGCGGAAGCTGCCCGAGCGGGTCGAGCGCTATCGCAACGCGCTCCGGACCGACCGCTCCTTCGACTACAAGAAGCGCAAGACCGGCGGCGCGCAGTTTCTCGTCGAGAGCCTCGCCGCCGAGGGCCAAGACAAGGGGCCGAGCCTCGATTACCTGATCGACAAGGGCCTGGCGATCGTCGGCGATCCGGACAGCGTCATCGAGCAGCTGCGCTATCAGCAGGGGCAATTCGGGGCGGGGACGTTCATGATCTATTCGCCGTTCGCGACGCTGCCGCTCGACCTGGCGACACGCAGCATCGAGCTCTTCGCCAAGGAAGTGATGCCCAACCTCCAGGATTGACCATGGCCGATCCGCAACACACCGCGCCCTACAACAATCCCGACTTCGAGGCCCATCGCCGCAGCTCGGCCGAGCTCGGCGACACGCTGGCGGCGCGCATCGGAGCGCCCGCGCCCGATTTCGAGGCGCCGCTCCTCGACGGCGGCACGTTTCGCCTGCAGGATGCGCGCGGCAAGCGCCATGTCGTGCTGATGATGGGCGCCGTCACCAGCCCGATGACGGCGATCAAGCTGCCGGAGATGAACGCGGTGTGGCGCGATTTCGCCGCGCAGGGCATCGATTTCTACCTGGTTTATGTCCGGGAATCGCATCCGGGCGAGACCTTCCCGCATCATGCGTCGATGGAGCAGAAGCTGCGCCACGCACGCGAGCTGCGGCGCCTCGAGAAGCCCGCCTTCCCGATGCTCGTCGACAGCCTCGACGGCCATATCCATCGCAGTTATGGCCAATGGCCGGTGTCGCTGTTCGTCGTCCACAAGGACGGCCGCCTCGTGTTTCGCAGCACCATCGCGCAGCCGTTCCAGCTCCGGAATTTTCTCACCGAGCTAATCGCGTGCGACCGGCACGCGCGCGAGCACCCCACTGACGTGCGCTACGACTGCTACACCGAGTCGATCGTCGGGCATGCGGTCAACGAAGCCGAGCACCATCGCGTCTACACGCTCGCCGGGCCGAAATCGTTCGAGGATTATTGGCGCGTCTTCCCGTCCCACCGCGACAAATGGCCAGGGCCAACGAAATAAGCCTCGGTAAGCCGGGTGACGCCCCGGGGCGACGTGCGCGCGCCAAGCCATGAAAGGTCCCGCCCATGGATGCCGACGAAGCGAAGGCCAAGCGCCGGGCCGAGGGCGAGCGCCGCAGCCGCATCATGTGGGCCTATGTGTGCGGCGCAATCTCCATCGTATCGGTGGTGGTCGGGCTCGGCGTCACCTTCATCCCGTTGGGCTTCGCGGTGCTGGGCGCGCTCCTCGCGCGCGGGCTCGCGCGGACCGGCGACCAGCGCCACGCGACTTATGCCGGCATACTGATCGTGACCGGGCTGATCGTGTGGTTCGCCTATAACTGGCCGATCATCCGTCACTATCTCCGCGTGTGAGCGCGATGGCGGGTCTCGCCATTGCCTCGCCATTCGGCATGTCAGCGATGATGAGGAGACCGTATTGCCCGGTCGTGACGTACAGCCGCGAACACGGTTCTGGCGGGCCACGACCGACGATGATGAGCACTATGTCTACGCCATAGCCCTATGAACGTCCGGCGCGACGGTTCTGCAGCCGCTGCGTGATGTTGACGGCGTCTATGTCGTCGGTCAGGCCGCCTTCCGGCAACGCGAGAGAGCCCAGAAACCGAGCAGAGCAGGCCCGAGGAGCGCCAGCGATGTGGGCTCCGGAACCGGCGACGGCTGCGGCGTCGCCTCGTCCAGCGAGCCCGAGACGGTGCTTTGCTGCCCAACGTACAGCTGGTAGGTGTGCGCAGTCAGAAGCCCAACATCGAACGTGAAATGGTCCTCGACGACGTCAATGTCGTTACCGATCCCACTCACGTCTACGTTTTGGTTTAGGGCGGATGGCGCGAACTGTGCAACCGTCGTTTCGGTGTCCGGATCAACGACGGTCAATACCCAGCTGAACGCCGCCGCCGCCGAGCCGCCCGCGTCATTGCTGATCGCCATGAGCGTGCCAGTGGCGTCGAACCCGACCGACCAGTCGCCGAACCCGAAAAAGAAAGACCCAAGATATCCCACCTGGCCGTCGGCGTTGCCGCAAAGAAGCGTGCTGCGGCCGCAATCGCCGTTAGCAAAATTCAACATGTTGAACTCGGCGACCGTGCTGCTGGTCACGGTGTAGACGGGCACCCCGAGGTGCATGTTATGAAAAACGAGATCGACGAGCGAGTCTCCACGGGCGAATGTTTGGGCATTGCCGGGCGCACGGAATGCAACCCCGGTGAAATCGTTCTCACCGATGCCGTCACACGTACCGGAGCACGACATGGGAGCGTCCGAATTAAATCGGTGATTGCCGAACCCGGGCACATCGCTGAGCTCGGCGTCTGAGCCGTTGGGATAGGACAAATTCGCACCGGTAATGCCAGTGTTTGCCAGGAAGTTGTCTATCACCAACGAAGAGTAGGCGATCACCTCCGCTTCCGCAGGGTGGGCTCCGGCCAGTGCTAAGACGCCCCACGCCAACCCAAACAGAAGGCGGCCAACGTTGCAGGTTCCTTGGCTCATCAATGCGCTCCCATTATCTGAGGAGACGGCCCTCCTTTATCACCACGAATTCGACGACCGCTCGCCGATAATTTTTTAATGCAACGTCTCGCCTTCAGCATTGACCCAGATCAACCATGAGAGGTACGGCCATGAAGCCACGTAAGGACGGCAAGGGAAAAGTGAGGCCGTCCGGCGCGCGCAGTGGGTTGGAATGATTGACCTTTTCGGCCGGTCGCCGAAAGGCCCCTGCCATACGTTTCGCGGGAAACATCAAACATCTCAACGTCGAAACCGCCATCCGCCAACGGCGCTGGCTGGCCGGGAGGAGGAAGGATGCTGCGGGATAGAGATCGGCCCTTCATCCCGAAGGGGCTCGCCGCGATCCTGTCCGGATGTCTCGCCCGAGTGCCAGCCTGGGCATTTTGCCCGATGACCATTACATTCCGACCGAGCCTTGGCCTCGCGTTGGCCGATCTCCCAAGCACGATCTTGAGACGTGGAAAGTCACAGACGATTGGCCCGAGCGCGTGCCGATTACCGACGCCGAGCTCGACGTGTTCGAGGCATGGTTCGGCGACCTCTTCGATGAACTGTTCGGACCGTGCCGATGACCTGACCGGGAGACACCTGCTATGACCACGCCGTTGCGCGCCGCCCTCTACCTGCGCGTCTCGACAGCACGGCAGGCCGAGCATGATGTCTCGATCCCCGATCAGAAGCGGCAGGGCGAAGCCTACTGCGCATCTCGCGGCTATCAGCTCGTCGAGACCTACGTGGAGCCAGGCGCCTCCGCGACAAACGACCGTCGGCCGGAATTCCAGCGCATGATCGAGGCCGGGACCAGCAAGCCCACGCCCTTCGATATCGTCATTGTTCACAGCTTCTCGCGGTTCTTCCGCGATCACTTTGAGCTGGAGTTCTACGTCCGCAAGCTCGCGAAGAACGGTGTCAGGCTAATCTCCATCACGCAGGAGATGGGCGACGATCCAATGCACGTCATGATGCGGCAGATCATGGCGCTGTTCGACGAATACCAGTCCAAGGAAAACGCCAAGCACGTTCTGCGCGCCCTGAACGAGAATGCCCGGCAAGGCTTCTGGAACGGTTCTCTGCCGCCGATCGGCTACCGTATCGTCACGGCCGAGCGGCGCGGTGCCAAGGTCAAGAAGAAGCTCGAAATCGATCCGCTGCACGCCGACACGGTGCGGCTGATCTATCGCCTTGCCCTGGAGGGCGACGGTACAAACGGCCCGATGGGCGTCAAAAACATCGCGGCCTATCTCAACCAGCGTCGCATCTTCACCCGCGACGGCGGGCGCTGGGGCATCGGGCAGGTGCACCGCATCCTGACGCGGCCGACCTATGTCGGCCGTCACGAGTTCAACAAGCGCGCCAAGAACAAGACGCTGAAACCCACTAGCGAGATCGTCACCGTCGCGGTGCCGCCGCTGATCGATCAGCCGACATTCAACGCTGTGCAGGCGCATCTGCGCGCCCGCAATCCCAAGATCACGCCGGCGCGCGTCGTGAGCGGTCCCACTCTCCTTACCGGCATCTGCTTCTGTGCCGACTGCGGCGGCGCGATGACGCTCAGGACCGGGAAGGGAGGGCTGTATCGCTACTACACCTGCTCGATCAAAGCGCGGCAGGGCGAGACCGGCTGCAAGGGCCGCTCCATCCCGATGGAGAAGCTCGACAACCTAGTCGTCGAGCACATCGCCGACCGCTTGCTCCGGCCGGAGCGGCTCGAGGAAATCCTGGCCTCCGTTCTCGACCGCCGGCAGGAACGCGCCGAACGCCGCCGCGAGCACATCGCCGAGCTGAACAAGCGGGCTGCAGAAACTGACCTGCGGCTCAAACGGCTCTATGACGCCATCGAGTCCGGGGTCGCCGATCTCGACGATCTTGCGCTGAAGGAGCGCGTCGCAAGCCTTAGGGCGATCCGCGATCAGGCGCAGGCCGACGCCGAGCGCGCGGTCGCGATGTTGGAGTCATCAGCCCAGCAAGCCATCACGCCGGCTATGGTCCACAAGTTCGCCAGGACAGCACGAGAGCGGATCAGGATCGAGGGTGGTGGCTATCGGCGCGACCACCTTCGAGCCCTTGCCCAGCGCGTCGAGGTCGCGAACGGCGAAGTCAGGATCATGGGATCGAAAGGCGATCTGCTGAGAACCCTTGCCGCCGCCAGCGGCATAAAATCGGCTACACCCAGGGTTCGCAGTTCTGTTCTGAAATGGCGGATGGGGTGTCCGCGATTCCGAGCCGAATATCTTATTTATATCATATGGTTACGATATTTTTCCACCGCCGTTCCCGCAACGATACCCGCGCCCCTGAGCCGGATTTGGGCGAGCGAGCACGGACGATGACGGCGAGCAGAATGGTTCCACAAAGCGCCAGCCGTTCTTCGAATTTCTGACTGCATCACTCGCTTGGCATTCCAAATCGCCGGCCGGTCTTACCGAGATTGTCCACCACTCTTCGTTTTTCCGCTATTTCCTCGTCGAGGAGTCTGATGACCTCGATCTTTTTTGCCATTGGCTGCACGGCACTGTTAAGCGTCGTAATCTGAGCAGTCAGCCCTTGGAAAAGTTGTGAGTGTTGTCGTCCCAATTCAAGCAGGGCTGTCATCGTAGCACCCTCCTGCAATGGCCACACCGCCGCAATCTCCTTAGCGTCTCGAGCCACCGCCGCCCGGCGCCGTCGTCTCGGAACGGTGTCAGACCCGCGCACAAGCTTAGTGATGACGATGGCCTGTGCCTTCATCATCGACCTCCGGAGCAGAGAGGAGGAGTCACGGATATCCGTAAATGAAACCTTCTGCACCGTAACCTTGAATCGCTTCGGCATCTTCGACGGCTGTCCGATTTTGCCGATCGGAGTGTTGTAGTTGAATAGCGTGAATTCTCGTCCGTCCCCAACGGCTTTCAGATAGCTGTCCAGTTTTTTTCGCAACTGAGATGTGCTGGGATCTTCGAGGAGGTTAGCCATGTCGCCTCTCCTGTACAACATTTCCAAATGTTGTACAGGAGCATGCGGGCACGCATCAAGTAAGATCGCTGCGCGAGGGTGTTTGCGGCAAGCTGTCGAGAGACCTTCGATGCTTTGTTAGCTCTCTTTCCCGTCAAACAGCGTCCTGAGCGAGCGCACCAGGATCAACCGCCGTCGTCCGATTGTGGTCGTGTCGAGGCATCCTTCGCCGATCAGCTCGTAAAGTTTCGTCCGGCCAAGGCCCGTTGCCGCGCACGCTTCGGCGACCGTGCAGGTGAGGCGCTGCGCGAAAGGGATCGTCATCGCATATTCCAATTTCTGCGGCGGTGGCGATGTGCCAAGTCGCATCCCATTTGCCTGTTGCTGATCGTGCCTCATCGCTGTGCTCGTTCAACCGTGCTCGGAACCAGAACAACAAATGGGCGCGGCGGTGGTTTCAGTCAATGGAAATTTATTATGAGGTTCAGGTAGTTACGGCGTTCCACAGCGCAGCAGGGGCGGCTCGGGCGAGCTCCGGCGAAGTTGGGGATAGGACGGGCGTCGAAAAAAATTTCGTGACCGTGCATCGGCGTTTACGGGTGCGCGTCGCCGAGGACCCGGATGCGCCCTTGCGCGCGATTGCGCGGCTTATCCTTGACCGTGATGTCCACGTCCTGACCGAGCGCCGTCAGCAGCCGCATCAGTCGCTCGCTGGAAAAGTTCGCGAGCCGGCCGTTGAAGAGCGCCGATACCTTCGGCTGATCGATCCTCATGAGTGCGGCCGCGGCAACTTGCGTGAGACGGCGGCGTCTTACGACGTGCCGGATATGGCTCGCGAGCTGCGCTTTGGTCAGCTCCTCTTCGGGCTCCGGCAAACCCATATCGGCAAACACGTTGCCGCTGCTCGCGGTCACCGGGATGTCGGCTTCTCGCTTTTTGACCATTGCTCGTAATCCTCTCTGGCGCGCTCGAGCCGCCGGTCGATCACGTCCAGTTCGGCTTTCGGTGTCGCGATGCCGCGCTTGGATTTCTTCTGGAAGGCGTGCAGCACATAAACGGCCCTGGCAAAGCGCACGGTGTAAACAGCTCGGAACGTGTTACCATCGAAGTCGTCCACGATCTCCAGCACGCTGGCGCCGCCAAATCCTCTCAGCGGTCTCGCGTAAGGCACCTTGCCGCCGATCTGCGCTTCCCATAGCGCGCCGCCGACCCGCCGCCGTACCTCATCCGGGAAGCTGCTCAAGTCCTCCTTGCTGCTGCCGATCCAACGCACAGGCTTCGGCGGATCCCCGCCGGGTGGCTCTGGCATATTCTTGAACCTCTCCCCAATATATGCCGGTTCAGGCATAGCGTCAAGCCTGCCGAGAAGGGAATGTGGCTAGCTCGTGATCTGTCCGGTGTTTGTAGCTCGTGATCTGTCCGGTTTTAGAACTGCTCCAGCGAGGGGGCA
>Ga0209415_10000825_pt1 | contig 58414 bp, 61 predicted proteins | sample PeaSoiSIISIP2007_FD_187696 | JGI IMG/M metagenome (GOLD analysis project Ga0209415, IMG submission 187696) | Peat soil microbial communities from Weissenstadt, Germany - SII-SIP-2007 (SPAdes) (version 2) | ecosystem: Environmental > Terrestrial > Soil > Wetlands > Peat | place: Germany... | reverse complement strand
CTCCCGATCGCGATCAGCATCTTCCTCCTCGGGGCCGCCGCGCCCGACCCGTCGGTCACGACGGTGAGCGGCGTCTTCGGCAACCCGGACGAGAACTTCCTCCGGAAGGTCGAGCGCCGCCCGGCGTTCGACGAGCGCCTCCGTTACGAACCGAGCCCGAAGGAGTCCGCGAACTGCCGCCAGTGCTACACGTCGATCCCGTGGAACGTCGCCGAGTGCCCGCGGTGCGGCCGCCGTCGGGCCTGCCGGGGGTGCGGACGGCCGCTGTTCCTCCTCGCCGGGGCCGTCCGGTGCGCGCCGTGCGTGCGCGACGAGGTCTACTGCAACTGCCCCAAGCTCAAGAAGCCCCCGGCGGTCGGTACGGGCGGCCGGCGGCCGATGCGATGAACTCGACCCCCCTCGACGATCGGATCCCCCGGGGACGGACCGTCATCGGTCCCGTCGTCACGGTCCACTTCGACGGGGCGTGCCAACCACCTCGGGGCGGCGGGGTGGCGACGTACGGTTTCACCGTGGTCGGGGAAGCCCTCGATCACGAGGAGAGCGGCCTCGCCGTGCCGCCGTGGTCCCCAAGCGCCTCCAACAACGTGGCCGAGTACGTGGCCGCGATCAACGCGCTGGTATGGCTCCGGGGGAAGGGCTTCCGAGGTACGGTCCTGCTCCTTGGGGACAGCCAGCTCGTCGTCCGACAGATGCAGGGCGAGTACGAGGTGCGCTCGGAACGGCTCCGCCCGTACCACGAGCATCTGGCCAAGCTATCGGCGGAGTTCACCGAGGTCCGGTTCGACTGGATCCCGCGCGAGTCGAATCAGCGCGCGGACGAACTCTCGAAGGAAGCCCTCGAGCGCGAAGCGCCGGTCGCTCTCCGACTGCGGCCTCGCTCCCCGAGCGATTGAGCGGGCGGGGCCCGACGGCCCGACCCGGACCTAGGGACGGACTAGCCCCAGCGCACCGTGTAGACGAGAGTTCGGCCCTGCATGGCGGCGCGGGCCCGAGCGCTGTCGACGAAGGTGGCGAAGGCGGCCGCCGCTTCCGGGCTGAGCCGGGGCCGGTAGCCGTAGCCTCTCGGGGTCCCGTGGCCGAGGAAGAGCCGCGGCGCGGGAGCGGCCACGGCGGCGGGAGATTCGCGGGGCTTCAAGGCGGCCGCCATCAGCGGCGCCCCCACCCGACGGAGCGCTCGAGGAGTTCGCGATAGCTCGAGGCGATGGGCGTCCGGGGGACGTAGGCGATCGGAAGATCTTCGGTTGGCTGGGAGTCGACCGTCGCTGCCAGCGCCGCCAGCGGGACCAGGTTCGTCAGAGGTTCCGACACACCGCACCTGCCCGTTTGTCAGACGCGTGTCATACATAAAACGGTAGGTCCACAGGAAGGGAAGGGGTTCCGTGGCGCCCGCTATCGAGGGTCCATGGCTGACAGGTGGCGGACGCGGCCCAGAATCGGGAGCGCCGCTCCTCGAGAGAGAGGAGCGCCCGCGGCCCTCCCGAATCTCATTCAGATCAAGTGTTTGAGGCACGAGGTCCCAGTGCCGGGAGAGGCCGTTTCGGTCGCGCCCGGCGTCTTAACCCGCGGCGCGTACCGTCGGCCGGGGCTCGAGGATAGTGAGCGCGAACGCAACGAGGGACCCGGCGGCCTGGATGAAAGCGACCGAGGCCCGCCTCCTCGACCTCGCGATCGAGGGCGAGACGGCCCATTGGATCAGCGCGACGTACATCACGGACGACACGGGGGCGATCAGCTCCCGGACGGACGCGCGGATCATCGCCGAGACCGTGGCCTCCGCGAAAGAAGCGACTCGGCTCGGGCCGGCGCTCTCGGAGGGGGACCTCGGGCGCAAGGCCCGGCTCCTGAGGAACAGCCTCGCGCTCATCGCTCCCGCGGACCCGGCCGAGGCCCGGGAGCTCACGGAGACCGTGACGGCGATGCAGCGAGCCTTCGCGACCGGACGCTACCGGCCCGTCGACGCCGATCGGCCCCTGGACCTCGAGGAGATCTCGCGCCGACTGGCGGCCAGCCGCGCGCCCGCGGAGATGGCCGACCTGTGGACGGGCTGGCACGCTGTCGCCCGGCCGATGCGACCCCAGTTCGCCCGGTACGTCGAGCTCGCGAACCGCGGCGCCCGCGAGGTCGGGTTTCCCGACACCGGGGCGATGTGGCGATCGAAGTACGACATGCCCCCCGACGCGTTCGTCGACGACGTCGAGCGGGTCTGGCAGCAGGTCAAGCCGTTCTACACCGCGCTCCACGCCTACGTCCGCCGGAAGCTCCGGGCGCAGTACGGGGCCGATCTCGTTCCGGCCGACGGCCCCGTCCCGGCCCACCTGCTCGGGAACATGTGGGCGCAGAGCTGGGAGTACGTGTACCCGATCGTCGCGCCCGCCGGATCCGAGCGGGGATTTGATCTCACCGAGATCCTCCGGCGCCGAGGCACGACGCCGACCGACATGGTCCGCTTCGCGGAACGGTTCTTCGTCTCGCTCGGGTTCGACCCGCTCCCGTCGACGTTCTGGGAACGGTCGCTGTTCGCCCGCCCCCGCGACCGCGAGGTCGTCTGCCACGCGAGCGCCTGGGACCTCGACTACGACCAGGACGTCCGGATCAAGATGTGCGTGGACATCACCGAGGAGGACTTCCACGTCATCCATCACGAGCTCGGCCACAACTACTACCAGCTCGCGTACCGCCGTCAGCCGTTCCTCTACCGCGACAGCGCCAACGACGGGTTCCACGAGGCGGTCGGGGACACCATTGGCCTCTCGGTGACGCCGGAGTACCTGGTCCGGGTGGGCCTCCTCGATCGCGCGCCCGACTCGGCGAGGGACATCGGGCTGCTCCTGCAGGCGGCGCTCGCGAAGGTGGCGTTCCTCCCGTTCGGGTACCTGATCGACCGGTGGAGGTGGGACGTCTTCGGCGGCGCCGTCGGGCCCGATCGCTACAACGCGAGCTGGTGGGACCTGCGCCGCCGCTACCAGGGGATCGAGCCGCCGGTCCCGCGCACGGAGGACGATTTCGACGCCGGCGCCAAGTACCACGTAGCGTCGAACGTGCCGTACATGCGCTACTTCCTCGCGCACGTCCTGCAGTTCCAGTTCCACCGGGCCCTGGCCCGCGTGGCCGACGGGAAGGGACCGCTCCATCGGTACTCGATCTTCGGCAGCAAGGAGGCCGGCGCCCGCCTCATCGGGATGCTCTCGATGGGGATGAGCCGACCGTGGCCGGAGGCCCTCTATGCCCTCACGGGCGAGCGTCGGCTCGACGCTTCGGCGCTCTTGGACTATTTCGCGCCGCTGATCGACTTCTTGGAGAAGGAGAACCGGGACGCGCCCGTCGGCTGGTGATCCCTCGCGGCGCCGGCCGCCGCCGCCGAGGAGGGGCCGGTCGAGCGAGGAGCTCCCGCAGCGCGTCGGACGCGATCCATCGGGCCGAAGGGGCGTCGATCCGCTGGATCCGCCTCGCGGTCCGGATCGCGGCGCCCCGAAGCCGTAGGTTCCGCTTGCCGATCTGACGGAGCGCCCAGTTGGCGCCTTTCCGTACATAGCGCCGATCGTCCCCCGCCGCCAGCCGGACCCGCTCGAGGGCTTCGAGGAACCTCGCGTCCGGCGCCGGGGCGTCGTGGAGCGCCAGCTCGGCGATCAGCGCGAATCCCGCGCGCTTCACGTACTCCTCGGACCTCGCCGTCCAGGCGAGCGCCGTGGGCCACGCGCGGTCGGTCCTTCGGAACAGTTCCTGGCAGCACCCGTCGCAGAGCGCCCACGAGTCGAACGCTGAGGCCCACCGCTCCATCTGGCGTCGCGTGACCTGCGTCGGATCGTCGATCATCGCGGCAAGGAGCCGGGCATCGAGGGAACCTTGCTGCCAGAGCTCGCGGGCGAGCCGATGGTCGGGACGCAGGCGTCGAGCGAGGCGACGGAGGGCGGGGACCGAAACGCCGTACCCGCTCCGGTCCTGGATGCCGAAGCGCGCTCGACCCAGAATGTTCGGCCGGCTTCCGAGCGATTCCAGTTCCGCCAGTACGGCAGGGAGCGTGGCCGGTGGGGCCGCCACACGGGCGGCCCGGGTCATTCGGAGGGCCTTCCCGCGAGAACGACGAGCCCGGCGCACACGCCCGCCGCCACGCCGATCGCCGCCCCGGCCCAAGCGCCGATCGACGCCCCCGATTCCATCGCGGCGAAGATCGAGGGCGGGAAGTTGCACCCCTGGAGGGCGTTGCAGTCCAGCACCTGCTCCGTCCCACCGGTGAGAGCGCCGTACGCCCCTCCGGCGAGGAGCCCGACGGCGGCCGCCTGGGCGACGAGGAACACCCACGGTCGCGTGTTCCCGGAGGGCGGGACCGTCCGGAGCGCCGAGGCCAACACGATCGAGACCGGGAACGCGGTGAGGAATACGAGCGGTACCGACAGGTACGCCGCGGTGCGATTGGAGTCGGTGGGGAGATCGCTGATCCACCACTGCGCGATCCCCACGGAGGCCGCGCCGACGATGACCGAGACGACCACGGCGGCCCCGATGCCGAGCGCCAGCCCGATCCGAGGACGCCCCCATCGGGCCAACAGGGCGGCAGGGAGGGCGGCGGCCGTGGCGGCGGCCGGCAGTCCGAACAGGAGGGCCACGAAGCGCGTGTCGAGCCAGCCGACTTGGGTCGTCGCGGACGCGGCGACGGCCGTCGCCAGGGAGAGGATGGAGGCGAGCAGGGTCCCGGCCGCTACGGCGACCGCGGGCTCCCAGCCCGATCGACCAGGTCCGCGGTTCTCTGCCCCCGGGACGCTCGGGATCCCCATTGACGGCGGATTGGCGCATCCCCTTTTAATCCAGCCTCGCGGACCCACGTTCAGAAAACGCCGAGTCCCGTCACGAGCGGACCGCCCTCGACGCCCTGTACGTACACCCCATAGCCCAGCCCGGCCACCGACTGGGCGAAGACGAAGCAGAGCGCACTTCCGTTCGTGAACGGGGCCGGGACCGTCGCCCCCGATACGGGCGCCCACCCCTGGCTGTAGGTGAACGAGGCGATGTTCGCCCCCGAGGGGGCGACGAGGACGACGTACCAGGAGATCCCTCCGACCGGAGGCGTGCTGAGGCAGACCGAGCTCGAGTTCACTTCCGGGGCTGTGGAGACGCTGTTGATGAAGTCCCCGTCGCCGAGCTCGACGACGGTGAGCGTGATCAGCTTCGTGGTCAGCGGGGCCGTCGTGCTGTTGATCCGAAGGGCCTCGGTGCTGAAGTTCCGGGGGGTCCCGCACCCGACGTGCCCGAGGATGGGCTGGCTCAGGACGACCTGGACCTGGGAGGGGAGGAGGCCACCGCCGGGCGTCGTGGGTGTCTGCGTCGCGGGTTTCGGCGCCGTGGCGAGATAGATCACCACTACGATGGCCACGAAGACGATCGCCTCGGCCGTCACGAGCCGGTACGGGGTGCGCCGCCGGGTCACCCGGCGCCGGTACTCCCCGGCGCGCGATCGCGTCCGTCCCTTCGGTGGTCGGGGGGGAGGGATCGGGGAAGGCCCCTGTGCCTCCGAGTGCTCGCCGACCGCCGCGGATCCCTCCGCGGACGGCATCTGGTCCGTTTCCACCTCGGTGCCTCGACCCCGACGGGGCCGTCGCTCACTCCCCCGGCGAGGAGGCGATCACGTCCAGGTACGCGTCCTCGAGGACCAGGGTCGCATCCGTGAACCGGAGGAGGGGGGCGAGGCGACGGCATCCGTCGAGGATCTGGGTGCGTCCCTCGAGGCTGCCGTCGAAGGTGAGGCGGAATCGCCGGTCCGTGAGCGCGGCGACCTGTTGGACCACGGGAGCGATGGCCACGAGAGCGGCCACCGGGACGACTTGGGCGAACTCGACGTCGAGTTGGCGCTGCGTGATCCGGGCGGCCACGGCGGCGACCGAGTCCCTCAGCACGATCGTTCCCTGCCGGAGGAAGATCAAGTGGTCGCAGACCTCGGTGATGTCGCCCATCAGGTGGGAGCTCATCAGGATCAGATGGTCCTTCTTCAGGCGCGTGAGCAGATTGCGGACGAGGACGCGCTCCGCCGGGTCGAGCCCGTCCGTGGGCTCATCGAGGAGCAGGACCGTCGGGTCCCCCATCAGCGCCGCGGCCAGGACCACGCGTTGCCGTTCTCCCTTCGAGAGCCCGCCGCAGCGGGCTGCGAGCGCGGGGAGCTCCAGCACTTCGTGGCACCGGTCGATCTCGGAGTCGATCCCGTCCGGGTCCAGCCCCCGGAGGGCGCCGACGGTCTCGAGCGCCTCGTACACGGTCATGGTATCGTACGGCTCGGGGGTTTCGATCACCGCCCCCACGCTGGCGAGCGCGTGCTTCCGGTCCGCGACCGGGTCCAGGTCGTTGAGCCGCGCCTGTCCCGAGGTCGGTCGGAGGAGACCGACGAGCAGCTTGAGCGTCGTCGTCTTCCCGGCGCCGTTCGGGCCCAGGTAGCCGATCGCCCCGCTCCCCTCGTAGCGGAAGGTGAGGTCGTAGACCGCCGGCCGGCGGCCGCCGAACGATTTGGTCAGCCCCGCGACCTCGATCGACGCCGCGGTCATTGCGACTCCTTCTGGTGGTAGAGGACGACGCTGAGCGGCAGGAACACCAGGAGGTACACCGCCATGATGATCCCACCCTCCACCGCCGACGCGCTCCAGATCGTGTAGTACTGGTCCTCGCCGAGGGGGACCGCCTGGATGTGGACGAAGTCGGTGTCGAGGATGGCGGCCATCGCGCCGCCGGCGTACGTAAGGGACCAAAACGGCTCGTACCCGGCGAGCTCGACGACCTGCTGGAGGGTGAAGAACCCGACGTAGACGGCCAGGATCGTGACGAGGACGCCGGCCGACGGGGATTTGAAGAACGCGCTGATCGTGAACGCGACGCTCAGCGCGGCGAGCGAGAAGAGCACGCCGAGCCCGAGCGAGAGCCCGACGTCGACCCAGGGGACCGCGGCCGCGCCGAAGAAGTAGGCGGAGCCGATCAAGCCGAACGCGTAGTAGACCCCGACGATCGCCAGGGTGACCAGCGTGGCCGCCGTGTACCGACCCGCGAGGAGGCTGCCCCTCCGAACGGGCTGGACGAGCATGAAGTACCCCGAGCCGGTGGAGAAGTCGACGCTCAGGGCATCGCCGCCGAAGAAGGCGGCCGCGAGGACCACCCAGAGACCGGTGTTGTCCAGGAAGTTGCTGAGGTACTCGGAGACCTTGTGCAGCTGCTCCTGCTGGACGATCGCCACGCCGGCGTGGATCTGGAACCCGAGGTCGAACCCGGAGATGAGCGCCACGAACCCGATCAGGCCGAGGAACCGGTACGTGCGCACGTAGTGGGCGAGCTGGCTCCTGGTGACGATCCGCCACTGCTCGAAGTCCGAGAGCTCGCGGCGGCTCGGACCCTGGCCCACAGCGGAACGAGCCCCTCTCGCTTTATCAACGCGTCGCCGCGAGAGCGGTTCCGAGCGAGGTCCTAACACGACGCCGCCGTCGGCCCGCCCTTTGTGCTACCGGCAGGAGCCGTTGACACTTCCGTCGTTCCCGAGTGGGGTTACGGCAGAGGCACTGGAGGAGCGCCGGCCGGCATACTTCGCTCTCGGGGCCACCGACGGGGTCGGGGAAAGGGTTGGCGTCGGAGCCGGCCCGTCTACGGGGACGGAGGCGAGGCCGGCGGAGTCATGTCGGAACTGGCCGGCGCGGTCATCGGGGGAGGGCTCATCGCGGGCGGCGGGGCGTCCCGGGCGCGCAGGAGCAGGATCACGCCGATGAGCAGGATGACGAACGCCGCGATCGAAAGATACCAGCCGATCGCCGGTCCCCAGGTGGTCGTGAACGTGGTCCCCTCGACCGAGGCCGACGTCGACCCGTAGAAGGAGGCCCAGGGACCCGAGCTCCCTGTGTGGTTCGGCGTATCCTTCGAGATAGCGCCGGGCAGCGACGCGGCGAAAAGGCCCGGGGCGGCGATGGCGAGGATGAGCGCGAGCACCGCGAGCCCGAGCGCCGCGGTGGGACGGCCGGGCTTGCCCCGGGACATCAGTCCGAGGATGGCGGCCAGGAGCCCCAAGACGAATCCGCCGAGGAGCATGAAGAACCCGGTCTCCGCGACCGCGCCGGTGTTGTTCTGGTTCTGGTCCGAATACGAGGTCTGGGACGGGCACGAGCTGGTCCCGCTGCACGAGAACGTGAGGGTCCCGTTGCTCGAGGGGAGGCCCGGGTGCGCATTGACGGTCTCCGTGATGCCGAACCCCGATGTCTCCTCGGAGTACCACGGGACGAACAGCGCCGCGATCAGGAGGATCGCGCCTATCAGGATGATCACCGATGCGACTAGCTTCCCGGATTTCCTGCTCTGCATGCTACCGTCTCGCATGGGGGTATTTGGTCATCCCTTTAAGACCCTCGGATGGACGGGAGAGCCCGCCCCCCACGTCAAGAAACCCTCCCAAGGCGGCCCCCTCGATTGCCGTCGCAGGGATTCCGCCCGGCAGCGAGGTCGGGTTCGGTCAGGAGTGGACACGGGGGGATTTGAACCCCCGGCCTCTGCTTTGCGAAAGCAGCGATCTTCCGCTGATCTACGTGCCCTCGGGGCAGGGGGACCCCCGGACGGGCTTAAACTTTCGCGCGGCGGGAGGCGCTCAGCCCGTCACGAAGGCGACGGTCGAGAGCGTGTCGCCGCTGGAGGAGGACGTCGAGGACTTCGTCCCGGACGTCCGGGACCGATCTCCGACGTCGATCTGGCCGCCCGCCGGCGGCCGACCGGAGGTGCCGCCGGCGCGCCCAGCCCTCGGGTGGATCGGCAGGAGAACGCGCTGGTCGGAGTCGTAGCGGAACAGTTCGGTGTACCGGCCCCAGTTGATGATGTTCTGGACGTACTCGTCCCCGGGGGCGGTCGTGAACGCGATCAGCCGGTTGACCTCGTCCTCGGTGAGCCGGTGCTCGGGCGAGGAGTCGAGCGCCCGCAGGAGCGCCTTGAACAGCGTGGTCCGCTTGAGCTGCTCGCGCAGCTGGACCTTTCGGTCGCGGATCGACCCGGCGAGGACCGACCGGCCGAGATCGGTCAACGTCGCCCGGCCGTCGTTCACCTTCACGAGCTGGAGGACCTCGGCGTACTCGAGGGACGGCAGGATCTCATCGATCTCGAGGTCGAGATCGTCGGCGAGCCGGGCGACGTCCTCCGACCCCTTGTGGTCGTTGAGGAGGACGAGGAGCCCGGTCAACTCGGATGGCGAGCACTTCGGGTACGCGGTCGGCACGAGCTTCGAAATCTCCGAGCGGGCTACCTACCGGGCCAACTTACTATAAGCGTTCGCTTTCGCGCTCGCGGACGAACGGCGACCGGGGGAAGAATCCGCTTCGTCGCCGCCTAGCTCGCCGACTTCAGCGGGCCTGCTCCGATCGGGACCGTCGGCGCGGCGCCCTCGGTGATGAGCGAGTAGACGTAGTCGGTGAGCTCGTAGAACCCCGGCGACTTTCGATCCCTCGGTCGGGGAAGGTTCACAGGCACCCCGGCGAGGACCCTCCCGGGGCGTCGCGAGAGGACGATAATCCGGTCGGCCATGACGAGGGCCTCCTCGATATTGTGGGTCACGAGCACGACCGCCTCGGGAGGGAGCTGGGGATCGCGCCAGAGCTGGAGGACCTCCTCGCGCAGGCTCTCCGCCGTGAGCGGGTCGAGCGCGGAGAACGGCTCGTCCATGAGGAGGACCGCGGGTTCCACCGCGAGGGCGCGCGCGAGGCCGACGCGCTGCCGCATCCCGCCCGAGAGCTCGCGCGGGTACGCCTCCTCGAAGCCCACGAGGCCCGTCACCGAGATGTACCGCTCGACCTGGACCTCGATCTTCTCCAGGGGGATGTGGCGCGCCTCGAGTCCGAGCGCCACGTTCTGCTTCACCGTGAGCCACGGGTAGAGGGCGAAGTTCTGGAAGACCATCGCCATCTCGTGGCAGACCTCGCGCACGGGCGTCCCCCGGAACCGGATCTCCCCGCCCGTCGGGTGGTCCAAGCCCTGGATGAGGCGCAGGAGCGTGGACTTGCCGCACCCCGACGGCCCCACGAGGGCGAGGAAGTCGCTGTCGGCGACATCGAAGGAGATGTCGGACATGATCGACATCGATCCGTGGCGGGAGGGGAAGCTCTTGTCGACCCCGTCCACCTCGATCAGCACCATGGTTTCCCCTTCGATCGTCGTTCGCGCTGCGACGGGCCGTGCGGCTCCGACCGTCTCAGTCGATCCGGTACCGATCGGCGGCCCGGCGATACAACGGCTTCCATAAGACCTCGTTGACGGCGATGACGGTGAAGACCATCGTGAGGAGCGCCGCCGCCATCAGGGGGGCCCCGTTCGCCTCGTTGTTCCCGAGGTCGATCAGCTGGCCGACCCCGAGGACCGAGAACGTGCGCGGCCCGTACCGGAGGTACTCGGCGAGGATGAGCGCGTTCCAGCCGCCGCCGAAGGCGGTGATCGACCCGGTCACGAACGCCGGGAAGATCGCGGGAAGGACGAGGCGCCGGTAGTACTGCCATCGCCGGAGCCCGAGCGAGAGCGCGGCCTCCTTGAGGTCCGGAGGTACGCCGCGAAGGCCGGAGAGCAGGTTGAAGAACAGATACCAGAGCATGCCGGTCATCAGCAGCAGGATGGACGCGATCTCGAAGCCGCCCCGACTCGGTCCGATGAACGCGACGAGGGCGAACACGAAGAGCGGGAAGAGGGCGGTCGCCGGCACCGAGGCGACGATCTCGACGACCGGAAGCCCGAGCCTGTAGGCCCGAGGGCTCTGGACGAGGTAGATCGCGAGACCGAGCGCGATCGCCAGCGAGAGGAGGTAGGCGAAGATGAGGCGGACGAACGAGGCGCCGAGCGCCGCGGGGAGGAGGAGGATCTGCGCGCGGACCGGGGGCGCGATCGGGTGGGAGAAGACGCCGAAGATCGCAACGATGAGCGTGATCAGGAGGAGCCACACGACGACGAGGATGGCCCCGAGGACGATCGTCCGCGCGACCCGCGACCGCCCCGGGGATCGGTGGCGAAGGCGCTGCGGCGTGGCCGAGATGGCGAACCCGACGACCGGGGTGCTGAGCCGGGTCACGCCCGTGACGACGCCCCGGTAGACGTACCCCGCGGCCCGCCGGAACGGCGCGCGTCGGGGGCCCCCAGGGACCATCTCTTGGTCGCCCGACGGGGTCGTGTCGTACCGGTACTTCTCCGCCCAGCGGTAAAGGGGGCGCCAGACGAAGATGTCGAGAGCGGCGATGAGCACGACGAGCAGGAGGATGCCGGCGAGCAGGGCGTCCAGGTTGTTCTGCGTCGCCGCGAGCAGAAGAAAGCCGCCGATCCCGTGCACGGAGGGGGCGATGATCTCCGCGGCAACGAGGAAGTACCACCCCGCGGTCCAGGAGAGGACGGAGTTGTAGACCAGTCGGTTGACGGTGGCCGGCAGGAGCACTTTGCGGATCCGTTGCCCGCCCGTGACGCCGAACGAATCTGACGCTTCCCGGAGGTCGGACGGGAGCGACTTCAGGGACTCGTAGACGCCGAAGACCATGTTCCAGGCCATCGAGGTGAAGATGAGGAAGATCGCGGCGATGTTCGGGCCGACCCAGCTGTTGGGGGTCGCGTCGACGAACACGACGATGACGATGGGGAAGAACCCGAGGATCGGGACCGACTGGAGGATGTCGAGCACGGGGATGAGCACGCGCTCGCCGGTCCGGTGGGTCGAGGCGTAGTAGCCGTACAATAGGGAGAACCCGAGCGAGAGCAGGTAGGCGATGAGCATCCGGACGAACGACTGGCTCAGGTCCCAGCCGGCCTGCGGGATCTCTGCCCAGACCGAGCCTACCTGGCCTCCCAAGCCGATGGCCGCGAGCGGTACGAGGAGGGCCCCCAGGATCGCCATGTCCCGGGCCGCGGGCCGTCGGAAGCCCCGGCGTCCCGTCGGCGCCCCGGTGTGGGGCAGCGGCGGGTGCGCCGGTGTTCGACGGCGATCGTTCCCCGGCTCCGTTCCCGTCCCTCCGTCAGCCGAAATCGGACGCCGCTCACGCCGGCGAACGACTTACGGTATATCTGTGTTGGCGCGGGAAGCGCGGACCGGTCGCCGGCGGCGCGGCAGCGCCGCCGACACCGGGCAACGTTTATGTGGGCGGCCCCGCTGGCTTTCGCTGTAGCCCCGTAGTGTAGTGGCCAATCATGCGAGACTCTGGATCTCGCGACGCAGGTTCGAACGCCCGGTCGTCCCTCGGACCGCCGGGCCGAAACTCCTGCCGGGGCTACTGGTCCCAATCAGAGCGAACGATGCTTCCGGTGCGGGGGTGCTCCAGCTCGGCCAATCCGACCGGCGGTGCCGGCGGGGCCACCGAGGCAGGGCTTAGGACCCTGTTGCCTAGGGCATACGCCGGTTCAAAGGAGGCCCGGCCCTCGGCCGGACCTCGGGAACTCCGGCCCCCCGCATTCCCGGAACGGCCATGACCGCACGACTTCCGAGCCCGGCGACGGGCCGATGGCCCGGCCCCAAGGATATCCTTGCTCTGTCCCCGGAAGGGGCCGATGAGCTCCTCGACCGTCTGGAGTCCGACGTCCCGGTCCGGCCGGGGCTCTTCGAGCTGACGGACCCGCGTCTCCAGACGGGCGTCGTCTTCGGAGATACCCACGGCGACTGGCGTGCGACGACCGCCCCGGTGGAGCGGTTCCTCGCCGCCCGATCGACCGACGCGCTCCTGGGCCTCGGCGACTACGTGGACCGGGCCCCGCACGACTGCCCGGAAGGGTCGGTCGCGAACGCGCTCTGGCTCCTGGGCCTCGCGGCGGAGTACCCCGAGCGCGTGGTGCTCATCGCGGGCAATCACGAGATGGTGCGACGCATCCCGGCGCTGCCCCACGACCTCCCCGAGGAAGTCGATCAGCTCTGGGGGCCCGACCCGGCGCGGTACTCCCGGCTCCTCGGCCTCTTGGAGCGCGGCCCCCTGGCGGTGCGCACGAAGAGCGGGGCGTACCTCGCCCACGCCGGGTTCCCCCGGGGGGCGGCGCCCGACTGGCAGAACCGGTTCCAGCACCCGGACGACGACATGCTGATCGACGTCGTCTGGTCCGACTGCACGCCGTCCCACATCGATCGGGGGATCGCACCGCCGTTCGACGAGGCCGAACTGGAGAAGTTCCTCGAGCTCGCCGACTGTTCGGTGTTCCTGCGCGGGCACGATCCGGACGTGACGGGGAAGGAGCTGTTCCACGACCGCTGCCTCACGTTGCACACGACCCGCTTCTACGAGCGCTTCGGCGGCGTCATCTACGCGGAGCTGCCGCTCGATCGACGGGTGCGCACGACCGCCGACGTCCGCGTGCTGCACGCTCCCGTCGAAGGCAAGCGGTTCCCGGATCCGGAAGCCTAGGGGAACTGCTCGGCCTCGACGGCCCGCAGCACGTCGGAGTTCGCAGCCTGACAGTAGGCCTCGAACCGCGCCCGGTTGATCCTAAGGAACGTAGCGCCCCCGGGGAACGCCTCGATGAGGGACAGGGCGCGATCCCGCTCCCCGAGCAGCCAGAGGGCGGCCGCGAACGCCTCGGCGGTGTTCAGCTCGCCCAGCCGGCCGAAGTGCTGCGGGTTCGCGGCCACGAGCCAGGGAAGCCGTCGTCGGGTCCGGACCTTCTTGAGCCACGCGGCGGCCTCGGGGTAGCCGCCGCGCTCCTCCAGACGGTTCCAGGAGCAGTCGACGCCGAGCACGCCCCCCGCGGCGGCGAGGGCCCGGTCGCCGGGCCCGAGCGGCTCGTCGGCGTGGGGATCGAGCAGGAGCGGCGGACGGCGTGGAGCGCGCTCGGGGGAGAGCGGGAGCACGATGCGCCGGCGGATCAGGCGCCGCCCGGTGCAGATCTTCGGATGGTCCTCGCCCGCGACGAGGAGCCAGAGGGAGATCCGACGATCACTCCGGGGGTTGTGCGTACTCCCGGAAGATCTCATGGAGCTGCCGCGTCAGCGCGAGCGCCTGCTCGCGGGGCCGCTGCCAGAGGTTCCGACCGAAAATGATCCCCGTGGCTCCGGAGTCCATCGAGGCGCGGACCTTGGCCAACAGGTCGGCGTCGCCGACCTTCTCGCCGCCGGAGACGAGGACGAGCGAGCGACCGGCGCTCTGCACGACCCTGTGGAACGCCTGTTCGGCGGTGACCTGGAGGGTGTTGTACGGCGGGGGGCTGTCGCGGTCCTTCTCGGAGCGGACCGGGTAGTTCAGTTTCACCACGTCGGCGCCGAGCTCGAGGGCGACCCGCGCGGCGTAGTCGATCGCGTAGAGGCTCTCCTTGCCGCCCTTCTTGGCCACCGCCTCGCCGCGCGGGTACGCCCAGACGATGATCGGCATGCCGAGCCGGTCGGCGTCCTGGCGGACGCGTCGGAACTGGTCGAAGTCCCGGTCCTGGGCCGGCGACCCCACGTAGACCGTGTAGCCGACGGCGTCGGCGCCGAGCCGCACGGCGTCCTCGACGCTCCCCGTGAGCGCGCTGAACGCCTCGGTGTCGGAAGGGATCGAGGTCTTTCCGTTCAGCTTGAGGATCAACGGTACCTCGCCCGCGAACTCGTGGTAGTACTTCTCGGCGAGCCCGATGTGGAGCGCGATCGCGGAGAACCGCCCGTCGCGTGCCAGCCGGTACTGGTACGCCGGATCCAGCGCCTCGGGGTTCTCGAAGAAGTCGACGGGGCCGTGCTCGAGCCCCTGGTCGATCGGAAGGACGAGGAGGGTGCCGCCGCCGGGGCCGTGATCGTAGAGCAGGTGGCGGAGCCGGGTGCGCTTGCCCGCGGAAAGGCCCATCTCCTTGAGACCGGGCCGACGCTGGCGCTTGGCCGGCGCGTTCGTCTTGACGCCCCGCGCCGCACCCTTGGCGGTGGAGGCGCTGCGGGACGGCTCGGGCATGTTGTTCCGCGCCGCCTACGGGCGCGGCCGATTTAACCGTTCACTGCCCCAGTTCAAGACCTCGGAATGGGAATCGACCGGGGCTCCGTGGGGGTTCGGAGCCCCAGTCGTGGGGAATCGTGGTTGGGTAGGAAGGGCCGGGACGGTGTTTTTGTTCGTCCCTCGCTCGGACGCCCCGGCCCTTCCTACTGGTTCCCGCTCGGATCGTCCGTGCGATCGACCCACCCGCGTGGTGCCGCCCGTCCGTCCGGCGCTCGGGAACCTCAGGCCACCGCCGCGCGCATCGCCGATCTCCGGCGGAGCACATCGAAGCCGCGGGTCGGTCCGCGCATCGGCCGCTTGATCGCCGCCTGAAGGATCGCGACGTCCTCGGCGTAGAACCGCCCCTCGGTGCAGAGCAGGTTGCCGTAGACGAGGCAGAGCGAGCACTGGTGGACGTGCACATCGAACGCGTCGATGGCGAAGTCGACCTGGCGGAGCATCAGGGCGCCGTTCATTGGGGGGCCCTCACGACGTCGCTTTCGGATGCGCGCGAACCCTTGTGGGACATGGACTCCGACATTTCTGCCTCGATATACTCATATGTGCGACTTTTCGGAAGTTTTGTCGCAAACGGCAGGTTCTTTATACCGGCGTGGCGTAAGGGAGAGTTGTCGCATGAGCCCGCGACACGTGTCGGAGTACAGACGGTGAAGCGACAGGAGCGCCTGGAGCTCGAGCGGTCGGTCCAGGACCTGGAGCGCCGCCTCCCGAAGGCGAGCGCCACCGAGCTCGAGCGCGAGCTCGAGCGCGCGGCGCCGCTCGCCTATGGGAGCTGGCGGGAAGAGACCCCGATCGTCCGGTCACGCCTCCGGGCCATCCAGCGGTGGCGCTCCGGCTCCCGGGGGCGGGAGGCCGGGAAGAGCCCGGTCCACCTCTTCCCCTACATGTGGCCCGTCGGCGACCGGCAGCGCAAGGAGGTCGACACCGACCACCAGGTCTCCCCCGTGGTCGCCTCCGGCTCCTGGCGACTGTTCCTCTACAACTGCGGCCCGGAGGTCGTCCGCGACGTGCGCGTCTTCCTCGACCGGGCCGCCCTCGACTACGCCCCCTCGGTGCTGACCGGCCGCTTCCAGGAGATCCACTGGCAGCGGATCGAGGCGATCAAGTCCGAATGCCTCAACGTCGACGGCCCGCGACAGTCCCGGCACCCCCTCCGGGTCGAATTCGTCATCAGCCGGGGCACGCGGCACGCTCGGCTCGAGGGGGACCTCCTCCTCGACACCGTCCACGGCTGGATCCAGTTCGAGGGTCGGGACGGTCGGGGTCGCGAGATCGAGTGACGGCGTTCGGCCCCCATCGGAGGTCTTAACCCCGGTTCCTCCTAATCTCCGGGCCGTAGGAACCTCTCGAATGCGAACCCAGGTCGTGATCTGGGCGACGATCGCCCTGAACGCGGTGCTCTTCGCCGCGAACCTGTTCGTCGCCCAGATCAGCCAGAGCCACGCCGTCCTCTCCCAGGCGGTCTACTCGTTGACCGATCTCATCGGAGGCGTCCTCCTTCTCTGGGGCCAGGTCGCCTCGACGCGGCCGCCGACGCACGAGCATCCGTTCGGCCACGGCAAGGAGCGGTTCTTCTGGTCGTTCAGCGCGTCGCTCGTGACGTTCACCGTCGCGGGGCTTCTCGTGCTCACCGACAGCCTGAACCAGCTCCTCAACCCGCAGCCCGTCGACCACATCGGCGCGGCCCTCGCCGTCGTCGGGCTCAGCCTATTGGTCAGCGTCATCGGCATCTGGGTCACCCTGCGCGAGCTCCGGCTCGCGCGCACCACCGTTCAGAACCTGATGGAATCGTCCCAGCAGGGCCTCAAGTCGATCTTCTACCAGGACCTGGTCTCGATCGCGGGGAGCGTCGCCGCGCTCGTCGGGATCGCCCTGGTCTACCGGACCGGGAACCCGCTCTACGACGGGATCGGGGCGTCGATCGTGGGCATCCTGCTGGTCGTCACGGGGCTCGTCCTCGCCGCCGAGAGCCGGGAGCTCCTCATCGGCAAGGCGATCTCGCCCGACAACGCCCGCGCGATCCTCACGATCGTCGAGCGGAACGCACGCGTCCGGCGGGTGCGCGAGTTCCAGTCGATGATGCTCGGCCCCGACGACATCCTCATCGCGCTGCGCGTCAACCTCCAGGACGGGCTCAATACCGACCAGGTCGAGACGACGATCGACGAGATCTCGTCCGCGGTGAAAGGGACCTATCCGGCGGTCCGGCACTTCATCATCGAGCCGGAGTCGTAGGCGTCGGGCGGGGACCCGTATCGAGCTCTGGGTGGAGGCGGACCTCCCGGTAGCGCCAGAGCGTCAGGACGACGAGCGCGATCGCGATGCCGCCGAAGTAGACGCCGAGCCCGTTCGCGCCGTACCGGCTGTAGAGGCCCGTCGAGAGGAGGAGCCCGATCAGCATGCCCAGGCTGATCACGAGCGAGTAGATCGCCATCGTGGTGGCGCGCGGGATCGTCTGGCTCAGGTCCGCGAGGGCCGCGAGCGCCGCCGGCCCGTAGGCGAGCGCGGGCACGGCGCTCACGCCCACGATCGCTAAGAGCACCGGCTTGGCCCCGAACTGGGCGAGGAGCGCGGCCCCGGTGAGCACGCCGACGAAACCCACGGTCCCGACGAGCATCAGGCGCGTCCGCCCGAACCGGTCCGCGAGGCGACCGAACGACGGTTGCGTGAGGAGCAGGAGGAGGCCGCCGCCCCCGATGGCGATCGCGAGGTACCTCGTCGAGATGCCCGCCCCCGTGGCCGAGGTGCCGAGGAACACGAAGACGGTCCCGAGCAGCAGGTAGATCACGAGCCACGGGAGGGTGACGATGAGCACCTCCTTCTGGAAGACGGTGCGGAGGATCCCGACGACATCGAAGTGGGTCCTCGCGCCGGTCTCGGGATGGCCCCGGGTCCACAGGAACCCGACCAGGACCCCGAGCGCCAGAAGGCCGCTGCCGGCGAGGAAGAGACGTCCGAGCTCGGCGTTCGGCAGGGCGCCCAGGAGCCCGAACCCGACGGCGAACCCGCCGATCCACCCGAGGAGGTTCACCGCGTCGAACCGGCCCATCTCGAGGCCGCGCTCCCGCGAGTTCGCCTCGTCGGCGACGACCGCCAGGCTCGCGGCGAGGATCGCGCCGCTCGCCACCCCGAACCCGAGGTTGATCGCCCCGAGCGCGGTCGGGGCCCGCGTGAGGCTCGCGGCGGCGAGCAGGACGGCCGCGGAGATCATCCCGGCGAACAGGACGGGGAAGCGGCCGTACCGGTCCGCCACCATCCCCGAGAGGAGGACGGTGGAGAACTCCCCGACGGGCGCCAGGGCGCTCACGATGCCGACGGTCCCGATGGAACTGGCGTCGATCCCGGTGGACCGTCCGACGATGTAGGAGGCGAAGATCGCGACGCTGAGCCCGAACCCGAACCGGACGAAGAACGTGGCCCCGAACACCGCCCGCAGGCGGCCCGTGGAGGTCGACGGGGCGGGCGACGTGTCCGTCAAGGCGCCCGGCTCAGCCGCCCGGCGTCGCGTGTTCGATGAGCTCGATCCAGACGTCGTTGGGGTCCATCAGGAAGGCGAGCCGGCCGGTCCCGCCCTTCAGCTGGAACGGTTCCTTGGCGACCCGGACGCCCCGGGCGCGTGCGGCCGCGAGGGTCGCATCGAGGTCCTGGACCTCGAACGCCAGGTGGTCGAGCTGCTCGCCGGGATCGAACGAGTCCTTGCCGTCCCAGTGCGTGAGCTCGATCCGGGCGCCGCTCAGCGGGTCCTTGACGAAGGCGATCTCTGCATGGTTCTCGGGGATCGGGCGACGGCGCTCGAACTCGAGTCCGAGGACCTCGGTGTAGAACTTGAGGCTCTCGTCGATGTCCCGGACGGTCAGCGACGTATGCAAGAAGCGCATCGAGGGCGGGTCAACGGCCTTCGGGTTGATAGGGTTTCGGCCGGCGCTACGGATGGCCGAAACAGACCCGGACCGGGCGCGCGCCCCGGACCTGGTCGGCCTCGATCCGGACGAACCCCACCCGCTCGAACTGGAGGACCTCGCGGGCCGGGGCGTCGGCGAGGGCGGCCTCCCCGATGCCGGCGCGATGCTCCCCCTCCGTCCCCAGGAGGTCGACCGGGACCGCGCCCGATCGTCCGACCCACTGCAGTCGGGGGATCCGCTTGTTCTCGCGGGAGGTGAACATGACGGAGACCGGGGCGTCGGAGGGCGGGGTCGGCGGGAGCTGGATGTTCGCGAGGTCCTTGAGACGGATCTCTTGTCCCAGGTTCGCCACGACGTCCCGGCGAGCGAGCCAGAACGCGGGGCCGGCGGCGACCGTCCGCGTCCCGAGGGCCGGCTGATCGGGATGGTTGCGCAGGATCGTCGTGTGGAGCTCCGGGGGCAGTCCGACGACGTCGACGGCGATCGGGTCCTCGACGAACGCCCGGCGCGGGGTCGTCGGATCGATGATCGCCCGGTTCTCCGAGTAGAGCGTCTCCGCCGGCACCTCGATGTCGGCGAGGGACAGGCCGAACGAGAGGGTGAAGCGGCGCGTGGCCTCGGGGGTGATCCCCCGACGATCGAGGGAACGGAACGACCACGTCCTCGGGTCGGCCCAGCCGTCGTACGCGCCGCTCTTGACCTCGGCATACGACTTGCTCTTGGAGATCTTGGCCTCGCGCACGCGCAGCAACCCCCAGTGCAGGAACGGGGGGCCGTGGACCCCGAGCAGGTCCCAGATGTACCGTTGCATCCGGTCCTCGATCACGAGGTCCTTGCCCCGGATGACGTGGGTGATCCCGAGCTCGACGTCGTCGACCGCCCACGAGAACTCGAGGAGGGGCCAGACCCGGAACTTGTGCCCGACCCGGGGATGCTCCAGGTCGCTGAGGCGGAACAGAACGCGGTCCCGGAACGCCGGATCGGGATCCGCGAGGTCGGTCCGGAGCCGGAGGACGGCCTCCCCGGGGGAGTACCCGCCGCCGAGCATCCGGTCCCACCCGTCGAGCGTCGCCCCGATCTCCTGACCCCGCTCCGGGCATGGGGTCCCCGTGACCCGGTTCATCCGGAGCGTATCGACCGGACAGACGCACACGTACGCGCCGCCGGCCTCGATGACCCGACGCGCCCAGGGATAATGGTGGGGGATCAGGTCGGACTTGTAGTAGACCGCGTCCGGTTTCGCATCGCAGAGCTCGAGGTCGCGCTCGATGATGTCGAAGGTGTCCGGGTCCAGGCGCTTCTCCTCCGAGCCGATCGTGTCGTCGAAGACCAGCAGGAGCTTGCCGTCGTAGCGCCGTCGGTAGAAATCGTTGACGAAGATCATCCGGCCGTTCCCGATGTGGAGCGCCCCGGACGGGAACGGCGCCATTCGGAGCACGACGCGGCCCCGCTCGGCACCGGGAAGATCGGGGAACTCCCCGCCCGCGTCCTTCGTGACCGGGCCCCGCTCCGCCTCGGGCCCGCCGAGCTGGGCGAGCTCGGCCGCGCGCGCGTCCGGCGAGAGCGGCGCCACCGAGGCGATCGCCGCGCGGATCAGTTCAGCCACGGTCGCACTCTGGCGGCGAAGATCCGGGTCTGTTGCGAGGAGCCGGGCGAGCACGGGCCCGGGACGCGCGACGCCGCCGTGCTGCACCGAGTTCTGGAGCACGAGGCGCCGGATCCGACGGTCGAGCTCCTCCGACTCCGGCATCGAGCCGCCACGCCGGCCGCGGCTTAAGACGGTTCGGCCGACCGGTGGCTCCGGGTCGGGGGCGGCGACGGCGGGTGCGAGTAGCGACGCTCGCCCTCGGCGAGGGCCTCGGTCATCGTCAGCTCGCCGCGGAGCACGCCTTCCGCGAGTCGTCGCGGGATGGTGAACTGGCCCCCGCTTCCCTCGCGGCTGACCCGCTGGAGATTGGCGATCTCGCCCGGGGTGATCGTGAGGAGGGCCCGACCGTGGACCCGACGGCCGGAGGATCGCGCGATCGCGCGGGCGGCGATCGCATCGCGGGGGCGACGTTGGCCCCGCGGGGTCGTCCGGTGCTCGTCGACGACCTCGATGGGTCGGCGCAGGGGCAGGAGCGCGTTGACGATCCGGTCGCGCGCGAGCCGATCGCCGCTCCCCACGCGGAACCGGATCGATCGCGCGGGGAAGCGCCGGCGAAGGTTGCTGCCGAGCCGGGCGACCTCCTCCGGCGCGTCGACGACGCCCTCCCCGATCACCGACGGGCCCTCGAGGATCGCGTACCCGGGACGCGGTCCCGGATCGATCCCGATGACGAGGTCCCCGGAAGGGTCGCTGGCGGCGAGCGCGCTCGAGACCTCGGCCCAGATCGCCGTACGGTCACCCTCCGGCGGCACGGCGATCACGAGAGGATGGGAGATCGAGCGCGCCTCCGGCTCGCTCGTCAGAACGGCCACGGCCCGATCGGGGACGCGATCTCCCGGGAGCAGGCTGACGCAAGGAAGCCGACGCTCCCGCAGCACGGCCGCGAGCTCCGCATAGAGCACGGGGTCCCGGGTCGCCAGGGCTACGCAGCGTCGTCTCAACGGCGCCGGGGACGGTCATATAGCGCATATACTTTACCGGCGCGTGACGGAGTGCCCCGACTGCGGGACGCTGGCGGAGGCGGGACAGCTCTTCTGCCGGAAGTGCGGCGCGACGGTCCCGCAAGAACCGGTGGGTCCACTGTCGTCGACGACGTACTCGCCCCCCGTTGCGCCGTCCACGCCCGTGTCCACGTGGACGACTCCCCCGCCCCCGCCGGTGCCGCCCCCGCCACCGATCGGGGGTTCGCCCCCGCCGCCGGAATGGATCCCGGCCGGGCTCGTCGGTCGCGCGGTCCACTGCCCTCGGTGCAACAGTCTGATATCGAACGTCGCGGTCGTCTGCCCGGTATGCCTGAGCGCTCAGGGCCCCCGCGCCGGGGCCGGCGAGGACGCCGCACCGGTGCGATGATCCGGGTCGCTCGAGAGCGGATCGCCGATCTCTTCGGTTTGGCGGAGCAGGAGGCGCGGGACGGTCGCGCGCCGCTGTCGGACCGGTATGTCCAGCTCGCTCGGCGGATCGGAACGCGCTACAACGTCCGCCTGCTCGTCGAGTACCGGGACCTGTACTGTCGAGGCTGCTCGGCCTACTGGATCGAGGGTCGCACGGTGCGGACCCGCCTTCGAGCCTCTCACAGGGCCCAGACCTGCCTGCGGTGCGGCCGTGTCCGACGGGTCCCCATCCGCGCTCGACCCGTCGCGCGCGAGGCCGGCGACGGAGAGAGACCTCCGCCGCTCTCGGTCGGAGAGCCGGTCCTCGTGGACGACGGAGCGTACTCGGAGTTCGACGCCGAGGAAGGCGAAGAGGAATAAGCCGGAACCTGTCCCCCCATGCCAAGGCGCCGGGGTGGCCGAGCGGCCAAAGGCGGCAGACTCAAGATCTGCTCTCGTAGGAGTTCCCAGGTTCGAATCCTGGCCCCGGCATCTCCGCGATCTCGGGCGCTCGCGATGGCCCCGCCGGAGGGACGCCGATCGGATCCGAGGATCTCGTTCCCTGAGAAAGAGCACGGCTCAATGCGCCTGGTCGCTGGGACGCGACCGTGCGGTCTCGGCCGCGGGCCGACCCACGGTGCGCCTCAAGGTGAGGGTCGGTCCAGGGGCCCGAGACCGGCTTCGAACCTTTATGACGGGCCGCGGCCTGGTCGGCGGCGCGGTGAGCCGATGCGACAATCCGGGCAGCGTTCGGGACCCAAGGGCCTTCGGTTGGGAATGTGGACGGCCGCCACAGCTCTCACGCTCTTCGTCCTGTTGGCCCCCGCCGCGGCGTGGGGAGCGCCATCCTCGAGTTCCCCCTCCTCGGGCCCCAGCTTGGCCTGTCACGCGCGCATCACCTCCGTTTCCGGAGTGTCGGTGCGGGATCTTTACCATAGGATCGTCGTCCGAGGGTTCTGTTTCGGGAGTCACGCCGATCTCGTCAAGGTCTCCAACTTCGCCCCGTACAACGGCACCGACACCAAGAATTGCGGGACCGGGAAGTCTCCCCCGACCTTCGCTATCACGGAATGGAGCTCGACCTCCAGCCACGGGAACTGGTCGGCCGGGAGGTTCATCGCGACCGGCGGCGCGTGCCCTTGGGGTGATTCCATCGGGATGACCTTCTCGAATTGGACCCCGACGATGATCGTGATTGCCCACGGGTTCGGCGACGCGCTAGGTACCGCCACCCAGAACAGCGGCGCCCCCTGGCAGATGACGCCCAACACTTGGTGCGCGGTGCACGTCTACAACCCGGCGAACACGCTCACTCCCGCTAACTTCACCCTTCCACTCGGGAGCTGCTGAGCGGCGACGGCGCGGATTCCGAACCCTCCCGGATGGCGGACCGGTCCTCCCCACGGGGCTCGACCGTTCGAGCCGGTAGCCGACGGCGGGGGCGGGCATTCGGCATCGATTCTCGGTCCTCGAACGGGCTCATCGTGGGGCCTAGGGTCTCGAGCCCGCTTCACCTTCTCCCGCACCGGAACCCCCTCCGGGGCCTCGGGCCGAGATCGGCGACGCCTCGTCGATGGTGGGGGAGCGCATCCGCGGGTCGGATCGGAAACGAGGTCAGCCGTAGGGCGATGATGCATCGCTGTCGATATAGTGAACTATCGACAACGATATAGTAAAATATCGCGCCGGGGTGGCAGGTGCATGAAGAAGCCTCCCGAGGTCCCCGGGGCGTTCCGCCGTCGGCTGGTCGGGCTCTATGCGCTCACCCTGATGGAGCGCGCGGGCCCACTCCATGGCTACGGCCTCTCGGACCGGATCGCGCAGCGGACCGAGGGAGCCTGGCGACCCGGCCCCGGCTCGGTCTATCCGTCCCTCCGAAAGCTTGCCGAGGTCGGCCTCGCGCGCTCGTACGCCCGAAACCGAAGGCGCGAATACGTGATCACCTCCCGCGGTCGGGCCCTCCTTCGTAGGATCCGACACCGTGACGGCCCGCTCGGCCGCCCCCGGCCCGACATGAGCTCTCTCTGGGCTGAAGTGATGGGCTCGGAAGACGTCGGCGAGTTCCTCCTCCAGCGGCTGCGACGGACAGTGGACTCGCTCGACGCGCAGATCCAACGCACCACGGCCTCCGGTGCCCATACCTCCGCCCTCAGAACTGCGACGATCGCCGAGCTCACCCGGGCGTCGGCCCGGTTCCGTGCCGGCACCCGCCGCGCCGCGGACGCGCGCCGACGCGCCTGGAGGCGATGATCCCATGCCCATCGACGCGATCGTGACCCATGGGCTGACCAAGGCCTACGGGAAGCTCATCGCCGTCGACCACGTCGACATGAAGGTCGCCGCCGGCGGGGTCTTCGGGCTGCTCGGACCCAACGGGGCCGGTAAGACGACGATCATCAAGCTCCTGACCGGCCTCAGCGACATCACGGAAGGCACGGCCTCCGTCGCCGGTTTCGACGTCCAGGCGGAGCCGATGCGGGTGAAGCAGAATATCGGCTGGGTAGCCGCCGAGGTGATCCTCGACGACGACCTCTCCGCATGGGAGAACCTGTGGCTGCAGGCCAAGCTCCAGCGTCTTTCGGATTGGAAGGACCGCGCCGACGACATCCTGAAGTACTTCGAACTTGGCGACCGCCGAAAGGACAAGGTCGGAACCTACTCGACGGGAATGCGCAAGAAGCTCGAGATCGCGCTCGCCCTGCTCCATCAGCCCCAGGTGATCTTCATGGACGAGCCGACCATCGGGCTCGACGCGAACACACGGCGGATGCTCTGGCAGCTCATCACCGGGGTGAACAAGGAGTTCCACATCACCGTCCTCCTCACGAGCCACTACATCGAGGAGGCGGACGCGCTCTGCGACCAGATCTCCATCATCGATCAGGGTCGGTTCGTGGCCTCCGGGACGCCGAGCGAGCTCAAGTCGCGGGTCAAGGCCGATTTCATCGAGGTGGAAACGAGGATGTCCGTGAGCGAGCCTAAGCTGCGACAGATTCCGGGGGTCAGCGAAGTGCGGAGTGAAGGCAAGGCGTGGATCCTGAAGGTCGCCTCGGCCGAAGAGACCCTTCCGAGGGTCCTCGAGACGCTCAAGTCGGACGGGATCACGCGCATCAACGTCGAACGGCCGAGCCTGGAGAGCGTTTTCATGGACATCACCGGCAAGCGGATCGACCATCCCGGACCGGACGTCCAGGACTACCGGAAGTTCTACGCGAACCTTCGGAGGGCCCGGCAATGAGCCTTGCGACGCCCGATCCCGCGGTGGCCCTGACGGCCCCGGCGCCCGCGGTCGCGCACCGCAGCAGCCACGTGGGCCAGTGGAGCCAGTTCTCGGGGCTCTACTATCGAGAACTGATCAAGACGTTCCGCAATCCCCTGGTGCTCGCGATCACGGTCATCCAGCCGTTCATGTGGCTCGCGTTCTTCGGCAGCAGCTTCGAGAACGTCCCCGGCGGGATCAGCTCGCTCAAGCCGCTCCTCTGCGGCGGGAACATCGGCTGCCTCGCCCACCTCACGAGCTACACGCAGTTCCTGCTCCCGGGCGTGATGGCGACCTCGATGCTCTCCGTCGGCATGTTCGGCGCGATGAGCACGATCCAGGACAAGCGCTTCGGTTTCATGAAGCGCATCCTGATCACCCCGACGAGCAAGGCGACCGTCTACCTGTCCAAGGCGCTCGGCTCCGCGACCCGGGGCTTGGTCGGCATCCCGGTGATGCTCGTGGCGGCGCTGGCCTTCGGCGTCCAGTTCCAGGGAGACCTGCTGATGTGGGCCGGATGGCTCCTCGGCCTCGCGTTCCTCGGGTTCGGGTTCTCGGCCCTGTTCCTCGCCGTCACGGCGTCGAGCACGGACTGGCAGACGCCGGGCGTCATCGCGAACTTCATCACGATGCCCCTCATGTTCGCGAGCGGAGCCCTGTTCCCCTCGACGAACTACCCGACCTGGATGCAGTATATCGCCGATTACAACCCCGTCGGGTACGCCGCCGTACTGGGCCGCGATGTGGTGGTGTACGGCACGATCGACTGGACCTACCTGGGCTACCTCGCCCTCTTCGCCGGTCTGATGGTCCTGATCGGCACCACGATCGCCGCGAAGTACCTCAAGGTGGAGTGACGGCGGCACTCGGGGACGTAGGCGCCGTGCGGAGGGGGGTCGGCGGGGGTAGGCCCGCCGCCAGCGGTACGAGACCCTTTTTGGGGGACGGCGCCCATACGTTCAGCACCATGGGAGCGAGCCCGCGGAACCTACCTCTACCTGCCGGCGCGGCGGAGCCGGCGGACGACTGGTCGGGCGACGAGCCGGCGATCGCCCGGGCCCACCGTCGGGCGGAGTTCTGGCCGCAGCTGCTCGCGACGGGCGAGCGCGGGGACTTCGCCGTGTGGGGGATCCTCCTGGCGTTCCTCGTGTCCCTTGAGGTCTGGCTCGGATGGGCCGCTGTGTTCGCCTTCCACCCCGCGTGGGAGGGCCTCTGGGGCCTCGCCGTCGCCCTCTCCGCTGTCGGGGCCTGGCTGGCGTTCTACCTCTTCGGTGAGATGGATGTCGAGCTCGAGGACGACCCCGGCCCGGCGATCGTGTAGTCGCGCGGGAATCGGCTAACGCCCCGGCCCGGGGGTGCCAACGACCCGACCGTGCCGGCTGTGTCCGGAAGAGACAAATCGAGCCTCTCTCTCCCGAGCGGCATGTACCTCAGCTACGTCGGGATCCGGGTGACGGACCCTCGCCGATCCCAGGAGTTCTACGAGCGCGTCTTCGGACTCGAGGTCATCGACGGCATGGACTGGCCGAAATGGACGCCGAGCGAGGTCGCGTGCGTTCTCCTTCGGGATCCGGCCTCCGGGCAGCGGCTCGAACTGAACTACTACCCGCCCGGCTCGCCGTACGCGGCCCCGTTCGCGCCGGGAGAGGCGCTGGACCACATCGCGTTCCGGGTCGACGACCTGCCCGAGACCCTCGAGCGGCTCGCGAAGCTCGGCCACCCGCCGGAGAAGATGGCCCACTACGAGGGGCCGTTCTCGAAGGGGCCGAACCTCCTCATGGCGTACGTCCGCGACCCGGACGGGATCCAGCTCGAGCTGTTCCAGTCGGTGAAGGGCGAGCCGGTGCCGTACTCGCCGACGAAGTACTGATCGTTCGCCTCGCCCGGGCGACGAGGGGGCAGCGACCCCGGATCAGGCGAGCGGCGTCACGAACGTGGGCTCGTAATCTTCCGAGAGCCGGCCGACGATGGGGATCGCGTGGCCGCACCCGCGGCATCGGTTCTCCGGGTCGAGGTTCCAGTGCCGGATCATGAAGCCGTAGCGCTCGACGGCGATGCGGTGGCAGCCGGGGCAGTACGTGTGCTCGAGCGGGTGGCCCCAGACGTTCCCGAGGTAGACGTAGTCGAGCCCCTCTTCCATGGCGATCGCGTGGAGCCGTTCCAACGTGCGGATCGGGGTCTCGGGAATGTCGAGCATCTTGTAGTCGGGGTGGAACCGGAGGAGGTGGAACGGCGTCCCCGGCCCGAGCTCGGTGCGGACGAACCGGGCGAGGGAGCGGAGCGACTCCGGGTCCTCGCCCACCTGGGGGACGATGAGGTCCGTGATCTCGACGTGGACGCCCCGACGATGGAGATCGACGATCGTCGAGAGGATCGGGGCCGGTCCCTTGGCGGTGATGTACCGCTGCATGAACTTCGCCTCCCCGCTCCCCTTGAAGTCGACGCTGATCGCGTCCAGGTTCGGGGCGAGGAGTTCGACGGCCTCCGGCGTCATGTACCCGTTCGTGACGAAGTTCGCGAACAGGCCCTCCTTGTGGGCCTCCCGGATGATGTCGAGGGCGTACTCGATGAAGATCGTCGGCTCGTTGTACGTGAACGTGATGCCGTCGCAGCCCGTCCGGAGGGCCCAGTCGACGGCGGCCCGCGGGGACAGGGGCCGACCGTGGATCTCCCGCTCCTGGGAGATCTCTGCGTTCTGGCAGTACTGGCAGCGCCAGTTGCAGCCGACCGTCCCGATCGAGAAGACCCTCGATCCGGGGCGGAAGTGGGAGAGCGGCTTCTTCTCGACGGGGTCCACCTGCACCGCCGCGGCCCGGCCGTAGCTCAGCAAGGTCAGGGTCCCGCGCTCGTTCTTCCGGACGAAGCAGAAACCGTGGGAGCCTTCCGGGATGGTGCAGTAGCGCGCGCAGGCGGTGCAGCGAACCTTCCCGCCCGGGAGCGCGGTGAACAGCGTCGCGGGGTGGCCCTGCATGATCTCAGCCTCCGGTGTCGCCCGTCTAGAGTACGACCCCGGCACCGATAACCGTTCCCGCGCGCCGTCGTTCGCCGGGAGCCAAGGTTTCATCTCTCGGAGGGCTTCGGAGGCCGATGGCCCTACCGGTCCCGCCCGCCGCGGACGCGAAGGCGGAGGAGATCGAGCGCGCGGTGCTCCAGCGGATCACCCCGGACGCGGCCACCGAGCAGCGGTTGCACGAGGTGCTCGGTCGCCTGGTCGCGCGCGCCGAGGCCACCGCCCGGGAGCGGTCCATTCCCGTGCGCCGATGCCTCGTCGCGGGGAGCGCCGCCCGCGGCACCTACCTGCGCGATCGCATGGACATCGATCTCTTTCTCCTCTTCCCGCCGGAGACCGCCCGGGCGGACCTCGAACGGTACGGTCTCGACCTCGGCGCGCGCCTCCTGGAACGGACCGAGACACGGTACGCGGAACATCCCTACCGGCGCGGGGTCTTCGAGGGATTCCAAGTGGACGCCGTGCCCGGGTACGCGATCGACGACCCCTCGCACCCGCAGAGCGCGGTCGATCGGACCCCGTTCCACCAGGCGTTCCTCGCCGCGCACCAGACCCCCGAAATGATCGGTCAGGTACGTCTCGCCAAGCAGTTCTTCCGCGGCCTCGGTATCTACGGCTCGGAGGCCCGTACGGCGGGGCTCTCCGGTTACCTGGTCGAGCTGCTCGTGCTCAAGTTCGGCAGCTTCCGCGGTCTCCTCCGAACGGCGCAGGGCTGGCGGATCCCGGTCCATCTCGTGAGCACGCCGGGGGCCCACCCGAGGGTCCCCGAGGACGTGGCCCTCGTCCTCGACGACCCCGTGGACCCGGGACGGAACGTCGCGACGGCGCTCTCGCGTCGGAACCTCGCCGTGCTGATCCTCGCGGCCGAGGACTACCTCGCACGGCCGTCCCCGCGGGCGTTCGACGTCGTGGCCCGCACGACCCTGGCGATCGGGAGCGCGCGGGCCCGGATCGAGGAGCGCGGCACGCATGTCACGGTCGTCTGGCTGCCGCGACCGGAGCTCGTCGACGACATCCTCTATCCTCAGCTGCGCAAGGCCGAGCGCTCGATCGCCGATGAGGCGGGGCGCCTCGGATTCACCGTCGTCGGGACCGCCTCGGCCGCCGGAGCGGGGCGGGTCGTGGTGCTCCTCGAGGTCGAACACGCGGCCGTGCCCGCCGTCCGCTGGCAGGACGGCCCCCCCGCCGGGATCGACCGGGTCGGTTCGTTCCTCGGGAAGTGGACCCAGCCCGGGGCCCCGGTCCTCCAGGGCCCCTACGTGACGAGCGAGGGGAAGCTCGCCGTCGAGACGCGCCGATCGGAGCGCCGGCTCGAGCCGCTCCTCGCCGCGTCGCTGGACCGCCTACCCCTCGGGCGCGATCTGAAGCCGGCCGCAGGGGCCCCCGTCTCGGTCCGCGCCCTCGCGGAGGAGTCGGAGGAGCCGGCGCTGGCCGAGGGCCTGTCGGAGCTTCTCGAGAAGCGCCTGCCGTGGGTCCGGGGCTAGTGCGGCCCGAAGACGTCGCTGAACAGGAACCAGAATCCGAGCCAGCCGAACAGCTCGAGCAGGATCACGCTCGCCCAGTCGCCCTTCGTGTAGTCGGGGTGCTCCCGATGCAGCCGGAGCCAGACGAGGGGGGAGAAGGCGATGAACCCGATCGCGATCGCCACCGGGAGTAGGCCCTGGAGCGTGGGTTGGGAGAACCCCGAGAGCCCCCGATCGATGCCGAACGACACCGCGGCGAGCGCTACGGCCACGACGAGGGCGAACGCCGTGGCGAACGTCTGCTCGTTCTCGTGGAGGATGAAGGTGTGCTCGTCGAACTCCGGGAACTCGAAATTGGAGGCGTCGGCATCGTCCTCGAGCTTCTTGCGCGCCTTCTTCGCCACGGATCATCCCTCCCGGGCAGCGCGGGCGCGGTCGAAGAGCTCCTCGGCGTGGTACGAGCTCCGAACGAGGGGACCGGCCTCGACCCCCGAGAACCCGGTGTCGAGGGCGATCGTCCGGAGCCGGGCGAACTCGTCGGGCGTCGGGTAGGCGGCGACCGGGAAGTGCGCGGGCGTCGGCCGCAGGTACTGGCCGAGCGTGAGAAGATCGACGCCCGCGCTCCGGAGGTCCGCGAAGCTCTCGCGAAGCTCGGCCTCGGTCTCCCCCAGTCCGAGCATCACCGAGCTCTTCGTGACGAGCCGGCGCGGGCCGATCTCGCGCGCCCGTCGCAGAAGCTCGAGCGAGCCGTCGTAGGAGGCCCGTCGGTCCCGTACCGTTGGGGAGAGCCGACGGACCGTCTCGAGGTTATGCGCGAGGACGTCCGGCGGGTCCGCAAGGGCGGTCGCGAGCGCCGACCGGTCGTGGCCCAGGTCCCCCACGAGGAGCTCCACCCGCGTCGTCGGGGAGGTCGCGCGGATCCGACGGACCGCCTCGGCGAGCACGGCCGCCCCGCCGTCCGGGAGGTCGTCCCGGCAAACCTGGGTGAGGACGGCGTATCGGAGGCCCCAGCGCCGGACGCCTTCGGCCACGCGCCCGGGCTCGGTCGGGTCGACGACCCCGGCCGACCAGTGGGTCGTCACCGCACAGAACGCGCACCGGCGGCTGCAGTCCGCGCCTAGGAGCATGAAGGTGGCCGTTCCGGACGACCAGCACTCGGACTTGTTCGGGCAGCGGGCCTCTCGGCAGACCGTCGTGAGCCGGAGCTCCTCGAGCGTCGATCGGACCGCAGGGTACTGGCCGCTCGGGAGCGGGACCCGGATCCAGTCGGGCAGACGGGTCCGCCCACCGTCGGTCGAGTCGGCGATGGCGGGTGGCACGAGGCGCCGAGACGGGGGGCGTATCTTAGGCTTTGCGAGACCGCGGGATCGCCTTCGACTCCAGCAGGGTCGTGAGGTAGCTCATCGGGACCTCGTCCATGCTGAGCCGATTCCCCTCTCCCTTCGAGACGGGGGCGTCGACCTGGACCAGGCCCTCGCGCTCGAGCGCCTTGACGGTCCGCCAGAAGGTGACGCGGCTCATGGCCGCGAGGCCGTACTCCTCGGCGGCGGCGTGGTACGCCTGCCGGACCCGGTCGGTCGTCGCCACCGCCCGGCGTCCCCGAAGGCTCCGCGCGAGGGCCAAGAGGACGAGGAGCTCCGTTTCGCCGAGCTCGTCGAGCTTGGACTCGGTGAGGGTCGGGTAGATGGAGCCCTTCGCCGCCCGGACGTGCTCCGGGGCGATCTCCGACGCCCCCGCCTGCTCGGCGGCCCGCGCGGCGCCGGCGAGCAGCTCGAGGGCGAACCGCGCGTCGCCGTTCGCGGCGGCGGAGCGGGCCACCTGCTTCACCACCTCGTCCGGGCACGACCCGGGACGTAGAGCGAGGGTCGCTCGGAACCGCACGATTTCGGCGAGGTCCTCGGCGTCGTACGGGCGCAGCTGGAGCCGGTGGGTCACCCCGAAGCTGGACCGGCTGGCCGGGTCCAGGTACGGTAGGACGTCCTCGGGGGCTACCAGGAACAGGGAGATCGAGCCGAGACCGACCTCGGGGGATCGCGACAGCAGGTAGACGAGCTTGGTCTCCTGACGAACGAGGGCGCTCACCTCGTCGAGGATCACGAAGACGTGGCGCGGCGACTTCCGGATCCCCTGCTCGAAGACGTCGAGCATCTCGGAGAGCGCGTAGCCGCGGTCCGGTAGCGACACGCCGACGCCGCGGAGGAGCTGGAGCAGGATCGTGCGATCGTTCGACCGGCGCCAACAGTTGATGTAGAGCTTGAGCACCGGGAGCGATCCGACGCGCCCCGCGCGGACGAGCTCGTCGCCGAGACGGTGGGCGATGGCGGTCTTGCCGCTCCCGATCCCCCCGGTGAGGAGCTGGTGGTAGGCGAGCCCCTTGGCGAGGGAGTCCCGGTACCGCTTCGTGAGGAGCGCGAGCTCGGTCTCCCGGCGCACGAGGCGCGGGGGCACGAATGCCGGGTCGAGCGACTCCTCCTGGATCAGGATCCGTTCCACGACTGCTCCGAGCGGGCGAGTATCCGACCGGGTAGATTATCCTCGCCCTCGGACCCTGGGCGAGCGTCGTCGCGGGAGCCAGCCCCGGATCCACGCCTCGGCGCGGTCCGCGAGCTTGTCCGAATCCGACCGGGCGTCGAGGACCAGCCAACCGTCCCGGCGCGCAAAACGTCGGTAGCTGGCTGCGACCCGGCGCAGCGTCGTGGCCCGCTCGAGCGGAGCGCGAGCCTCGCCCCGGCGGCCCACCCGGAGCAGCGCGGCCTCGATGGGCAGATCGAGCAGGAGGACTCGGTCCGGGGGCACGGTCGCCGCCTGCTGGAGCCGGACGAGCCCGCTTCGGGTCGTCGCGGGCAGGGCGGTCCCCTGGTAGGCGAGGGTCGAGTAGAACGACCGGTCCGAGAGCACGAGGTCGCGACTTGCGAGCAGCTTCTCGAGCCGCGGGCGGGCGAGCCATCGGTCGACGGTGAACTCGATCGCCGCGGCCAGCGGGTCCGTCGGGCCGAGCGCCTGGGCGGCCCGCCCGATCGCGGCGTCGACCGGCTCGTGCCACGACGCCACGCGAACGCCCCGCCGGCGCAGCCGCCGGAGGAGCTCGTGCTGAAGCGTCGACTTGCCCGAGCCGTCGACCCCCTCCAGGGCCAGGAGCTTGCCTCGTCCGCCGCGTCGCCTCATCGCGCCCCGTCCGAAGGCCCCATGGGGGTGAACCCATAAACCGCGCGGACCGAATCCACGAACGGGACGCGCAGCCGCTCGACCCCATCGGGGCCGGTCGCCGCGATGGCCCGCGCCCGCTTCGGCACCGTCGCGAGATCGAGGACCGCGCCCTTGCGCGCGGGATCATCGAGGAAGTCGGTCTCGAGGAACCACGGTCCCGGATCGTTCCGGAGCGGCTCCAGCAGCTCCTTCCGAGCGACGTACGAGGGAACGACCCCGAGCCGCTCGGCCGGGGGAACGACCGAACGGGCATAGTGCTTTACGAGCCGATGGACCGGGAACGACACCGCCGCGGCGGTCTCCGCGAGGTTCCGGTACCCGGACGCGTCGAGATCGCCGCAGTGGACCACGGCGGGGCAGGCCGCATCCCGAGCGACCTCCAGCGCCCGCCGAAAGACCGCCTCGACGGGCTCGTCGAGCTCGGGCGCGATCGGGAAGTGGGGTCGGCCCACCTCCCCGAGCGCCACGGCCCGTTCCTCCTCCACCCATTTCCCGGCCAGGTCCAAGGCGGCGTGCTGGAGCTCGACGGCGCCGACCCGGCCCAGGCGCTCGATCTGGGTCAGGAGATCGATCGGGTACGGCGCGACGACGACGTAGACACGGACCCGGGTCTCCGCGTGGATCCGTCGCGCCAGCGCCTCCGTGATCTCGAACTGCTCCAGGTAGTCCCCGAGCGCCTCCGGAACGCGTCCCGCGTAGTTCTGGGTCGCGAGGAACAGGTGGGTCCCTCCGGCCGCCTCGAACCGGCGGGCGGCCCCGACGCCCTCGCCGTTCGGAGAGAGGTGGGCATGATGGTCGACGATCGGAAGGTCGCCAGGGAGCTCCATGAATCCGCGCGTTCCCGATCGGGCTCCGGTTCAGGGGGGTGCGACCGCGTCGGGGATCTCGAAGAAGTCCAGGAGGACCCGGCGGGTGAAGCCCCAGAGAACGTGCCCGTCGATCACATTGGCGTCGACCTCCCGGGCCCCCGAAACGGTTTCTCGGACGACGCGCCGGTGATGGCGGAGCGCGCTCCGCGGGATCCAGAAGACGTGGGCCACCTCGATCGGGCTTCGCGCCGTGGGACCGGGGTGCGCCGGGCCGAGCTCCGCGGCGAAGACGCCGACCTCGAGGCCGACCGCGGACGCGATCGAGAAGCCGACGAACCGGGGAAGCCCGAGGAGGTCGCCCGCACCGATCCCGACCTCTTCCTCGCATTCGCGGAGCGCGGTGTTCACGAGCGCCCCTTCCTGCTCCTCTACCCGGCCGCCCGGGAGACCGATCTGGCCCGAGGCGGGGTCCCCCTCTCGGACCGCGCGCTCGATCAGCAGGACCTCGACGTCGGAGCGGCCCGATCGAAGGATGATGGTGACGGCGGCGCCCGCGGCGCCGTGCGGTGGCGACGACTCGTCGAACCGGCCGATCAGCCGGCGGACCTCCTCCGGCCCGGTCGCGGGCTCGGGGGTCCCCTCGATCAACGAGGTCCCTGCCAGTCGTAGACGGCCTTCTCGCGGGTGGCGGTGCGATCTACCGGGTGCTCCGGGAGGTCCCGGACCCGGATCTCGAGCGCGGCGACCCGGGCCCGGAGGTCTCGGAGCGTGCTCTCGAGCGCGGCGAGACGTTGTTCCAGTTCGGGCGGCGCCTGATCGGACATCCTAGGACGAAAGGGCGCACGAATAGAAAACAGCCCGGGAGGCCTAGGCCGCCTTCGGCGACCGGCGCTCCACTTCCCGGACGAACTCCCGGATCGCCTCGGTCGTCTCGGCCGGGCGCTCGATCGGGACCAAGTGGCCGGTCTGGGCGAAGAGTTTGAGGTCCGCCCCAGGGATGGAGACGCGCAGGAGCCGGCCGTGGGAGCCGTCCACGACGCCGTCGTCCATGCCTTGCAGGATCCGCGTCGGCTGGGTGATCTTCAACAGGCGGCCCCGCAGGTCGAACGTTCGGACGGCGTTGGCCCAGGCGAGCACCGAGCCCAGGTCCTGCGCGGACTGCTGGGCTCGCAGCCGGTCGAGGACCTCGGGGTGGGCCTCGACGAAGTCCGGGTAATAGAGGTCCTTTACGAGGCGTAGGAGGTAGGCATCGAACCCTGCGTCCCGGTAGGTCTCCGCCCAGCGCTGGCTCACCGCCTTCGTGTGGTTGTCGCAGTGGACCGAAGTGCCGATCAGCGTCAAGCTGCGGACGCGGGCGGGAGCATCGAGGGCCATCCGGAGGGCGAGGAATCCGCCGGCGCTGAGCCCGACCACGTGCGCGGGGGCCCCACCCACCTCGTCCAAGAGCTGGCCGAGGTCCCCCTCGAGCTCGGAGAACGTGAACGTCGATCCCGCGGGAGCCGGCGTCTGCCCGTGGCCCCGCAGGTCGGGGGCCACGACATGGAACTCCCGGGCCAGCTCGGGGACCTGGGCGTCCCAGACGGTGCGATCCCCTCCAAGCCCATGCAGGAGCAGAACGACCGGACCGGAGCCTTCCTCCCGCCGGGTCAGAGCGACGGACGGCGTGCGAGGCTCGGCCACGCCGCGCCGAGCGACCCGTCCTATTTACCGATACGCCGTTTGGCCACCCCGGCCGGAGGTCCGGTGCGGCCGGCCTACGCCGGCCCCGGTAGCCGCTGACCGGATTGACCGAAGACGTACCGCCAGCCGCCGGGGAGCCGGACGTACGTGTCGCTGAACCAGACCCGGTACTCGAACGTCTTGCCGTCCTCGGTTCCCTTGGCCCAGAGCAACGCCGTGACGACCGCGGTGTCGCCCCAGACGCGAACGGTCTGCCGCGAATCGTCCTGACGTTCGTAGACGATGCGGCCGTCGCGCGCCTCGGCGAGAAGGTCCGATCTCGAGAAGGTCTTTCCCTGGCCGGTGACGAGGAGGAAGTCGTCCGACAGCATCCGATCCATCGCGGCCGCGTCGCTCCGGGCCACGGCCGCCTGGTACTCTGTGTCGAGCCGCGCCACCGTCGCTCGGTCGTCCGCGGCCCTAGGTCGGGGTTCGGTCGGAGCCATCGTGTTCGTGCGGGTGTCGTCGGGAGCTGGGCGACGTCGCCGTCGCTTCCTCGCCGTCTTCGCCTACTACGTACGTTGTGGACCGCCCGGTCCTAGATATAGACATGACACAACGACGGGACGACCGGCTCCGACCCCCGTCAGGGTCGGCTCCCCCTCGCCGATAGCGCCGCGTCCCGCGGCGAGTCCGCGGCCACACCTCGGTGGGCTCAAATAGACCGCCCTGCGTTGGACCGGTGTGTCGCGGGGCGTCATGATGATGAGCGGCGGGATCGACTCGCCCGTCAGCCTGTACTACATGCTCCGGCAGGGGCACGACATGATCGCCGTCCACATGGACAACCGCCCCTTCACCGACGACAGTCCGATGGAGAAGATCTCGGACCATCTCCACGTGCTCGAGGAACGGTTCGGCCGGAAGGTACCCCTCTACGTCCTCCCCCACGGTCCGACGCAGATCACCCTCATGCGCCAGACCGACCGGCACGTCGGATGCGTGCTCTGCCGGCGGTTCATGTGGCGGGCCGCCGAGCGCATCGCCGAACGGGAGGGCGCGACCTTCCTGGCGACGGGCGAGGCCCTGGGCCAGGTCGCGTCGCAGACGCTGAGCAACATGCGGACGGCGACCGCATCGGTCAAGCTGCCGATCGTCCGCCCGCTCATCGGCCTCGACAAGCACGAGATCGAGACGGTGGCGCGGTCCATCGGGACCTACGTGATCTCCACCCGCCCGGGCGTCTGCTGCCAGGCGGTGCCCGACCGCCCGGCCACGCGAAGCAACCTCGTCCAGATCGGCCAGCAGGAGGAGCGCGTCGACGTTGAGGCTCTCCTCGACGACTGCGTCCGCCGCGCGATCGTGATGTGACCTACCATACGCTGCGCGTCTGCGCCAACCGCGGCGCCTTCGAAGCGATCCCGAACGGGGATACCACGCTCGACCTTCCCGCGGTCCGGGGTCGCCTGGAGGCGCACGGGATCGCCGTCCTCGATTGCCGGGTGATGCTGATCGCCCAGATGGAGCGCGAGGTCACGATCGGTCGCGACGGTCGCATCCTGATCAAGACCCGCGACCTCGCCGAGGCCGAGCGCCTTCTCGAGACCGTCGCTCCGATGGTCGGCGAACCGCCCTAACGAGCGCGCCGTCCCGCGCACGCTTTACGTTGCGCGGCCGTTCGGTGAGAGGAGGGGACGATGCGAGAGGCACGGGTCGTCGGGGCGGCCTCGAACCGCTTCGGGAAGATGTCCGAGTCCGGCCGCGAGGCCGCGGTGCGCGTCGCGCTCGAGGCGATCGACCGCTCGGGGCTGGTCCCGTCGGACATCGCGTACACGTTCGTCTCCAACTGCTTCGGGATCGCCGAACGCCAGGCGCACGTCGGTCCCCTCATCAACACGGCCCTCGGGATCCCCGAGGTCCCGTCGGCGACGATCGAGTCCGCCTGCTCGTCGTCGAGCGCCGGGCTCCACGAGGCGTTCGTCCACGTCGCCGGCGGGTTCGCCGACGCCGTCCTGGTCGTCGGGGTCGAGAAGCTCTCTCACCTGGACACGCTCAACGCGACGAGCTACTTCGCGATGGGGGCCGACTACGCGTTCGAGACGCGCAACGGGGCCACGTTCCCTGGGCTGTACGCGACCCTCGCCAGCGCCCATCGCCACAAGTTCGGCACGAAGGAGTCCGAGATGGGCGCCGTCGCCGTGAAGAACCACGCGAACGCGGCGCGGAACCCGCACGCGCACTTCCAGAAGGAGATCACCCTCGAGACCTACCTGGGTTCGCCGGTGATCGCGTCGCCGCTCCGGCTCTACGATTGCTGTCCGTTCTCCGATGGCGCGGCCGCGATCGTCGTGGCGGCGAAGGAGAAGCTCCCGTCCCCGCCGATGGTGCCGCTCGTGATCAAGGCCTCGGTCCGCACCGGGTCGATCGCGGACATGCACGATCGCGCGTCCCTGACCGGCCTCCCCGCGAGCCGCCTCGCCGCCGACCGGGCCTTCCGGATGGCCGGGCTCGAACGGGACCAGATCGACTTCCTCGAGGTCCACGATTGCTTCACGATCGCCGAGCTGATGGCCCTCGAGGACATGGGATTCTTTGCTCCCGGTGCCGCCGGGAGGGCCACCGTCGACGGGGCGACGCAACGGGACGGCCGCCTCCCGGTGAACCCCTCGGGGGGCCTCAAGGCGAAGGGCCACCCGGTGAGCGCGACGGGGGCCTCGCAGGTGGCGGAGATCTTCGAGCAGTTCAACCACCTCGCGGGCGGTCGGCAGGTGCCGAAGGCCGAGACCGCCCTAGCGCACAACGTCGGCGCCACGGGCGGCTCCTGCTCGGTGCACATCTTCGGGCGGCCGTAGATGGGAGCCGCGGAGCCGACCCCGACGCCGTTGCACTCGATCGCCGACTACCGGAGCGCCTACGAGGACGGCCAGCGCCTCCGGGGCTTCCGCTCCGGTTGCGGCTTCGTCACCGCGACGTGGGGTCTCGTCTGCCCGAAGTGCGGACAGCGGGACCTCCGGGAGGCCGACCTGAGCGGGCGCGGCAAGATCGTGGCGTACTCGGTGCAGAACGTACCCAGCGATGAATTCCTTAACGACGCCCCGTACGCGTACGTCGTCGTCGAGCTCGAGGAGGGCGGCCAGATCACCGGGTGGATCGACGGGGTCGCCCGGGAGGCCGACCTGACCATCGGCACGACCGTGGTTTGGGTCGCGAGCTACAAGCCCGGGGTCCACTTCGGGCGGAGCCCCGGCGCGGGCTCAAGTACGGGCTCGGGGTAGCTTCGGCCGTGCCGGCCATGAGCGGGGGAGAATCCCGTCCGTGGTTCGCCCACTACGAGACGGGGGTACCCCACTCGATCGAGATCCCGAACCGGCGTCTATCGGATCTCGTCGGGGAGAGCGCGCGCCGCTGGTCGACGCGGACCGCGCTCGTCCACTACGGGGCTCGCTGGACCTACGGGGAGTTCTGGGAGCAAACGGGCCGGTTCGCGGCCGCCCTTCACCGGGAAGGGTTCCGGCCGGGGGATCGGCTCGCCCTCTACCTACCGAACTGTCCGGCGTACCCGATCGCGTACTTCGGGGCGCTGCGGCTCGGGCTCGTGGTTGTTCAGGTGAACCCGCTCTATCTTGGGCAGGACCTGACCCGGGTCCTCAAGGACTCGGAGCCCCGCGGGCTCGTGACGCTCGAGATCCTCTATCCGAACTTCGCGAAGATCGCCTCGGAGGTCAACGTCCCCGTCCAGTGGGTCGCCCGCCTCCGCGAGTTCTACCCGGCGCTCGCCCGACCGTTCGTCAACATCGTCCTCCGCCGGCGCAAGCACCCGACGGCGTACCCGAAAGGACCCGCGATCCGCCGATGGAGCGACGCCGTTCGGACCCCGGGAGATTTTCCCGAGGCCGCCGGGGACGCGGCCACGGAGGTCGCGGTCCTCCAGTACACCGGCGGGACGACCGGGAGGCCCAAGGCCGCGATGCTCACCCACCGGAACCTGGTCGCCAACGCGCTCCAGTGCCGCGCGTGGTTCCGGGCGGAGCCGGGGACGGCGACGGTCCTCGCCGCGATCCCGTTCTTCCACGTCTACGGGATGACCGTCGCCATGAACTATCCGATGCTGGAGGGGGCGACGATCGTCCTCGAGACCCGGCCCGACCCCTCCGAGATACTCCGCCTCATCCACAAGTACCACGTGACGGAGTTCCCCGGCGTCCCGGCCCTCTACCAGGCGATCAACCACCACCCGAAGGTCGGCCGCTACGACATCCGATCGATCCGGGTCTGTCTGAGCGGGTCCGCACCGCTTCCGGTCGAGGTGGCGACGAAGTTCGAGCAGCTGACCGGCGGGCACTTGATCGAGGGGTACGGCCTCTCCGAGGCCTCCCCCGTGACCCATGCGAACCCGATCGTCGGCGAGCGGCGGGTCGGGACGATCGGGCTCCCCGCTCCGAACACCGACCAGAAGGTCGTCGACCTCGAGACCGGCACCCGGACCCTTGGGGTCGGTGAGGCGGGCGAGCTGCTCGTCCGGGGACCGCAGGTGATGCTCGGGTACTACCACCAGCCGGAGGAGACGGCCGCCGTGCTGCAGGACGGATGGCTTCGGACCGGCGACGTGGCCTCGATCGACGCCGACGGCTACGCCACGATCGTCGATCGCAAGAAGGATCTCGTCAACGTCGGCGGGTTCAAGGTCTATCCGCGCGAGGTCGAGGAGGTCCTCTACCAGCACCCGAACGTCGCCGAGGCCGCGGTGATCGGGGTCCCGGACGAGGCCCTCGGGGAGGTCGTGAAGGCGTTCGTGGTCCTCAAGAAGGGGACGAACGCCTCCGCCGACGAGCTGATCGGGTTCGTCCGGGAGCGGATCGCCCACTACAAGGCGCCGCGGACGATCGAGTTCCGGAACGAGCTGCCCCGGAGCGGGGTCCAGAAGGTGCTGCGGCGCGTCCTGCGCGAGGGCTCGACGCCGGCCCCTACAGGCCCCGGTTAAGCAGGTCCCGGGCGATCACGATCCGCTGGATCTCGTTCGTGCCCTCGAAGATCTCGCCGATCCGCGCGTCCCGGTAGGCCCGTTCGATCGGCGTCCCGCGGATGTACCCGAGCCCGCCGTGGATCTGGAGCGCCTCGTCGATGACGTCGACGGCCCACTCGGAGCCCAGGCACTTGACGATGGCGGCCTCGCGGGTCTTCTCGAGGCGTTCCAAATGGTTCCATTTCTTCGGATCGTTCCCCATGCGGTCCTGGCGCGCCGCGGTCTGGTAGACCATCGAACGCAGCGCGTAGACGTGCATCGCCATGTCGGCGAGCTTGAACTGGATCGCCTCGTACTCGCTGATCGGAAGCCCGAACTGGGTCCGGTTCTGGGAGAACTCGAGCGCCGCCGTCGCCGCGGCCTGCATGCCCCCCAGGGAGCACGCCGCGAGGGAGACGCGCCCGACGTCGAGCGCCGTCATCGCCACGATGAATCCGCGACCGACCTCGCCGAGGACGTGCTCCGGGCCCAGCCGGACCTCGTCGAGGATGAGCTCGGCCGTCGACGTGCCGTGGAGGCCCATCTTCTTCTCGCACCGGCCGACGGAGAACCCGGGGGTCCCCTTGTCGACGAGGAAGGCCGTGACTCCGCCGTTCGCCCCGAGCTTGAGATCGTTACCGGCCATCACGACGACCGTGTCCGCCTCCCGCCCGTTCGTCACGTAGATCTTCGTCCCGTGGAGGAGCCAGGCCTCGCCGTCGCGCGTGGCCCGCGTATGCACGGCGCCGGAGTCGCTCCCCGAGCCGGGCTCGGTGAGGCTGAACGCGAGCAGCTTCTCGCCCTTCGCGGCCGGAACGAGCCACCGCCGCTTCTGCTCCTCAGTGCCGAAGTACAGGAGCGGCGTGGCGCCGAGCGACGTGTGCGCGCCGACGATGGCCGCATGCGAGGCGTCGACGCGGCCGAGCTCCTCGGAGAGGATGCAGTAGCCGACCTTGCCGAGGCCGAGACCCCCGTACTCTTCCGGGGTGGGGACGCCGAAGTAGCCCTCCTCCTGCATCCGACGTACCGTGCGGGCGGGGAACTCCTCCCGCTCGTCCATCTCGGCCACGATCGGCGCGATCTCCTTCTGGGCGAAGGCGCGCACCGCGGCCCGGAACGCCTCCTGGTCCGCCGTGAACTCGAGCTCGATCGCCATCGTCACTTGCCCTGGAACTTCGGCGGGCGACGCTCGATGAAGGCGGAGAGCCCTTCCATGAGGTCGTCGCTCGGGAGGACCTCCTTCTCGAACGTCTTCGCCTCCAGGCGCAGGCCCTCCGACAGCGGCAGGGCGAGCCCCTCCCGGATCGCGAGCTTCGCCCCCTGCACCGCGCGGGGCGCCCGCTGGGCAATGGTGTGGGCGAGATCGCGGGCCGCCCGGAGCTCCTGGCCGGAGGGGACGGAGCGGTTGACGAGGCCGATCCGGACCGCCTCGGCCGCCGGGACGAGGCTGCCCGAGAAGATCATCTCCTTCGCCTTGGCCACTCCGACCGTTCGCGGAAGGCGCTGGGTCCCCCCGTACGACGGCATGAGGCCGAACGTCACCTCGGGGAGGCCGAGCTTGGCCGACTCGCCGGCGATCCGGAGGTCGCAGGCCAGGGCCAGCTCGAGGCCGCCGCCGACCGCGAGCCCGTTGATCGCCGCCACCACCGGCACCCGGAGGGCCTCGATCCGCGAGAAGAGATGCTGCCCGCGTTCGACGATCGCGGGCGCTTGTGCGAGGTCGAGCGTGGCCAGTTCCTTGAGGTCCGCCCCGCCGCTGAAGTACTGCCCGTCGCCCGTGATGATGAGAGCGCGTACGGCCGGGTTCGCCGAGATCGCGTCGAGCCGGCCCGAAAGCTCGGCGAGGAGGGCCGTGCTCAACGCGTTCACCGGCGGATGCCGAAGGGTCAGGACCTCGACCCCATCTTCCTCGGACTTGTGTCCTACGAGCTCCGGTGCGCCCACGGTTTCCTCGGGGCCGTCGAGGCGCCGCCGGCTTGTTAACCTGACGGGAAGAGAAATCCACGGCCGACCGGGCGCGGCGCTCCATCGACGCATAAGTAGGGCACCCGGGTACGGCGGCCGTGGCCCGCTCCGACCTGGTCTCGCTCTCGCTCTACCAGCTCCTCGCGAGCAACCGCTCCGGGATCTTCGTCGTCTACTTCCCCCTGTTCCTCACGCTGGACAAGGGGGCGACGATCCCCGAGGCGCTCGCGTTCCTGTCGGCGGCGTACGTGGCCGCGAGCCTCCTCTCCCCGATCGCGGGCCGGCTCTCCGACCGGGTCGGGCGGCGTCGTCCGTTCCTCCTCGTCGCCGAGCTCGGGGCGCTCCCCTTGTTCCTCTCGGTGGCGTACGTGCCGGGGTTCATCCTGGCCGGCACGATGTTCCTCCTGGCCCAGGTGGTGCTCTCGATCGGGACGCCCGCTCTCAACGCGTACGTGGGCGACCTCACGGACGAGCGCGAGCGAGGCCGGGGGTTCGGCCTATTGAACGCGACGGCCTCGGGGGGGGCGATCATCGGGTTCGTCGTGACGGCGATCCTCGCCGAGGCCTACGGGTACAGCTCCTTGTTCCTGTTCGTAGCGGCCGTCATGGCGGCGAACGTCCTCGTCGTGGTGTTCCTGGTCCCGGACCGGGCGATCGCGCCGACGCCGCACCGGACGCCGTGGCGCGACAACCGCCCGCTCCTCGCCTTCGCGTTCTGGGTGTCGCTCCGGTCCCTCGGCTCCGGCGCCGTCGGGACCTTCTTCGGGGTGCTGGCGTTCGAGCTCGGGGCCTCCCCGTACGAGATCGCCCTCGTCGCCATCGCCGGGCTCGTCACCTCGGTCCTCGTCTCCGTCCCGCTCGGTCGGTTCGTCGACCGGGCCGGCGAGATCCGCGGCATCTGGTACGGTACCCTCCTCACGCTCGTCGCGACGATCGTCTTCCTCCTCGCGACGACGTGGCCCGAGCTCATCCCGGCCCAGATGCTGCGCTACGCCGGGTTCGCCCTCCTCAGCACCGGGATGCTCGCCTACGTAGCGAACCGGGCGCCCGCCGGGCACCGGGCGGAGCAGCTGGGCGTCTTCTCGCTCATTAACTCCACGTTCTGGAGCTTGGGGCCCCTGTTGGGCGGGGTCATGCTCGACGTGGGGGGGAACGCGGCCCTCTTCGCCTTCGCCATCGGCACGACGATCCTCTCGCTCGTCGCCATCGAGTTCGCGTACCTTTCCGGGGGCCGGGGTCGCCCGGGCCCGCCGGCCCCGACGGGCCCCGTCCTTGACGGCAGCTGAGGCCCGCCCCGCGCAGGCTGATATAGCCGCCGAGGGTCCGAGGGGCATGGAGCGGCCGGGGGAATTCGCCGACGCCCGCGCCTCCTTCGACGAGGCCCAGTTCGTCATCGTCGGGATCCCGTTCGACCGGACCACCTCGTTCCGGCCCGGCGCCCGGTTCGGCCCGGACTCCATCCGGCAGCATTCGTGGAACTTCGAGCCGTACGACCTGGAGACCGGGATCGACCTCTCCGACGTGGCGATCCACGACATGGGCAACGCCGGCGAGTTCGGCTCGGCCGCCGACATGGTGGCCTCCGTCCGCGAGGAGCTCCGGGCCGTCTACGCGGCGCACAAGATACCGATCATCCTCGGCGGCGACCACGCCTGCTCGCCGCCGTGCGTCGAGGCGTATCCCGACGGGAGCTCCATCGGCGTCCTCTACATCGATGCCCACATGGACTTCAAATCGAGCTACCTCGGGGATCCCCGGAGCCACGCCTGCTCCTCGCGACGCATCGTCGAGAAGGTCGGGGCCCGGAACGTCGTGGTCCTCGGCGTCCGATCCGTCGCCCGGGAGGAGGTCGAGGACAACAAGCAGATCGGGATGGCCTTCGTGACGGCCCACGAGGTCGCCGAGGAGGGGATCGAGTCCTCGGTCCAGCGCGCGCTGAACATGCTGAAGACCGATCGGATCTACATCTCGCTCGACATCGACGCCATCGACCCGGCGTACGCCGGGGGCACCGGGACGCCGGAACCGTTCGGGCTGACGCCGCGCGACGTGAAGTACGCCATCGGCCAGGTGGCGCCCCGGCTCGCAGGGATGGACATCATGGAGGTCAGCCCGCACTACGACACCGGGAACACGAGCGCCTTGGCGGCCCGCCTCGCGCGCGAGGCGATCGTCCGCACCGTCGCATCGCAACGGACCCACTAGGAGGCCCTCGTGGACGCTCCGACGGAAACGCCGGCGATCGCCCGTGGGGCGGAAGCTTCGATCCGGCGCGTCGACTGGCTCGGGTTCCAGGCGATCCTCAAGGAGCGCGATCCGAAGTCGTACCGGCCGAAGGCGTTGGACGAGCGGCTGCGGCGGGAGCGGACCCGGAACGAGGCCCGGCTTCTCGTCGATGCGCGGCGCGCCGGCGTCCGGACCCCCTTGGTCTATGACGTCGACCTCGCGAAGGGCCGGCTCGTCCTCGAGGAGCTCGCGGGCCCGACCCTCAAGGAGCTTCTCTCCGAGCATCCCGAGGACGACGCGCCCCTCTCGGTCCCCGTCGGCGCGTTCGGCCGGGCGCTGGGCCGGCTCCACGCCGCCGGGATCTCCCACGGCGATCTCACGAGCTCGAACGTCCTCTTCCCGGAGGGGCCCGACGGCCCCCCCGCGTTCATCGACCTCTCGATGGGATCGAAGGGGGCCGGTCTCGAGGAGCTCGGGATCGACCTCCACCTGGTCGAGGAGGACCTGAAGGCGCTCCATCCGAAGGGGGAGCGGCTGCTCGAGAGGTTCTTCGAAGGCTACGCGGCCGGAAATCCGAACGGCCAGAAGGAGGTCCGGGCGCGGGGCAAGGAGATCCGCGGCCGGGTCCGGTACGCCTGAGGGCGTCGCTATCCCGAAAGGCGTCGGAGCCCGGCGACGAGCGACCCGGGGAGGGCCGCCAGGACGTCGGTAGCGATCGTCGAGTATCCGTGCAGCTCGGCCGCCCGCTGACCCGCGTCGCCGATCCAGTAGGCCCCAAGGCGGGCCGCGTCGATCGGGGCGAGCCCCTGCGCCATCAGGCCCCCGACGACGCCGGCGAGGAGATCGCCGACCCCGCTGACGGTGGCCGCCGGGTGGTGATGCCGGTTCACGACGCCGTGGTGGCCGTTCGTGATGAGATCGTTCTCGCCCTTCGCCAGCAGGGTCACGCCCCATTCGAGCGCCTTGCGCTGGGCGACCGCGAGCTGATCCTCGGGCCCTCGGGCCTCCTCGGGGGCGAAGATATGCCGGTACTCGGGCTGGTTCGGTGTCGCGACGAGGTGCCCGCTCCCGCCCGGGACCCGCTCGAGGGCCGCCAACGCGTCGGCGTCGACGACGATCGGCCGCGAACCGCGCACGTCGTTGAGGAACGCGCGCATCGCCGTGATCGTCCCGGCATCCCGACCGACGCCCATGCCGAGGACGATCGCGTCGACGGGCGAAGCGTCGAGGATCTCGTGGAGCCGAACGACATCGTTGGGAGCGAAGGCGCCTTCGCCGACGGTGCGGACGATGAGATCGGGAGAGAGGGCCCGGATCGCCTCGGCGGCGGGGGACGGGGTGGCGACCGTCGCGCGCTCGGCGCCGGACCGAATGGCCGCGAGGGCGGCGAGGGCGGGGGCCCCAGAGAACGGACCGCCCGCGATGACGAGGACGCGGCCGTGGCGCGAGTCGGCGCTCGCCGTCCGGTGGGGAAAGCGCAGGAACTCGCCGGGACCGGTCTCCGTGCGCGCCTCGAGGGGAATGCCGATGTCGCGCACGGTGATCGCGCCGGAGTTCTCGCTCGACATGCCGTGCTTGCGAACCGTCAGCGCGACGGTCCAGCTCGGCCGGATGGCCGTGGCGGCCCCGAGGCCGGTGGGAAGATCGACGGCGAGGGTCGGGATGCCGGAGCGGTTCGCGGCCTCGACGGCCTCGCGATAGGGGGAGCGCAGCTCGCCGGTCTGTCCGCTCCCCAGGAGGGCATCGATCACGAGCGAGGCCCCCTGGAGCGCTTCGACCGTGGGCACCCCCACCTGGCTCGCGCAGCGGGTACGGGCCCGTTCCCAGCACCGCACCGCCGAGGCGCCGCGGATCTCCGACGAGGGCCGGGCCAGCCAGATTTCGGGTTGGTACCCCCACTGCCCCAGGTAGAACGCGGCGCACGTGCCGTCGCCGCCGTTGTTGCCGACACCGGCGAGGATCACGATCCGCCCCCCGGCGACGGCGTGGCTTGCGGCCTCCTCCGCGACGGCGCGGCCGGCGTTCTCCATCAGCGCGTCGACCGAGAGACCGAGGGCGAGGGCGTTCGCCTCGATCACGGCCATGTCGAGGGCGGACGCCTCGCCGCGCTCGTCGTGGGCCATGCCCTACCTACGTCGCCGGCGGAACGCCTTCCGATGCGGTCTCGGGACTCGCGAAGATATCGATCGAGGGCGGGAGGAGGTTGCGCCGGGAGAGGTACATCGCCTGGGTCCGGCTGTAGCGGAAGAGGATGTCGGCCTTGCCTTCCTGGAAGCCCCAGGGGCGGAGGATGAGGAGGTCGCCTTCGCGGATCCACATCTTCTTCTTCATCTTCCCCGTGATCCGGCCCATCCGGGAGATCGAGTCCTCGCACATCACGCGGATCCGGGCCGCGCCGAGGAGCTGGTTCGCGATCCCGAAGATCTCGCCCCGGTTCCGTCGGGGCAGCGGCAGACGGCCGACTTCCTGGCCGCCTTCGACGACCACGACCGCCGGCGGAGCCTCCTCGGGCTCGCCCGGCTCCGGAGCCTCGGCCGGCTCGATGCGGTTCGGGTCCTCGGCCACGTCCCGACGAGAGAGCCGGGGTATTTCAAGAGGGGGGAGCGCGCGGGAAGACCTTCTCGGGGTTCGTCGTGAGGATCGCCGTTTGGGCGGTCCGGGAGATCGGAAGGGCCTGGAACGCCCGCACGTTCTCGCCGATGTCCGCGACCCCGGGCCCGGGCCAATCGCTCCCGAACAGGACCTTTTCCGAAAGGGCCTCGAGCCGGGGGAAGTACTCGAGCAGCTTGGAGGGCGGGACGCTCGAGGTCTCCAGGTAGACGTTCGGGAACCGTCGCGCCAGGAACACGGCCTCGTCCATCCAGAGCGGCCGACCGCCGTGGGCGAGGACGATCGTGAGGCGCGGGAAGTCGACGGCCACGTCCTCGACGAGCATCGGTTGGCCGAACCGATTGCGGGCCTTGGGAAAGATCGAGGTGCCGGTGTGGAAGATGACGGGGATCTCGAGGCGCTCGCACGCCTCGTAGAGCCCCCGGAGCTGGGGCGCGGATCCGTCGACGTAGCCGTTCGGTGCGAAGAGCTGGTGGGGCGGGTGGAGCTTGAGCGCGCGAAGGCCGAGCTGGCGATGGAGCCGCTCCACCTCGGCACCGGCGTTCGGGTGGGTCGGTAGGACGGAGCCGACGGCGATGAGGCGCTCCGGGTCGACGGAAGCGAACTCGGTGGCGAACTCGTTGACCTTCTCGGTGTACCCGACGACCGCGGGGCTCACGTAGTTCACCAGCACGGCTCGATCGACGCCGCATCGATCGAGGTAGAGGAGGAACTCCTTCGGGGCCCGGAGGTAGCGCTCGTACTCGGCCGCCTTGGCGTGCTGGCCCACGAGCTCCCGCGCCCCGGGCACCATCTCCCAGACGGGGTTGATGTGCACGTGGCAGTCCGTGATCCGCATGCGCGCGGCGAACCGGTCGGCGTATAAATCGGCGGGCCGCGGCGCTTCGGCGACCGCGGAGGGTTTATCTGAGCCGCTTGCCCCTTCCGGTCCGTGGCCGCTACCGGCGTCTCCGCCCCGCGCGATCAACCGAAGCTCCTCAAGGCCGCGTATCTCGGCGACACCGAGGGGCTCCTCCGCGAGACGCGCGCGACGGGGCTGTTCTACTTCCCGGGCCCGGTCCTCTGGCTCATCATCCTGGGCGTGCTCGATTACCTGGCGTTCTCCGCGCGCTTCGGATGGCCGGTGTTCCAGGCGTTCACGAACCTGAACAACAGTCTCAAGTCGGTGAACTCGAACATCGACCCCTACCTGACGATCCTGTTCGCGTTCATCACCCTCCTCCTGCTCCTCTGGCTCCTCGTGCGGTACCTGCGCTGGATCTCGACGGTCTACGCCGTGACCACGACTCGGGTCATCGTCCAGAACGGCATCCTCGGAAAGAACTTCGACGAGATCCCGATCGCCCAGGTCCGCGGGGTCGACGTCCACCAGTCGCTCTTCGAGCGGATACTCGGCTACGGCACCGTCCGGGTGAGCTCGGAGGGCGGCCGCACGACGAGCATCGGCAACGAGGACTGGAGAGGGATCCCGAAGCCGTTCGAATTCCAGCGGCTCATCGAGAGCGCCACCCAGGTCATCGCGCGCAACCGGAACTGACGGACCCCCGCGTGCCCCCAACGTTAAGTCCGCGCTGACCCCTCGAGCCGGCCGGCCATGGCCGACGACTTCGACGTCATCGTCGTCGGCGCCGGCATGGCGGGAAGCTCCGCGGCGATCCGGCTCGCCCAGGGCGGCGCGAACGTCCTCTTGCTCGAGCGAGGCGCCGAGCCGGGCTCCAAGAACCTCTCCGGCGGTATCCTCTGGGGCCGCGACCTCGATCGGATCCTGCCCAACTGGACCCACGAGATGCCCGTCGAGCGCCACGTGGTCCGCAAGCGCTTCGGGTTCCTCACCCCGGAGCGCGCGGTCTCGTTCGCCTTCACGGATCCCGCCTGGCGCACCCCGCCGTACGTGGCGCATTCGGTCCTCCGGGCCCGCACCGACGCGTGGCTCGCGAAGAAGGCCGAGGAGGCGGGCGCCACGGTGGTGGCGTCGGTGCCCGTGGACCGGCTGAACTGGGAGGGCGCGAAGGTCCACGGGATCGTTCAGGCGGGCGAAACGATGACCGCCCCGGTCACGATCATCGCCGACGGGGCGAACTCCCGGGTGTCGCTCGGGACCCCGATCCGGCCCGATCCGCGGCTCTCGGGCGCGGCGACCGAACTCGGCATCAAGGAGGTCTACCGGCTCGACGAGGCCACGATCGAGGAACGGTTCCAGCTGGCGCCCGGCGAGGGCCACGCCGAGGAGTGGGTCGCCGGGATGTTCCCGCCGGGAGTGCTCGGCGGCGGGTTCCTCTACACGAACCGCGATACGATCTCGATCGGCCTCATCCTGAACATCGCCTCGCTGTTCGGTCGGGGCGTCTACTCGCACGAGCTGATGGAGCAGTTCAAGCTCCACCCCGCGATCGCCTCGCGCCTCGATGGGGCGGAGCTCGTCGAGTACGGGGCCAAGCTCATCTCCTCGGGCTGGGCGAGCCGGCCGACGTCTTTCCATGGCGACGGCTGGATGGTGGCCGGCGACGCCGCGGGGTTCGTGTTCTCGAACGGGATCGTCATCCAGGGAATGAACTACGCCGTGCGGACCGGCCTCGAGGCCGCGGAGACGGCCCTCGCGGCCCGCTCGGCGGGCGACGCCTCGGCGGCGCGGCTGGCCGAGTACCACGCGCGCCTCGATCGCACGGGCGTGCTCGCCGACTTCCGCGATTTCGAGAGCCTCGACCGGGTCAAGTGGAATCCCCGGTTCTACTCCGCCTATCCGGCGCTCGCGACGGAGCTGCTCCACCGACGCCTCGTCCAGGGGGACGGCCCGAGGCGCGCCCTGTGGAAGATGATGCGCGACGTCCAGCGCGAGCTCAAGATCCCGACCGTCGAGCTCGTGCGGGACGGGATCGAGGCCCTGCAGGAGCTCTAGTCGGTCCGGCCGCGGGCCCGGCGGATCTCTTGGGTCAACGCCGGGAGGATCTGGAACAGGTCCCCGACGATCCCGTAATCGGCGACCTTGAAGATCGGGGCCTGGGCGTCGGTGTTGATCGCGACGATCACGCGGGAGCTCACCATTCCGACCAGGTGCTGGATCGCGCCGGAGATCCCGACGGCGATGTAGAGCTGCGGCGAGACGCTCTTCCCCGTCTGGCCGACCTGGTAGGTGCCCGGCCGCCACCCGGCGTCCGTCACCGCGCGCGAGGCGCCCACGGCGGCGTCGAGGGATTCGGCCAGCTCCTCGACGAGGTGGAAGTTCTCCGGAGCCCGCACGCCCCGGCCGCCCGACACGACGATGCTCGCCTCGCCGAGCTCGGGCCCGGACCGGCCGGCCGACGGCGTGAACGCGACGATGCGACCGGCGCCGGCCTCCGTCGGCGATTCCGACGGCGCGATGGCCTCCTGGGGGGCTGCCGCCGCGGCGGGCGAGGGGACCGTGAACGCGTGGGGGCGGAGCGCGAGCACGACCCGGGGAGCGTCCACCAGGAGCTCCTGGGTCGCCCGGCCTCCGAAGACCGGGCGCACGACGTGGAGAGAGCCCGGCCCGGGGCGATCGACATCCGTGACCCCGGTGACCGCGGCGGCGTTCCAACGGACGGCCACCCGGCCCGCCACGTCCCGGCCGAGCACGGTGCCCCCCACGATCACCAGGTCGGCCGACTCCTTGGCGGCGATCTGGGCCGCCAGTTGGGCGGGGACCGAAGGGGAGGGGGCGAACGCGGGGTCGACGACCGCCGTGTACAGATGATCGAGGCCCGCGCGCGCGAAGGAGGCAATGGACGGATCGTCCGCCGCGGCGAGGAGGACCCCGACCACGCGAGTCGCCCCGAGACGTCGCGCGACGCCGACGGCCTCGCCGGAGGCCTCCACGAGCCGGCCCGACCGCGCCTCGCCGAGCACGACGGTCGTGCTCATGGGAACACCTTCGCCTCCTCCTTGAGGAGTCGGACGAGCGCGACCGCCGCCTCGTCCGGGGTCTTGTACTCGATCATCTTCGCGCCCGTCCTCGGCGTGGGGAGGCGGAACTTGGCTGGGACGGGCGCTCCCGTCCCGTCGCCGACGTGCGGCGCGACGGTCGCCCACGCGATCTTCTCGATCGGGGCCTTCCGCGACTTGAGGATGTTCGGAAGCTTCGCCGTCCGCGGGTCGTTCCAGGCCTGTTGGAGGCCCACGACCAGGTGGAGCATCGCCTCGACGGACTCCGTCCCGCCCTCGACGGCGTGCAGGAAGGTGAACCGGGAGCGCGCGGCGTCCCAGCGAAGGTCCGTGACGCCGCCGAAGCTCGGGACGCCGAGGAGCTCCCCGAGCGCCGGCCCGACCAGTCCCGCCTCATCGTCCCCGGCGTGCTTCCCCGCGAGGACCAGGTCCGGTGGGGCGGCGGTGAGGACGGCGGCGATCGCACGCGCCGTCCCGATCGGGTCCGTCCGGGCGTCGGCCGGCTGCTCGATCCAGGTGGCCCGGTCGCATCCCAGGGCGATCGAGGCGCGGAGCACCTCCTCGGTCCGGGGCGCCGGGCCGAAGGAGAGGACCCGAACGCGCGAGCCCGGGATCGACTCCTTGAGCAGGAGGGCCTGCTCGACGGCCGACTCGTCGTAGCCGGCCAGGACCCACTTGATCCCATCCGGATCCATGGTGGTGCCCGAGGCGGCCACGCGGAGCCGCGTCTCGGCCTCCGGCACCGGCTTGACGAGGACGGCGATCTCCATCGTCGTCCTCGTCTAGGCGTAGCCCTTCAGGAGCTCGCGCGCGATCACCGTGCGGAGGATCTCGTTGGAGCCCTCGTAGATCTGCGTCAGCTTCGCGTCGCGGAGGAGCTTCTCCACCGGGTAGTCGCGCATGTAGCCGTAGCCGCCGAAGATCTGGATCGCCTCGTCGGCCACGCGCATCGCCGCATCGGACGCGAACGTCTTGGCGATCGCGGACTCGAGCGTCGCCACGCGACCGTGGTCGATCTCCCACGCGGCCCGCCAGACCAGGAGGCGCGAGGCGTGGACCTGCTGGGCCATCCCGGCGAGCTTCATCTGGATCGCCTGGTGCTCACCGATCGGTTTGCCGAACGACTGGCGCTTCAGGGCGTAGTCGGCCGCGTAGTCGAGCGCCGCCTGGGCGATCCCTGTGGCGAGCGCTCCGATCGGGGTCCTGGTGTGGTCGAGCGTCCGCATCGCCAGCGAGAACCCCTCGCCCTCGGCGCCGATCCGGTCGTCGACCGGAACGCGGACTCCCTCGAACCGTACGGTCGAGGTCGACGAGGCGCGGTGCCCCATCTTGTCCTCGTCCTTGCCCGGGAGGACGCCGGGGGTCCCCTTCGGGACCGAGAACGCCGTGATCCCCCGATGGCGACGCTCCGGGTCGACGGTGGCGAACACGGTGTAGAGGTCGGCGTGGGGACCGTTCGTGATGAAGCACTTCTCTCCGTCGATCACGTAGTGCTCGCCGTCCCGACGGGCGTGGGTCTTCATGCCGCTCACGTCGGTCCCGCCGCCGGGCTCGGTAAGGCAGAAGGCCGCGAGATGGTAGCTCCCGCAGAACGGCGACAGGATGCGTCGCAGCTGCTCGGGCGTCGCCCCGAGCAGAAGGGGTTCCATCGCGAGGCAGTTCGCGTTGATCGTCGTCGTCATGCCGCCGCACGCGTGCGCGAGCTCCTCGACGATGATGCACTGGTCGAGCACCCCCAGGCCGCCGCCGCCGTACTCGGTGGGGATGTTCAGGTTCAGGAGCCCGAGGTCGAAGGCCTTCCGATAGACCTCGTCGGGGAACCGGGCGGTCCGGTCGCACTCGGCGACCTTCGGCATCATCTCGGTCTTGGCGAACTTCCGGGCGAGGTCGCGCAGACTCGACTGCTCCTCGGTGAGGGAGAACTCCGGCATGCGCGCACCCCGATGGCGCGCTGGAGTAGGGATGCGCTATAAGTCGTTTCGCTGGTCCCGCTCTCGGTGACCGCGGCGCGAGCGTCCCCACTCCGGCCGAGGACCCGTCACGAGCTCGCGATCGGCGGATTTGCCCGCTACGACGCAGGACGCGGTCACCGGACGGGGGCGCCGGAGGTGATCCTGGGAGAGGGGAAGAGCGTCGAGCACCTCGTCGCTCTCCTCCGCGGGCTCCACGCACGGGGCCGCGGCGCCCTCGTGTCCCGTCCGACGCGGGCGCACCGCGCCGCCCTCGTGCGGGCCGCACGGGAAGGCCTCCCGATCACGTTCGAGGCCGGCGGTCGCATCGCGCGTCTGGCCGGACCGATCGCGGACGGCGTCGCCCCGGGAACGATCGCCGTCGTGACCGCCGGGACCGCCGACGTGCCGACGGCCGAGGAGGCCGTCGCGGTGCTCCGGGCGGTCGGGGTGACCGTCGTGACCTCGTACGACGTGGGCGTCGCGGGCATCCATCGGCTCGAACGAGCGCTGACCCGCCTCGAGCGGCACCGGCCCTCGGCCTACCTGGTCTTCGCCGGCCGTGAGGGGGCCCTCCCGACGGTGGTGGCCGGCCTCGTCCGCGCCCCGGTGGTGGGCGTCCCGACGTCGGTCGGCTACGGACGGGGGGGTCGCGGCGAGGCCGCCTTGCTCGCCATGCTGCAGTCGTGCGCGCCGGTGGCGGTGGTCAACATCGACGCGTCGGTGCCCGCCGCCCTCTTCGCGGTCCAGCTCCTGGCGGCGTCCCAGAACCGGCGCGGTGCACCCGCCCCGCGCCGGCGCGGGGGACAGCCTTTTGATGGGTGACGGGTTCGACCTAGTGTGACGCCGGGGCCCCCGCTCTCGGAAGAGGAGGAGCGGGAGGATCGAGCCGACCGGGACGCCCTCGACAAGATCGACTCGAAGCTCCGCGAGCTGAGGCCGCGCCGTCAGAAGATGGTCGAGGAGGTCCGACGCCTCTCGGACGAACAGCGGACCCTCTTCGAGTCCCGGGCCCCCCGCCTCGCCTCGCTGGAGGCGACGGACGCCGAGCACCGGGCGCTCGGCCGGGACCTGGCCGGTCTCCGACGCGACCGGGACGCCGCCCGCCGGTCCGTCGACGACGCGCTCGGACGGCTCCGGGAGTTCCGCGCGATGGCCCCCAAGGGGGATCACGCGAACCCCGCGCAGATCCGCCGCGAGGCCGCCGATCTCGAGATGCGCCAGCAGACCAACGCCCTGCCGATCGCCGAGGAGAACGCCCTCATCGCGCGGCTCCGCGAGCTCACAAAGTCCCTCGAAGGCGCCGAGAGGTCGAAGGCGGCCGTCGAGGAGCGCCAGCGCCAGCAGCTGGAGCACGAGGCGGCCCTCCTGGCGGCCCGGAAGGAGGTCGACCGGCTCGGAGGCGAGCTCGCCCGCGTCCACACCGAGCGCGACCGCAGGATGCAGTCGATCCGCGAGCAGCTCGTCCTCGAAGGGCACCTCGTCGCCGAGATCCGGGAGAAGGCCCGGCAGCGCGGGACCCTGATGGAGCGGCTCGAGGGACTGAACCGCGAGGTCGTGGGGCTCGAGCGCGAGGGCGACCGGCTCGTGGCGCGGCAGCGCGACCGCCGGCACGAGGCGCGGCAGAGCATCCGGAACTACAACCGGTCCGTTCGCGAGACGATCTCGGGACCCGACGCCTACGATCGCGCGGCGGAAGCGCAGCTCGCCGAGCTGCTGAAGCGCGGCCGGGTCACCTTGAACCCGTAGGCCCACGGCGGGCCCCGGCGGTGGGTCACGGGTAGATGTCGACGATCGTGACGATGAAGATGAGCGTCTGGCCCTGGACCTCTTGGTTGTAGTTCTCGGTGTACGTTCCCTGGGCGAGGTTCACCGAGGTCACGATGAAGGTCCCCCCAGAGTTCGACGTGCACGGTCCATTGCCGAGGAAATCCTTGCCCTGCAGAACGCCGGCCTGGGATGGGTAGAGCTCGTTCACGAGCGTGATGCTCCCGGAGCCGTTCGCCGTCGAGGTGACGTTCGTGACGACGACCGGCCACCCGGCGGGGGAAGTCGTGTAGCCGGGGTGCACCAGGTTCTCGACGGTGACGAAGGTGGCGTTCGCGCTCAGGACGACGACCGGCCAGCCGTAGTGGGGATCGCTGAACATCGCCCCCGTCGTCGCGGTGATCCCTGGGTAGGCCTTCGAGAACGCGGGGCCCGTGAAGGTAAGGACGACGGGAAGGGTGTAGGAGATCGAACGGGTCGCCACGCACGCCTGGTCCACGGGGCCGTAGCCGAGGGACGGCGGGACCGAGATCGACCGCGACTGGTTCCCCGGAAGGCCGATGAGACCCTGCCAGAACCCGGAGACGACCTGGATGAAGCTGAGGCCGTTGAGCGAGTAGCCGCTCTGGGGAGTGTTGTTGCCGACGTGGACGGCGAGGGTCGTGTAGTTGGAGGGCTGGGGTCCGCGCGCGTGGAACTGGAGCGCCTTCGGATACCCGACGTTGTCGGTGGCGACGGAGTAGATCGACGTGTCGAAGACCTTCCCCTGCTCCGGACCGCTGCCGAAGAGGCCGATGTAGTTGACCGTCACGTTGTCGCCCAGGGCGACCAGGTTGGTCGCGGGGGCCGACTGCGGCCGGCCGTGGTACCATAGGTAGCCGCCCGCGATCCCGCCGCCGATGAGCACGAGCACGACAAGGACGATGGTCAGGGTGTTCGAGAGGGGTTCCGCCATCGTCTAGGTCCCGGAGGAGGTGGGGGTCAGCATGTCGCTGGTCTCGTCATCGGATCGGAGAGACAGGTGTTCCTCATTCCCCCGCCCCCCGAACCCGGGGGAGATATAAACCCCCGGGAAAGAGGAGCGGTCGTCTCAGTCCTTCTTCTTCGGGCGCCGCCAGAGGAGCACGAGCTCGATCGCGATCACGGCGCCGACGATCACGATGAGAACGAGGATGAGCAGGTTGCCTGTGGAGGTCGTGTTTCCGGCAGCGGTCGAGCAGCTCACCGAGGGGACCAGCACCGACTGGGTCGACGTCGCCGTCTTCCTTCCGGCGTCGGTGGTCGTGAGCTGGATGGTCCAAGAATAGCCGGCCGACACGGTGGTCGTGGCGATCGCTCCCGTGCCGACGCCGTTGGGGAAGCTCCAGGCGAAGGTGTCGCTCCCGTTCCCTCCCGAGGCCGACGCGCTCAGGGTGACGAGCGCGACCCCGACACCCTGGTCGCAGTACGGGGCGCCCACCATCGCGATGAAGGAGGTGCTCAGCTTGCTGAAGGCGGTGATCGGGACCGACGCGCTGGCCTGGACCCCGAACGAGTCCGTGACGGTGAGGACGGCGGAGTACGAGCCCGGGGTCGTGTAGAGGAAGGACGGGGCGGCGCCGGTGCCCTTCGCGGTCCCATCGAAGTTCCAGGAGTAGGTGTAGGGCGACACCCCACCGGAGGCGCCACCGGTGAAGGTCACCATGAGCGGGGCGACGCCGCTGGTCGGGATCGCCGAAGCGACGGCGACGAGCGAGGAGGGCGACGAGACTTGGATCTGGACGCTCCGAGTGACATTGGCGCCCGTTTGGTCGGTCACCACGACCCGGGCCGTGAAGGTCCCTGCGGAGTTGTACTGGTAGGTCGGGTCGGCCGACGCGGAGGTCGCGCCCGGCACCCCGAACGACCAGTTGTAGGTGTACGGGGCGACGCCGCCGCTCGCCGAGAGGCTGAAGTCGACGGTGAGAGGGTATGTCCCGGAGGTCGGCGAGGCCGAGATCGACGCGGTCAGCGGCGCGGGGGCGGCCGTAACGTTGATGGCGGAGAGGGTCACCGACGCGGTGAGCTGGCGGCTGTCCGTGACGGTCAGCGCGGCGAAGTAGACCCCCGGAGTCTTGTAGACGTACGTCGGGGCGTCGAGCGTGCTCGTGCCGCCATCCCCGAACAACCAGTCGTAGGCGAACCCGGCCGTCCCTCCGGTGATAGTCGCGTTGAAGCCGACCGAAAGATTGGCGGGCCCGGCCGAAACATTCGATTGCGCGGTAACGGACGGGTCCGGGTTCACCAGCATCCAGGCGGGAGCGCTGGTGCCGTTGTAACCGCCGGAGTCGGTGACGTTGGCGGCGATCGTGTAGTTCCCGCTCGCGCCCGGCGTGCACGACAGCGCGGTCGCGTTGACGGAGGGGCAGGCGCTCGGCAGGCCTTCCCACTGGTATCCGACGTACGGAGCGTACCCGCCCGAAATCTCGAGCGTGAGGTTGTCCGATTGCCCGAGGTCGATCTTGCTCGCCGACAAGTTGATCGCGACGGTCAGCGGGACCTTGAAGATCCAGGTGTCGTTGAGAAGACCCGCCGGAGCGGCGGTCGACGACTGGCCGCCGAACAGGATCGCGTATCCGAGGCCCTGGTTCGGGTAGAACGACATCGGGGCATCGAATCGGGCCGAGGGCACCGTGGCCGGAGAAACCTCGGTCCAGTTCCCTCCGACGAAGGTCCACGTATCGTTCAGGATCGTTGGGAAATGGAGCCCGCCGAAGAGCACGACCCTACCGTCCACGGCGTCGTAGGAGAGGCTTGGGGCCTCGCGCTTCGGCGGCCACGGGCCGGTCTTGGAGGTGATGTTCTTCCAAACGCCCCCGGAGTAGTCCCAAGTGTCGTTCCAGAGCCCGGAAGCACCGGCCTTTCCGCTGAAGAGCAGGTCGTAGTGGTCCGCCCCATCGTAGGTGAAGCCCGCGTCCTCGCGGGCGGTCGGGGTGGAAGTGCCGCTGATCGAGGACGTCTCGTTGGTCCACTGTCCTCCGTGGAAGGTCCACGTATCGTTGAATAGCTGGCCCGAAGCCTCTTCGCCGCCGAAGAGGACGACGTACCCATCGGCCGGATCGTCGGCCATCATGAGATCCTCCCGGGGGCTCGGCGAAGCGGTTGAGTTCACCGGGTGCCAGGCCGTCCCGTTGAACGTCCAGGTGTCGTTGAGGTAGGTCGCGCCCACATGGCCTCCAAAGAGGAGCATCTCGGCGTCCCCCGAATCGTAGACGAACCCCGCGTGCTGTCGCGCCCTGGGCGATAGGTTGAGCGTCGGAGTGAGGTTCGTCCAGTGGCCCTGCGCGAACACCCACGTATCGTCGGCGGTGCGAGAGCCCACGAGCCCGCCGAAAAGGACGACCTCCCCGATGCTGGGATCGTAGGCCATGGCCGCCCCCTCTCGGGCCGAGGGCGACGTGGTCAAGCCGGCGGTGATGTTCGTCCAAGGACCGACCGAGGAGATCGGGGGGGGCGACGCCGGGGTCGCGGCGCCGGGAGCGGGGAGGCGGGCGGGGGAGACCCCGGGCACCGATGTGACGGAAGCGACCGAGGACCTGGATTCGAGCGGGAGGCTGAGCCCTGAGGCGACCAGGACCAGGACCACGCCCACGGCGACCAGCCAGGGGGTTCGAGCGGTTCCCCCTCGACGGAAGGGGCGAGATCGGTCGGTCGCCACGGGGCGCCGAGTCGGAATACCGTTTAAAGACTTCGCGCTGGTATCTCGCATCGTGAGGACGGGAGGGACACCCGCGCGACCGTCGGTCTAGA